>Ga0265293_10004919_pt1 | contig 22936 bp, 17 predicted proteins | sample Munlanlewell138R_FD_192505 | JGI IMG/M metagenome (GOLD analysis project Ga0265293, IMG submission 192505) | Leachate microbial communities from a municipal landfill in Southern Ontario, Canada - Leachate well 138R | ecosystem: Engineered > Solid waste > Landfill > Unclassified | place: Canada... | reverse complement strand
TATTACCGCCATTATTTCGATGGCTGATTCGGGTGGCTCCACTGGTCGCTTGCGTGATGAATTTGGTCTCTTGCCGGTGGGTGATGTACGGATGGCCTTTTTCTAATCTGAACAGGTCTTTCCTGTTCAGGGAGGAAGGAGGGGTTGGGGAGAGAAGAAAACTATTGACAAATATATATTTAAATATACACTTAAATATATAGTTAAGAAAATATATTCTATGGCAATTCAAAAAATTAAAGCTACTAAAACAGCCTCTTTGACTGACTTACGTGATCCGATGAAGGTAATTAAAGCAGCTGGGGATGACCCGGTGGCTATTATGAATCGCAATAAAGTGATTGGCTATTTTGTGCCAGAATCACAGACTCATATGTCTCATAGCTACGTGGAGAAAGAGGAATTTGACAAGTTGTTGCCAGAGGTAATTAAAAAAGCCCAACCCGTACTCGATTATCTCAAAGATAAGTAAGTATGCAGTTTCAATTACTCCAAGTTTCGGACATAATTTACATTCACGAATCTGTCCTCAATCCTGGTGAAATGGCTGGGCTAGCCAAAGACTCGTCAATTGACGGAGCGATTGCTCGGGTGGAGTTTCGGGTACACTACCATTTGATTGCTGATGTCTATGAGCTGGCGGCGATGTACGCGGTAGCGATTTCCCAAGCCCACGCTTTTCGCGACGGTAATAAACGAACGGCCTATGCTGTGATGGAGTTTGTCTTGCTTAAGCACGAGATAAGCATTCCGTTTACAAGGGAAGAGGTCGGAGATATTATAATCAAAACTGCTCAAGGTCAGCTCGATGAAATGCAACTGGCTACCTGGCTACGTCGCCAATAACATTAATAATAGCTAACTTATGTAGAATCGGTCTGGGTAGGTCAGATTTAATTCAATTATGTTTTTGTGACTTTTTATCATATGAAGTAGTTACAAAAACATATGATAGAAAAGAAGAAAGTGGTGGTTATTGGTGGTGGGACGGGGATTCATCCGGTCTTGCAGGGGCTTAAGAAATATCACGAGGAGATTGATATTACCGCCATTATTTCGATGGCTGATTCGGGTGGCTCCACTGGTCGCTTGCGTGATGAATTTGGTCTCTTGCCGGTGGGTGATGTACGGATGGCCTTGATTGCCTTGGCGAGTGATGTCGATGAGCATGAAGAGTTGTTGCGAAAGTTGTTTTTGTATCGTTTTGCTAAAGGTGAGGGTCTTAATGGACACAACTTCGGGAACTTGCTAATCGTTGCTTTGACAGAAATATTAGGTTCAGAGGCAGAAGCTGTGCAAACAGCCTCCAAGATTTTACGTATTCGAGGCCAGGTTTTGCCGGTGACGTCAGACAAAATTCATTTGGTGGCCGAGTATGATAATGGAGAAATTGTGACAGGAGAACATAATATAGACGAACCACCACAAGCAAGATTTGATAATGCAATCACTAATCTATATACAGAGCCGGTAGCGATAATTACTGAAGACGCCAAGCAAGCGATTAGCGAAGCAGATTTGATCGTACTAGGTCCGGGGGATTTGTACACTAGCCTGTTGGCTAATTGTGTAGTCGGGGGAGTAGGGGAAGCAATTAAGCAAGCTCAAGGTCAGTTTGTTTTTGCTGTTAACTTAATGACAAAACCAGGTCAAACTAGTAATTTGACTGCCACCGGTCACGTTGCGGAAGTTGAAAAATATGTTGGTCGCAAACCAGACGTGGTGATTATAAATACCGGGGAAGTTCCGGCTCACTTGCTAGAACGCTACAAAGCTAATCATCAGTTTGTGGTGACTGATGATGGAGATAATTTGTCGGGAAGAGTAATGCGAGCAGATTTGCTCCACAAAGAAGAGGTGAAACAAAAAAATGGCGATAAATTATCTCGCAGTTTGGTGCGGGGTGATGGGGACAAGTTTGCCGAGCTATTGGTTTCTTTGTTGTAGGAGGGATAAAAATACCCCCGCATTTATGCGGGGGTATTTTTATCCCTGAAAATTTGATTATTTTCTGAATTAAAATCATCTACGTAGATAGGTGCGTACTATGGTACGTACCTTTTTTTAATCTTCTTCATTTCATAACGATATGACATGAGGGGGATGAAGACCAACGTCAGTAGCGTACCGTAGAAGAGTCCAAAGGCGATTGTGTAGGCCAGTGGTGCCCACATAGCCGAGACTGACAGTAGTGGAATCATACCGATGATAGTAGTGGCGGTTGTGAGCAGAATCGGCCGTACTCTTGAAGTGGCGGTTTCTAATATTAGATCAAATGGTTTGATATCAGGTTCTCTTAAGTGTCGCTTACTAATAGCATCGAGAAGAATAATTCCGTGGTTAATAATGACTCCAGATAAAGCAATGATACCCAAGAAGGCGGTAATAGATAATGGTTGACCAGTAATCCAAAGTCCGACCAATACACCAGTTAAGGATAATGGTATGGCCATAAGGAGACGACCGGAGGTTCTAAAGGCGTTAAATTCTAGAATTAGGATACAGAAGATTAGAATCAACCCAGCCAGAAGAGCTATTAGCATCTCGGTGAAGGTTTGGTTAATGTCTTCATTATCACCACCATAAGTCACTTGCACTCCGTCCGGTAGGTCACTTTCTTTTAGTTGTGCACGGATTAGCGAAGTGACCTCAAGCGCCGTGATGTCGCCTTCGAGGTAAGCTTCGACGGTACTTAGGCGGTCACCATCCTCGTGGGAAATTTTGGTAGCTGATCGTTCGGCTGTGATAGTGACCAATGATCCAAGCGGAATGATGCCGCGGCTAGTTTGAACTGGTATAGAAGAGATAGCTGTTGTGTCCGTTACGGTTGTATCTTCTGGATTTACAAAGTCTTGGTTTAAATCGAGTTTTACTCTAACGTCGATATCTTCACCAGCTATCCGGATAGTGGTGGCAGAGACGCCGGTGACAGCGGTTTGTAATATCATTGCGATATTACTAGCGGTCAGACCATACTCGTTGGCTTTTTCTCGGTCGATAGAGACTGATAGTTGAGTGGTGTCGTTATCAAGTGAGGATGTGACATCTCTGGTACCGGTAATACCCTCGATGATTTTTTCGATATTGCTGGTGACGTTGGCTAGCTTTATATCATCCTCACTCCAGACTTTTACTACCACCGGCGCTCCGCTTGGTGGCCCGCCCGCTACTTCGTTCACACTAATCTTGGCGTTGGTTTTAACCAAGGCCATATCTGCTCTTACTTGCTTGGCTAACTCGATTGATGTTTGGTCTCGGTCTTCACGAAGATTGAGGTTTATGTTGGCAATATTACTACCTGACACACTACCAGTGTTACTAAAGACAGAAGATTGACCAATGGTAGTGGTGTAGGATTCGACGAAGTCGTAGTTAGAAATAATTGCTTCTAGTTGATCAGTTACTTTTTCTGTTTCTTTTAGGGTGGAGGCGGTGGCTAATTCTAGTTCGATATAAAAACTGTCATAGTCGGAAACAGGGAAGACAATCACCTTAAGCCAACCACTAAAGGGTAATGACATCGCGAAGATAAAAGAAATAGTCAGGAAAGCAAAAAAGCCTCGCTGTACTTTCTTATTAAGAAGAAGCCATTCCATTTTTCCCTTGTACCAGAGAGACACTTTCCGCCACAAGTTTTCACGTCGTAGGGCGAACTGGCTGGTATCATGCTTGATTACCGTCATAGTAACCAGCGGTACAAAACCAAGAGCCACAAAGATAGAGGCCAGGAGAACGGAAATAACTGTGAAGGGGATAGATTTCATATATTCACCCATAATTCCCGAGAGGAAGAATAACGGGAAGAAGACCGCAACGGTAGTCATCGTACCGGCGATTAACGGCCAAGCAAATTGTTTGATGGCAGCGGCTGCTGCTTCTTTTTTCTTCAACCCGTTTTCACGATTGGTGTGAATAGCTTCGACGATTACGATGCCAGAGTCCACCAAAATACCCATCGCAATGATAAGAGAAAATAGAGAAAGGAAGTTTATAGTGTTACCAGTAGCCCACATCACAATGAAGGCAATGGTAAAAGAAAGAGGAATTGAAAAAGCGGCCACTAAGGCTTCACGAATACCGATAGCAATAAATAGTATTAAAATCACCAAAAGCATAGTCTGCATTCCCGAAAATGTCAGTTCAGAAATATTTTTGTACACTTCATCAGCTCCGTCGTAGGTGATAACCACTTCCGATCCACTTAGTACGGTGTCCTGTAATTCAGCTAATTTAGTTTTTACATCGTTGGCCACCGTCATCACGCTACCGCCCTTACTCTTGAAGATGTTTAATGTGAGAGCATAGGAACTTTCGCCGGCGCCAACTGATAGGTGTGAAAGGGAAGAAGTTTCTTCAAAGCCGTCTATGATGGTGGCGACGTCTGAGAGTTTGATTTTTCCGCTTGGGGTAACCAGCGGTACATTATATATGTCAGAGATACTGGTAATATCACCTTTGAATTGCACTGGATAATCTATGCCGTCGATAGTGATGTGACCAGCTGGGGCAGAAGCGTTTGCTCCACTCAGAGCCGAGATGAGCTGGTTGATACTTATATTGTGTTGTCGGAGAGCTTCCGAGTGAGCAATAATGGATATTTCCCGTGGTCGTACTCCAGAGACAGCTACATCAGATACGCCAGACACTTTACCTAGTTCGTTTTCCAGAATGTCTCCGAGGTTGGTCAAGGACTCAGGTGTTAAGTCGCTTGAAACAGATACGATAAGTACCGGTATATTGCTGGTGTTTAATTTGGCGACTAAGGGAGAAGTAGCGTCTTTAGGTAGTTTGCCTTGAGATTGTTCCAGGGCGTTGCGAACGTCTTGCACTCCCAGATCTATATCAGCGTTTTGGTAAAAGTTCACTACGATAGTGGCTAATCCTTGAGTAGCTTGTGAAGTTACTTTATCGACATCGTTGATGTTAAGGATGGTTGGTTCTACTTCGTTGATGATGAGCTTTTCGACATCGCCAGCCGTTGCTCCGGGCAAAGCAATGGTGACAAAAACCTGAGGAATACTTACTTCTGGTGAAGCTTCTTTAGGGATGGCAAAAATCGAAAAGATACCCACAACCAACAAGGTGACTATCAAGAACCAGGTAAAAGTTTGGCGGTTAAGAAAGAAGTTCCAGAGAAAAGGCATATTAGTTTAAGATGTATTTATCACCGTCGTTAAGTCCTCGTACATCAAGGACGATTTGTTCGTTTCCAGATAGACCAGTTACAGAAATAGTATTAGCGTTGACCAAACCAGTTTCTACCGTAATGGCTTGCAGGGTACCTTGATCGGTAGTGGTAAGTACGTAAGCGCCGGTAGGAGTGTACTTAACAGCGGTTAGTGGCAGTTGGAATGAGAGATCCACTTCAACATCGTTATCAGGAACTATAATGGCAATATCGTTGCCACTATTGATGATATCTCCAACGGCTACGTTGAAGGTATTAATCTGACCATCGAAAGGGGCTTTAATGATAGTTTTGTTATAAGTGGCTTCGGCTGCTCTCAAAACCCCGAGGGCTTGTTTGATATTGGCTGAGGCAGCAGAAGTCTCACCACCAAAGCTGGTTGACTGACTACGGGTGAGAGAGGACTCTGCTTTTTGAATATTAAGTTCAGTCGTTCTTAATGTGGCCAAGTTGCTAGCGACCGCACTTCTGGCGGTGATGAGGTTTTGTTTGTGTTTTGTGACTGCGGTTAGATAATCACCGCTGGCATTTTTCTCTACTTCGAGAACCTTCTGATAGATGGCGTCTAGCAGGGTTGAAGTTTTTGAGGTGGTGTCGATTGCTTGGTTTAAAGTTGGTTTAACCTCACCGTCAGGTATGGTGGTTTTTACCTTGTCACTCCATTTAGCCAAATCATAATCAATTATTTTTTTATCCCAGATTTTGTCCGATAGGTTATACAGAGCGATATTGGATCCACTAAAAAATGTTTCAACGGTGTTTTCCATTAGTCCCTGGGTTGAGACTAAGGTTGCTCGTAGAGTGTTATTAGCTCCGGCGTAGGTGTCAGTAAGACTCTCGCCGGAGGTTTCAACACTAAAACTACTTTGTTTGGCTCCAGCCAAGGCTGCATCATAGGTACCTTGGGCTTGAATCAAAGCCGCTTGCTGTGATGAGTTTTCTACTCTAGCGATGACGGTCCCTTTTTTAACAGCTCCAGGTTGAGCTACGGTGGTTATTTTACCGCCGGCTTCTGCTCGTATAACAAAAGAGTTACGGTCAGCACTTGGGGCCACGACTCCGATCACATCATTGCCGAACTCGGACACTGTGATGGTCGAGACGACTTTTGGTTGGTCACTTTGGTTTTTGACTTCTGAGCTATTGTCTTGGTTAGCGAATATCAGATAAGCCAAAACAGCCAAGACGATTAGGAACACTGCTCCAGTTAAGTAGGGATGATTTTTGATAAAGGTTGGGAAATTTTTTAAGGTCATATTATTTGTCTATTATTTTTCTGGTTAGCTCGGCGTATTGTTTCAATTCGTTAGTTGTTAGCTTACTGAATACTTTTTCGAAATCATTGACTATTTGGTCGCCGATTTGTTTATTCTTCTTTTGACCGGCGGGAGTTATTTGTATATTCCAGACCCGTTTATCATTTTTATCGTTTATCCGTTTTATAAAACCCGCTGTTTCTAGCTGATTTACTATCTGGGTCGCTGCGCTGCTGGAAGAACCCAATGTCTCAGACAATTTTTTGATAGTTATGGTTTTATCAAGATTAACTAAACTGAGGGTAGTGCAGGCGGAGTAGGGAAGCTTGCATTTGGTTTTGGCTGGTTGGTTAACTTTTTGCAGGTGCAAATGTTGGTGAATAATATGCCAAGTATCGATGATTTTTTTTACGTGATCTTTTCTGTCCATGGGTTATGTAAGTTAATTAGGTAAGTAACTTAACAAGTTTTCAGGAAAAGTCAATATCTATAGATGTATTTTGAGTCTTCAAGACAGTCTGATTGCTCACATGGAGAGTCAAAGAGATAGATAAGTACGATACAATAATTACAACATGCCTGTGAGGAAAATAGACGATGATTTGTTCCATGTCCATGAGAAAGCTTCTTTTGTTTTGAAGGAAGTTATTCTTGAGGAGGATAAAAAACGTCAAGGAGGCGGAGAATTAATCGATGTTGAGAGTGCTAGGTTTGGTCCCAGGTTTATTTCTGACACTACAGGAGCGGTAAGAGAAAAATCCCGACTGCTCATTGTGACTAATAATCTAAATATTTTAGACAGAAGTTCTTCTGATTTTAGTTTTTATTACAATTTGGCTAGCCAGTTTGATGAGCTACATATTATAGTCGCCGCCTCACTGCGACAAAATAAAAAGATGGCCAAACGGTACGGTGATAATTTATGGATTTACACTACGGCGCATCTGAATTGGTTTCGGGCGCCACAAGCTGTACGAAAGGTAGCTAAAGAACAACTCACTTTCGCTGAGGGTTTTAGACCTGACTTTGTGATAGCGACTAATCCTTTTGAGTCTGGTTTGGGGGCCTATTTGCTTGCTCGGAAGTATGACAGACCTTTCCAGTTGCAAATACGCGATGTGTTTTGGACTGATGAATTCAAAGCTAAAAACAAAATCAACCGCTGGCGCCAGAAAATTGCCCGCTGGCTTTTGGACCGAGCTATTAGTGTGCGCGTGACCACTACCGCTATACTGGAACATATAAAGGACACTTACCCGGAGATAACCGATGTTGATCAGTTGCCGAGATATTACAATATTGAACAGATTATTGCTTCGACAGCAACGGACGATAAGACTGATGTGTTCTCTAGATTTTCGTTAGTATTTTTATTCGTGGGTCACTTAGATCATAAGAGTACTTTATTTAGAACCATTGACTCGGTACGCAATTCACTACAACTTCCTCGTACGGTGCTGGTGGTGGTCGGTGAAGGGCCAGCTAAAAAAGAGTTTGAAGAACGAGCCAAGATTTTTGGTGTGGCTGATAAAATCATCTTTAAACCTGAGAGTACAGATGTCGTACCACTGATGAAAAATGCGGATGTCTTTATTTGTACCGATACTTCCACTGAAAGTGATGACGTGGTGATTAAGGCCGCCGCCGCCGGCTCAGCCCTTCTTATTGCTAAGACAGAATTACGGGAAGATATTTTTACTCACGATGAAGATGCTTATCTGTGTGATGAGGAAGATACGACAGCCTTTATGTCCGGTGTCTACAAGATGGCCAACAGTACAGCTTACCGCAAGAAGTTAGCATCTGCGGCTCAGTACACTGTCAAGACTAGATTACATGAAGACCCTGTACATTTTTATTCCACGTATAGAAATAATTTGGAAAGAGTTTTTAATGTCTTCTTTGATACTTTTAGAAAAGAAGATATTGCAGCTGGTAAAGATCCAGACCAAATAGAAGAGACGATCGTCACTGATGAAGAGACGCAAACTCAAACAGAGGAGGTTCAGCCCGAGCTGCCAGCAGAAACAGCCAAAGAAGGAACGCAGCCTCAACCAGAAGTGACCGACGTGCAGCCTCAGCTCGAAGTGGTTAATCGTTAGACCTCTATATTCAAAGTAGAAGTTAAATTTGCAACCTTCTATTAGATAGATAGAAACAATACATCTAAACGGCTAAAATGCGTTATTTGACAACCGCACCGTCTTCTTTTATTGGTCATCCGTATTATTACTGCTACTTAGTTATTGTGATATTATGCTTTCTAATATGAAAGATATACTTAAAGCTATAGTTTTTATCGGTTTATTCGCTATCCCATTTTTACCAATCTATGTAGAGTCCAGCTATTTCTTCCCGTATATCACAGGCAAGAACTTCGCTTTTCGTATCATTATCGAAATCGCCTTTGCCGCATGGGTATTACTGGCTCTTTATGACAAACAGTATCGTCCCCGATTCTCTTGGTTGTTATCAGGCTTTGGCGCTTTAATTGTCGTGATGTTTGCCGCCGACTTATTTGGGGAGTATCCCCTGAAAAGTATTTGGAGTAACTATGAACGCATGGATGGTTTTGTGACCTTAGCACACTTGTTTCTATACTTTGTAGTTTTAAGTAGTTCAATCACTACTCAGAAGGTCTGGAATTATCTTTTTCATACTTCATTAGCTATTGCTCTGGTGGTCGCAGTTTATGGTTTGATGCAACAAGCTGGTCTTGCGGGTCCAGCGGGTGGTCGGGTTGAGTCTTGGCTAGGTAACGCAGCCTACATGGCCATCTATATGCTTTTCCATATCTTCATTGCCTTTTATTTGTTTGTCCGAGCAAAGATGAACTGGCAAGGACTCAGTTATGCTTTACTAGCTGGCTTGTTTGTTTTTACATTACTCTTGACTGGTACCAGAGGTACCTTCTTAGGCTTTCTAGGTGGGAGCTTCGTGACAGTCGCTTACATCGCTATCTTCGGAGCGAAGTATCCACAGTTTAGAAAATACGCCGCCGCCGGCTTTGTTGGCTTAACTCTTCTAGCAGCGGGGTTCTTTGTGGTAAAGGATTCAACTTTTGTACAGTCATCTCCTTCACTGAGTCGTATTGCTAACATCGACATAGCTAGCGATCTTACGATTCGTGGTGTGATTTGGGGTATGGCGCTTGAGGGGGTTAAAGAACGACCGGTCTTGGGTTGGGGACAGAGTGGTTTTAGTTATGTATTTAATAAACAATACGAACCAGCTTTGTGGGGACAGGAAGCTTGGTTTGATCGCGTTCACAATATATTCCTCGATTGGTTAATCGCTGGTGGAGTACTCGGTCTGTTAGCCTATCTGTCCATCTTTGGCGCCGCCTTTTACTATCTTTTTTGGCAACCACTACGAACTCCGAAAGAAAGCCATACTTTTAACGTGCTAGAAAGAGGTGTCATTATCGGTCTTCTGTCTGGATACTTCGTCCACAACTTGGTTGTCTTCGATAACATCGTTAGTTATATCTTCTTTGTCATTATATTGGCTTTGATTCATAGTCGAGTATCAACTCCGTGGACTAAAGTACAGAATTGTAAAATAGATGAGAAGATGATTGTACAGTTCGCTACTCCGATTATTATTCTGGTAACGGCTGGAATTATCTATCTCGTTAACGTGCCGGCCATGACCGCCGCGGGAGACATTATAGACGCTCTAAGAAAACCGTCCGTTTCAGAAAAAATTGTTGAGTTTCAACAAGCTTTAGATAGAGGTTCTTTCGGCCGCCAAGAGATTGTGGAGCAATTGGCACAGAGTGCGTTAGTTGCTATACGCCAACCAGAAGTTACTACGGAGGACAAAAAAGCGATAGTTAATCTGGCTGAGTCTGAGCTGATTAAGATGACCAAAGACAAACCTGGTGACGCCAGATTACATATATTCCTCGCATCCTTCTATAATTCATTCGGTACTCCAGAGACTCTCGAGAAAGCTCGAGAACAGGCTGCCATAGCCAGAGAGTTATCTCCAAACAAACAATCAATTATTACAGAACAGGCAGTTATTGAATTACAAGCAGGTAATATAGAAAAAGGAAGAGATTTTCTAAAGGAAGCTTACTTACTTGATACTAATAATCACGAAGCTTTGGTTTTGTACGCCACTTCTTTAGTGAGTTTAGGAGAAGTAGACGAGGCTAAGTCACTTATTGGTACTGACAACTTCCGACATTTTGCTACTAATGATTATGCAGTTTCGACAGTTGAACAAAGCGGTGATTATAATTGGTTAGTCGAACTTCTAAAAGAAAGAATTATTGCTAATCCTCAGGATTTATCTTCACGAGTTAGTTTGGCGGCTGCTTATGTAGAATTGGGTGACAAAACCGCAGCGGTCAGTACTCTAGAGGAAGCCATAGCATTATTCCCTCAGTATCAAGATTCCTTCCAGTGTTTCATCGGAAATATTAAAGTTGGAAAAGATCCTAACGAAGGATGTCAGTAACTATCGTTACTTAGTTGATTATTTTTAAATTGATATGCAGCATCTTTAATATGTCTAAAATAAAATTAGATATAGAAAAAGATATTCCTTTGGCTTCTTTTACAACTTTCAAAGTTGGTGGGAAAGCAGATTATTTAGTGCGCGCAAAAAATAATGAAACATTGTTGCAAGCGGTAACTTGGGCGAAAGAAAATAATCTTCCTATAACAATTGTAGGTGGTGGAAGTAATGTGCTCATTGCCGACCAAGGTGTGCGAGGTTTGGTTATCCTTATCGAGAGTTTGGGTATAAGTGTAGAGGAGGAGAAAGATAAGATACTTGTAACTGCACAAGCTGGTGAGAGTCTGGATGATTTGATTGCCTACAGTGTTGAAAGAGGTTGGTGGGGACTGGAAAATTTATCGGCCATTCCAGGCAGTGTCGGAGCAGCTCCGATACAAAATGTCGGGGCTTATGGTGTTGAGGTGGGGGATTGTATTACAGCGGTTCAGGTTTTGGATATGGATAATATGTCTACTGTGTTTTTGCCAGCTAGCGAATGTCAGTTTGGCTATCGTGATTCATTGTTCAAAACTCCAGCCGGCAGAAAATATATTGTTTTAGCTGTTACTTTTGTATTAAGTAGAGAAGCAAAGCCGAACTTGAACTACCGTGATCTAGCAGAATATTTTCCTAAAGGAACAGCTAACCAAGTCGCGATACGTGATGCTGTGATAGAGATTAGAAGTAATAAATTTCCGGACTGGAAAATTTTAGGAACTGCTGGTTCATTTTTTAAAAATCCTATCATCAAAAAAAGTGCTTACGAAAAATTATTAATTGATTATCCTGACCTGCCAGGATTTAGTTTGGAAGAAGATTTGGTGAAGGTACCTCTTGGTTATATCCTAGATAAAATTTGTCATTTCAAAGGTGTTAGGCAAGGTCAGGTGGGAACTTATTCTAAACAAGCTTTAGTCATAGTGAATCATGGTGGAGCAACTGCTCTTGAGATGAAAGATTTCGCGGCAACAATTACTCAGTTGGTAAAAGAAAAAACAAATATTGAAATCGAAAGTGAAGTAACGATGTTGAATTAAAAAATAAATTAAAAAATTTTAAAATTTTTCTTATCCCCAATAATTAAATTATAATCATTGTGTTAGTGCGAACAGAAAGTGATAATTAAGTTTAAGCGACATTCTCCTTGCTGAGAGTTCTTTACAGAGAGAGGTCTGCGGTCGATTTATTATCCACTAATTTCCATCACTTAAAATATGCCAGCAAAAAAGAAAGCTGCACGCAAAACTACAACAAAGAAAAAAGTAGTTCGCAAGCCAGTTAAAAAAGCAACAAAGAAAAAAGTAGTGAAGAAAAAAGTTGTTGCCAAAAAGAAAACAGCAAGCAAAACTACAACAAAGAAAAAAGTAGTTCGCAAGCCAGCTAAAAAAGCTACTAAAAAGAAAGTAGCAAAAAAGAAAGTAGCTCGACGTAAATAACTTTACCTTGAGTGAACACAAAAGCCGCCGGACGTACGTCCGGCGGCTTTTGTGTTCCTGATTTAAAATACCATTACCAGGTGGCCTGTTTTGTGCTAACATAATGTCCATTATGTTAATTTTGGATAGATTATTCGCACCATCGTACGAGAAGGAGTTAAAGAAACTTAGCCCTCTAATAAAGAAGATAAACAGTCTAGAAGAGGAATTAGAAGGCTTATCAGATCAGCAATTAGTTGATTATTTCTTGGCTTTAAAGTCAAAATCCAGCTCCCTGGACGATATTTTACCTGAAGCCTTTGCAGCTGTCCGTGAGTCAGCTAAACGTACCCTGGGTTTAAGACATTACGATGAACAGCTCATCGGAGGTGTTTTATTGCACCAAGGAAAGATTACAGAGATGCGTACAGGTGAAGGTAAGACTTTAGTTGGAACTCTGCCAGCGGCTTTGAATGCACTCGCTGGAAACGGAGTTCATATTGTAACGGTCAATGATTATCTAGCTAGACGTGACGCAGTTTGGATGGGGCAGGTTTATGCTGGAGTTGGTCTTTCGGTTGGAATAATCAATCACGAAGAATCATTCATCTATGATGCAAAACACGGCGAGATGGATGAAGAGAAAGATAAAGAAGCTACACACAAAATATTTTATGAATTCCTTCGTCCGTGTTCTCGGCGTGAAGCTTATGCAGCTGATGTGACATACGGTACCAATAATGAATATGGCTTTGATTATTTGCGCGACAACATTGAATTTGAGAAAGATAAAATTCGTCAACAGAAACATGCGTTTGCGATTATAGATGAGATCGACTCCATTTTAATCGATGAGGCGAGAACACCTCTTATCATTTCTGCTCCAGCTGCAGAGTCAGAAAATCTTTATACAGTTTTTTCTGATATCGCTCGTCAGTTAAAGGAAGGTGAACATTATACTCTCGATGAAAAGCTTAAAAGCGCAACGTTAACTGATGCGGGTATCGAAGAAGCTGAGCGTATTTTAGGGGTAGAGAATATATATACAGATCGGGGTATCAAATACGTACACCATTTAGAAACGGCTGTTAGAGCTAAAGGTTTGTTTACTCGTGATAAAGAGTATGTTGTTAGAGACAACGAAGTAGTGATTGTCGATGAATTTACTGGTCGTATGCAGCCAGGACGACGCTGGTCAGATGGATTGCATCAAGCGGTTGAGGCTAAGGAGGGTGTAAAGATTCAAAAAGAATCTCGTACCTACGCATCCATTACTTACCAGAATTACTTCAAACAATATGACAAGTTGGCTGGTATGACCGGTACAGCTTTGACTTCGGAAGAAGAGTTCTACTCTGTTTATGGCTTGGACGTTGTTCCTGTTCCTACTCACCAACCCGTAGCTCGAATAGATAGGAATGATTTAATCTTCCAGACTATTGCCGGTAAACACAAAGCGGTTATTGAAAAGGTAAAAGAATTAAGCGCCAAAGGACAGCCGGTCTTGATTGGTACCGCTTCTATCGATACTAACGAAGTTCTTTCGGAAGCTTTGCATAAAGCTGGTGTCTCTCATGAGGTATTAAATGCTAAGAATCACGAAAGAGAAGGAGAAATCATAGCTGATGCCGGAACCAAAGGTAAGGTTACGTTAGCTACAAACATGGCAGGACGTGGTGTTGATATTAAATTAGGAGGTATAGAAGCAACTCCTGAGGAAGCAAAAGAGGTGAAAAAACTTGGAGGTTTGTTTGTACTCGGTACAGAACGTCATGATGCTAGACGAATCGATAACCAGTTACGAGGCCGGGCTGGACGACAGGGCGACCCAGGAGAGACACAATTCTTTGTTTCTATGGAAGACCAACTAATGCGTGTGTTTGGTGGTGATAAGATTAAAAATTTGATGGGAACTTTCCGTATCCCAGAAGATCAGCCTCTAGAGAATCGAATGATATCTAAACAGTTAGAGAATGCTCAGTCTCGAATTGAAGGCTTTAACTTTGATGCTCGTAAACAAGTTCTTGCTTACGACAATGTTCTCAATCAGCAGCGACAAGTAGTATATGCACGCCGTCGTAAATTACTCCTCGGTGATGAGGCTGAACTCGATACTATTCTTTCAGAAGTGGTGGAATTAGTACCAGAGGCAGAAGAGGCTGTGGCTAAGAAGAAAGAGGAATTTGGTGAGAGTGAGTGGTTAGAATTATTCCGCCGGTTAGCTTTACAGATGATAGATATTCTTTGGGTGGAGCACCTAGAAGTGATGCAATATACAAGATCTAGCGTGACGTTACGAGCTTACGGGCAACGCGATCCGCTGATTGAATATCGTAAGGAAGGTCTACGTTTATTCCATGAAATGCAACAAGCAGTTATTCATCGTATGGCTGAGATTATCCCTCAACTACAGCCACAAGCTTTAGAGAAGGAGGAAGAGGAGATGAAAGCTGCTAGGGCAGCAGCTAAGTTGGCTGGCTCTGATAAGGCTGTAAATCAAAATAATCAAAAGCAAAGAGTGAATGAAAATCAGTACGGTCGCAACGATTTAGTCACTGTAACTAACGGTAAAGAAACGAAGGAGATTAAGTACAAGAAAGCCGAGTTATTGCTAAACGAAGGTTGGAGTATAGTTAAGCGTTAGATCAGTTTACTAATTAATAAAAAGCGACCCCAGTTTAGGGGTCGCTTTTTATTATCAAACTGCCTGACGGTGTCCCTATGATAGTAAGGTAAATCTGTTAGACTAGTCCAAGTTGATTTTAAAATTTAAAAAATATAAATAATGAAAAATATTACATTGGTACTGGGTACGGCTCGCGAGGATAATAAGTCGAGACGAGTATTGCTAGCTTTAGAGAAAGAACTGGCAAACAAAACATCTAACCTAGAAATAGTAGATATTAAAGACCATGTCTTGAGCCCTGTCACTACACCACCTTGGGGTCAAGGAGGAGCTGATACGGTTCCAACTAAATGGAAAGAAATAGCAGGAAAGACAGATACCTTCATTTTTATTTTACCTGAATATAATCATGGTTATCCGGGTGAGTGGAAAATCCTAATGGATTCTTTGTATGCTGAGTATGCTGGTAAAGATGTCTATCTAGCCGGTGTGTCCAAGGGTACGTTTGCTGGAGTACGCGTTGTTGAGCATGTGCAACCAGTGTTACATATGTTCGGCTTAGTTCTAAAAAATCCCACTCTCTATGTTGGTGACGTCGAAAGTTCTCTAGATGAAACAGGCAAGATATTAAATGATAAACTTAAAGAACGTGTAGAAGAATTTACAAACTTAATCATTTCGTAACATGTCTTTAATATATCGAGTTCTAGTCACTGCCTTGGCCTTACTACTGGTAGCAAGATTCATTCCTGGTATTGTAGTTGAAAGTGTCTATGTAGCGATTATAGCGGCCGTTATTTTAGGTTTATTGAATCTGATAGTCAAACCTATTTTAATCGTATTTACTTTACCGGTTACTATTCTAACCCTAGGACTTTTTATCTTTATCATTAATGCCGGCCTATTTTGGTTTGCCGCCTCCTTTATCGAAGGGTTCTCGGTGGATGGATTTCTGGTCGCTATACTAGGTTCACTTTGTGTCTCAATAATCAGCGCCATTGGCAACAAATTCCTCTAATCCAACCTAGGATATCGTAAGTCCCAGATATAAGTGCAGCGTGTTAAGTGCAGGAGAAAGGGTGAAAGCAAAAGAGCCGGTTTTGATAAAAACCGGCTTTTTTACTTGGCAGACGGTAAATATTAATAAGACTAATTTATCTTCGGAAGTAGACTAAAATACGTATTTTACCGAAGAAATAGATATAAGAGGTTCAGTTTTAAATAGTTTATTTAAACATATTTACAACAGATTTTTAGCTTTTCCGATTGTTTAAGAGCCAAGTTCAAATATATATCTAGACGAAATAACTAGATAATTAGCGCTACTTTTGCGGCTGTTGTGAAAAGACTAGTTATCAAAGACTAGCTATTTTTATTATTGAATGTTATCTTTACACATCATAAGTTACATATTGTAAATGTTTGTTGATTATCTAGAAATATACGCAAAAGCAGGAGATGGAGGCGACGGTGTCGTGCGCTTTTTACGTATGAAATACCAACCCAAGGCTGGTCCTGCAGGTGGTAATGGTGGACATGGCGGTGATGTATATCTTAGAGCGGTCCGCGATCTAAACCTCTTGGCCAAGTACACTGGAGCAAAAGAGTTTAGAGCTCAAAACGGCGAAGCGGGAAAAGGTCTGAGTCAACACGGTAAGGGCAGTTTAGATATTTATATTGATGTGCCAATTGGCTCGGTAGTCACGGACATAGAAAGAGATCGTGTCTATGAATTATTTACTGAAGGTCAGACTGTAAAAATTCTCAAAGGTGGTCGAGGAGGTCTCGGCAATGAGAGATTCAAATCTTCAACAAACCAGACACCATTGGAGTCCACTAAAGGTGAAGTTGGAGAATCAGGAAACTTTAAAATCGAACTCACTTTAGTAGTGGATGTCGGTTTAATCGGTTTACCAAATGCAGGCAAGTCGACTTTGCTAAACCTTCTTACTAATGCCAAGTCCCAAGTGGGCTCATACGAGTTCACTACACTAGAGCCTCACCTAGGTAGCCTTTACGGATTCACTATCGCTGACATTCCGGGTCTGATTGAAGGTGCAGCAGAAGGAAAAGGTCTCGGGCATAAGTTTTTACGACACGTTAGTCGCACAAAAATGCTTCTTCATCTCGTATCTTTAGACCAAGAAGACCCCTTAAATGCGTATAAAACGGTTAGAAATGAGCTGACCAAATTTGATAAAAGCCTTGCTGAGAAGGACGAGTGGATTATTTTAACTAAAAAAGACCTTGTAAATACTGATTATTTTGAGAATATCAAGTCAAATATTGACATAAATGAGAATCGTGTGTTTGTAATATCTGAAAATGATGGTGATAGCATAAAAAACTTAGGCGATGCTCTTGTACAGTACTTAGAGAAAGAGTAGTATAGAGTTCATTATGGTCAAATACACAGCTACTATCGGCATGGAAGTGCATGCTGAACTGAAAACTAAAAGTAAAATGTTTTGTGGATGCAAAAATGATCCACATGCTAGCGAACCAAACTCTAATATTTGTCCAGTTTGCATGGCTCACCCGGGAACCTTACCTACTGTGAACAAAGAAGCAGTTCTCTCGATGATGAAAATCGGTCGTGCGATTAATGGAGAGTTAGCTGACTACAGTGAGTTTGATAGAAAGAATTATTTTTATCCGGACATACCGAAAGCTTATCAATTAAGTCAATATCAATTTCCGTTTGTTGCCGGAGGCGATATTGCCGGAGTAGAAATTACTCGAGTTCACTTAGAAGAAGACACCGCTCGCAGTCAACATGATCAGGGCGATAAAAGTTTGGTTGACTACAACCGAGCCGGAGTTCCTTTGATGGAGATGGTGACCGAGCCAGTAATTCATGATGCTAAGACTGCCGTGAATTTTGCCAAAGAGTTGCAATTACTTTTACGTACTTTAGATGTCTCGGATGCCAATATGGAAAAAGGCGAGATGCGAGTCGAAGCTAATATTTCCATCAGTCCAGATGATAGTCTCGGAACTAAAGTTGAGGTAAAAAATCTAAATTCCTTTAAATCAGTCGAGTCAGCCATCAATTATGAGCTGAAAAGACAGGCTAAAATGCTCGAAATGGGCGAAAAAGTGGTGCAAGAGACGCGTGGATGGGATGAAAATAAGGCTAAAACGTTCTCACAAAGGGTAAAAGAGTCGTCAGATGATTATCGTTATTTCCCAGATCCAGATATTCCTAAGATAAAACGAACAGAAATGGATGAGTTTGAGGAATCTCGGATAGACGATATGTTACCAATTCTACCCGTATTTAAACGAGAAGAAATGAAAAATCTCGGTTTAACGAGTGAGCAAGTTGAAATTATAATTGCCGACAATAACATTGATTCATTTTTCACTAAGGTTGTCGAAGCAGGTCTTAATGATAACGCTTTAATAAAGACAGCTACGAATTATCTTCTTAGTGATATGTTAGGAATGTTAGAGACTTCTAGTAATTTAGAGGAGGCTAATGCAATTGGTTTAATAGAATTGGTTACTTTGGTTAAGGATGGTGAGATTAACTCACGTGTGGCTAAAGATCTGCTTCAGGAAGTCGTTTTTGAAGGTCAGTCAGCCAAAAAATTAGCTGAAGATAGAGGACTTATTCAGAATTCATCAACTGAAGCTCTTAATGACTTAATTAACCAAGTTATTTCAGAAAATAGCAGTGTCGTGGACGAATATAAGGCTGGTAAAGAAGCTTCCCTCAAGTATTTGGTAGGTCAGAGTATGAAGTTATCTAAAGGCGCTGCTAATCCGCAAATGCTAGAACAACTACTGAAAGAAAAACTATCCTAACCCTGAACAAGAAGGACCTGCTCAAACCTGTTCAAGTGTCGGTATTTTGTTGTTATGAAACCAGGTCTCTTACCTTAGGAGGTAGGAGACCTGGTTTCGTTAGCTCGTGCTTCTAGACGGATTCTAAACAGGAAGGATCTGTTTAAGCCATTAATTTAATTTCTAGCCAGAACCTCTTCTCGGACGAGTTGTTCTTGTACCCCCTTATTATATAAGCTTATTTCGTTTTACCGAGTAAAGATTTTGTATTTTAGAATCAGTAGGTTATACTTTTACCAGGTATGGAGATATTAACTATTGATGGGAAGGATTATGTTAAGGCGAGTAAATTAGCTCGAGAGTTTGGTTATACTTCAGATTATATTGGACAGCTCTGTCGAGCAGAAAAAGTCGACGCTCAGCTAGTCGGGAGATCGTGGTATGTCCACCGGGATTCTCTCGAGGACCATAAAGAGGGTCTTTATAAAAAAAAGAGTACTATTCTAGAAGGTAAAGTCATTTCTCCAACTTTACGACGATCTAATACAGCTACTCATTTAAAAACCGATAAATCTGATTCATCCGTTTATGATGTGGATGAATATGATTTGATACCAACTCCAAAAAAACCTTCAATTATAGAAGATGTCCATAAACTAAGCGTTAAATTAGCTAAAGAAAAAGAAGACGCTGAGAAAAAAGCTAATCTGCTAGAGGTTATAAAACCAACTCTACAAAAAAGCTTTAAAGCGCCACCGAAGCAGCCAACAGATTCGATAATACCTCATCCAAGTAAAACGAATATGTCCGAAATAACTATTCGTACTGATAGAGTTATTAAAAAGAAAGCTAGGGGGCGAAGCAAGAACCGGCGGCACGATTCATCACTTAAGCAGGGCAGTAACATAGTTTCTAGACTGTTTTATCTGATTGCTATCTTAGCAGCTGTCTGGATAGCAGGAGCAACTTCCGTGTGGTTTGTAGATGAACAGAATAATCTATCTAGTCGCATATATTTTGATACTAATAACTTCAATTTAGCTTTGGACTATTTTCAGGGCTTAAAATAAGGTTATCTCGTTTAAACGTGATATTTTATCACTAGCCAAGAAATTGAGTATCACGAAGAATTAGCTGTATGCTTAATTATGGCAACTTTTTTATACTTAGACACAAAATCAGGGCCTCGATTGGTTTCCTGTGTCTATAAAAAAACCAAAATATTGCTATTTTTGGTTTATAACGTAGTCAGACTACGGTAAAGAACACAGCTTTTGCTTTAAGTTCAGACCGGGTCTCGAACTCCGTATGGTACACCTCTGTCTGCTCTGAGACCTAGTCTCGATTAGGAGATCTTTTTTGTCTGAAATTGTTAGTTTTTGAAGTGTTCGATGAGCCTTTGTCCGAGGTGAAAATTTTGAATCAAAAATTTGTCAAATCAGATGATTTTTGTGAATTTTCTTTGGTCATTTTTGATCTCTATAGTTTTCCCCAAAAAGACGATTTTTAGATAAAAAAATAGGCAATATAACTATATAATACATAGACATTCCGTATGTCTAGTACCTTTTCAAATCATCACCAAAATTTTCTGCCAGCCACCGATTTGGCTAGAAAATTTTCGTATACTTCAGACTACATCAGCAAGCTTGCTCGTGACGGAAAAATCGCCGCTATCAGAGATGGTCGCAGATGGCTGATCAATGAGAACTCGCTCAACAATTTTTTAATACAAACTAGCCAAGAAAAAATTCTGCGTAAAAATTCTTTACGCATAGAACGCATCCAAGAAAGACAAAAATATTTAGAGATGAGAGCAGTAGTAGCTGCTTCCAGTTTGAATCTTTCCGTACCGAATCCTTTCGATGCTTTTATAAAAGCAGTTTTAATAATGGCCTGTGGGAGTATGGCAGGAATGATTGGTTTTGTTGTTCATCAAGAAAATTTAAATTTGAATATTTTAGAATCTGGTCTTTACGAGACGGTTGCTCAGGTCGAAAGTTCCGTCATTCCACACTCTCTATCTTTCGTCACCGACAGTGTTGATCAGGCGGCCTTACTAAGTCTTTCAGATTTCTTTAGTTGGTTCCGGTTTGATTTTTATCAAAAAAATACTCACCTTACAGCTGTTCCGAAAACAGAGCCTGCTGTAAATAGCAGCAATGGTTTGATTCTTATCGATGAGAAAGACGTCACTCCGACTACCATAGCTGATATTAAATCTTCTTTTTCTGATGAGGTCGAAGTGACTTTCGAGGGTGAAGACTATGGACTTATCAAACCTGTTTTCAAGGATGCTTCCGATGAGTCCTATAAGTTTTTGATGGTACCGGTTAGTAAATCAGACAGGTAATATGAATTTTGTTGCCAAACAACAAAATAAAATAATCGCAATCATATTGCTTTTTGTGGTTTTTTTCTCTTTTATTCAAGTGTCTGAAGCATCATTTAATAAAGAAATTAACTATCAGGGTAAGTTAACCAACAGTGCGGGTGCAACAGTACCCGATGGTGATTACGCAATTACCTTCAGGCTTTATACTCAGGCTTCTGGCGGTACGGCTGTTTGGACTGAGAACGACACGGTAACTGTAAGCAACGGTTTGTTCTCAGTTATGCTCGGTTCAACCACTGCTTTAACTGGAGTAGATTTTAATCAAACTCTGTATTTGGGAGTTAAAGTCGAAAGCGATGGGGAAATGACCCCACGAAAAGTTCTAGGTGCAGTACCAGCCGCTTTCGAAGCACAGAACGCAGAGACTGTCGGTGGAGTAGCTTCGTCTTCTTTCTTGCGAAGTGATCAGGCTGACACAGCTAGTGGCCTTCTTACCTTCACTGGTGGTTTTGTTTCTACCGCTTCTTCCACGGTCTCTGGTCTTACTACCACCTACGCGACCACCACTAATTTCGTTATTAACGGCGAGAACTTTACCAGTCTAACTGGTACCGGTCTGACCAATAGCGCTGGTATCTTAAGCGTTGACACTAGTACTCTCGATGTCCGTTACGCCAGCACCACCGACTTCAATACTTCCGCCAAGCTGGCAGCAATTCTTTCTGACGAGACCGGTACCGGCTACGCTGTTTTCTCTGCTTCACCAACCTTCACTGGTACCATCAACGCTGCTGCTGCCACTCTCTCTTCAACTCTCACTATGTCCGGCTCGGCTGCCAACATCGCTCTTGGCAACAACTGGCTCTCTGGTGATGGTGATGATGAGGGAATCTTTGTAGCAAGTGATGGAAAGGTGGGTATTGGGACAGCAAGCCCGGGAAGTTTATTAGACGTTGAGGGTGTAGGTGCTTTCGGAATAGCGACTGCGACTACACCGCAGTTGGTTGTTAAGGGCGGTTCAGGCGGAACTGATTTAATACAACTCGTAAGAACAGATGGTGCTCCATTAACATATGGTTGGAGTTTGAATGGTGGGGCATTAGCATTTAAAGATGTAACAAATAATGTTGTAACCGTAAATACATATTCTTCTGGAGGTAAACCACAGGTTATGTTGGGCGCAAAAGAGGATGGAGGTGGAACTGAAGCTGGTAGAGATGGTTATCTTCGTGCAGAAGAAGCTGACGGGGGCAGTGCTGATTTAATAGGAGGAGACCTTTACATTCTTTCTGGTAGAGGACGAGGAGCAGCTACAGCTTCAAAGATTTTGTTCCAAACACCGGATGTAACAACAAGCGGAACAGCTGCCCAGACCATGACTACTAAGATGACTATTTTAGGGAATGGTAACGTTGGTATCGGAATTGCTAGCCCATCATTCAAACTAGAAGTTGCCGGGACTGCTAGCTCGACTTTGTTTACAACTGCTGGAGGAGACAGTGATAATTGGAACACAGCTTATGGCTGGGGGAATCATGCCACTGTAGGTTACTTGGCTTCAACTAGTATCGATACTTCAGCAGAATTAAGTGCTATTCTCACCGATGAGACTGGTTCAGGAGCACTAGTATTTGGTACTTCTCCAACTCTCACCACTCCTAACCTCGGTATTCCAACCTCGGTCACTTTAACTAACGCAACAGGTCTTCCTCTTACTACCGGTGTCACCGGTATACTACCTATCGCCAACGGTGGTACCGGCGCCAGCGACGCCGCCACCGCCCGCACCAACTTAGGAGCGACCACCGTCGGTGCCAA
>Ga0265293_10004918_pt1 | contig 22937 bp, 20 predicted proteins | sample Munlanlewell138R_FD_192505 | JGI IMG/M metagenome (GOLD analysis project Ga0265293, IMG submission 192505) | Leachate microbial communities from a municipal landfill in Southern Ontario, Canada - Leachate well 138R | ecosystem: Engineered > Solid waste > Landfill > Unclassified | place: Canada... | reverse complement strand
TTAATTTACTTTAATATATATATATATATATATTAAATATTTAAAGTCCTTTTTGAATATTTTAATGATTTTAAATATTAAATTCATCCAACTGACTGAATATCAGTTGGTTTTCTTTAACAAAATTTTATAAAAAATTAAAAAATATTATGAAAGAAGAAAAATTATCAATATGTTATAATTGTGAACATTACAATTTTAAAATAGAAAAATGTTCTAAAATAAAATGTAAAAAATGTTATAATGATATAATAAATAGTCAATTAGGTAAGTGTCCTATAAAAAAATTTTAATAAATATGATAAATAATTTTGAATTATATTGCGAAAATTATAATAATGAAAAAAGATTAAATTGGATAATAGATAAAATATCAAAACTTGGTAAATCTAGTTTGACTAAAGATGAACAAGAATTTTTAGATAATTATAATGGAAATGAACAAGATATAAACGAAAATGAATATGACCATTATAATAAATACATAATATCATTAATGAGTGACATTAAAAATAATAATATCACTGAAAATATAGCAAAAAAATTCATAGAAAAACACATAAATAAAGATGATTTATTTGATTTTTTATTATCTTTGTTAAAAGATGGTAAATTAGACTTTTTAACTAATATACACAATATTAAAGATAGTGAATAATAACATTGTAAATATTAAAAAATATGATATATAATAAAATATATGATTTTTGTAAAATTAGAAATTATGGTAATGCTACAAAAAATGGAATAGACGAGTACCCTCCTAGATTATATTTTATAATTAATTTAATTGAAGAATTAGGTATTGATTATAATGTTATTAAATTCAAAGATAATAGATTTAAAAATAATTATTTTTATAATATTTATCTAAAAGGAAATAGTGACAAAATGGCTATTTCACATCATGATATATATAATCCGAATATAGATAATGCAAATGATAATTCAGCATCAATTATAAATTGTATATCATTAAAATTATTAAACCCTGATATAAATATAGCTATAATAGATGGTGAAGAACCACCGTGTTTAGGAGTAGGATCTAAAAAATTGTCATTAGATATAATAGATGGTTATTTTGGTAAAATATCATATGTATTAAATTTAGAATTAACTGGTAAAGGTGGTGAAACTTTTTTTATTGGTAAAATGGGAAGTAATTTGGAAAATAAAATAATAAATATGTTTAATTCCTATACTTATAATGTACCATTTAATGATTCATTTATTTTATTAAAACATGGTATAGATAGTACAGTTATTACAACAATCCCATTAATTAATAATAAACCAGATTACTCTATTATGTATAAAATACATAGTGATTTAGATAACATCGATTCAATATCTGTTGATGATATGAAAAATTTTACTGAAAAAATAGCACTGAAAATACTAAATTGATTTTTTTTATTTAATATATAAATTAAACTAAAAAATAATATCAAAGTAAATGAAAAATCTTAAAACATTTGAAGGGTTCTTAGACAAATTTAGACCAAATACATCTCACCCACTACCAGAACCAGAAGAAAAAGATATCAAAGGGGAAAGTATAAGGGGTAAAGATTTAGAAGATTTAGTATATAGAGTAATTAGAGATATTGAAGGTGATATGGATTTGTATATTGATAATAATTATTTAGAATTTATCGATATAAATGAAGAAAAAATAATTTGTTCTTTCTCAGGTATACCAGAACCAGGACAAACAATTGATGAAGACGGTAATGTATTAGATGATGAAGAATCAGAAAACTGTGAATGTCCTATGTTATACTATGATGTTAACGGTAATTATTTAGAAGTCTATAAGAATAGACATGATAAATTAGGTAATATTGAATTTTCTTTTAGTTTAAGAGATGCACAAGATGTAACTGACATATTAGATGATGACACTGATATTATAGACGAAGAATAAAAAATAATTATATTTTTATGCAAATTAGAAAATACTCATCATTTTTGGTAGAAAAATTAGATTTTGATGATATTAAAGAAAGATTAGACGATTCTTATATTGATTTAAAATCTGAATTAATAGAAATGATAGAAGAAACATTAAAAAATATTAAAAATGCAGAAATAACAATGACCGATCTAGAAGACTTCATAAATGATTATATTTCTGCAGGCAAAGATGCAAATATGATAGATAAATTGGTTGAAGATAATGATATCTTCAATTTTTATTTAAAATTTCAATCAGAAATAGATGAATTATTAAATGAAACAAAATATATGGATGAATCACCATCTGATAATAATGTGTTTAGTTTATATGATGTTGTCATTGATGGTACAAAACAATCTATTTTAGATATACTTGAATCAATTAAAGATAAATTATTCAAAAAATAATATTATTTAATATGGACATTGAAAATGAAAAAAGAATTAAAAAATTAAAAGAAAGAATTGAGATTGCTAAAAGAATGTCAAATATATCAGACGACATGGGTGATAATGTATTTGAAAGTAGATGGTTATTAAAAAATATTGTAGGATTAAGTGATAAAGAAATAGAAGAAATGGAAAAAACAAACCCCGATTTTTAAATTCGGGGTTTGTTTTTGTATTAATATCATTGAACATATTTTTTAATACCATCTTTTGTATGATATACATAAAAGTCAATTGGGAAATTTAAAGATAATTCATTTTTCATATATCTATATACGTGTTGAACTGTACTTAAATCATCATCCGAAAACCCAACCTTTACTTTTTTATTTAAATATTTACCATAATCATTAACTTTTTTAACAAACTCCTTAATTGCTACCTTTTTGCCATTTTCAGGATTAACTGCCTGTCCACCCATATCATACCTTCTTTTAAAATATGATGATGATACACCTATATAATCACATAAATCTAAATAATTTGAAACTAATTGTTCAAATTTATAATCATTATCATCTATATCGAATATAGAATTAAAATGTCTTAAATTTTTCTCCATATTTGTTTTTTGTTTATTATTCAACATGTTAAATATTATCCATTCTATTGATTTTCTTATTGTTTCAGGTTCATGTCCTCTTGCAGTGGCAACCATAAATATACTACCATCTTCTAATGTTTTTAAAAAACTATACCATGATGGACCAAAATTGTTTTTACGTATAGAATCTATAGTATCCTCAACAAATGCCATTTCTCCTCTTGGTCCCCAATCTCTAAAATCACTAAATGGTTTACTTGAATCACCATCTCTATATCTCCATAAATTGGATTCCCCTTTTACCCATTCGTCAATATATTTTCTAACTTCCCTAAATTCGGCAGTTGATACATCGACAGGTACCCATTCACCATCTACCATTTTATCTAAATGTATTAAAGTATTCATAACTAAAATATTATCATCCCAGTCATATACATAATATTTAAGTTCACCATCTACTAATTTTTCTAATAAGAAGTGTTTATATTTAACTTTAACCATAACACAAATTTTATTTTTTAGTATATATAAAAAACTAAATGTATTTTTTATATATATTGTTAAAATAAATAATATTATTAAAATGGATAAATTATTTGAATCAGAAGAAAGAAGAAGGAGAAAAAGTAAATATAACAGTTACAAAAATATACCCTTTTATGAAAAAACTACAAAACCAACAAGACCAGTAGATTATAAAGAACCTGATTATACTATGGATGGTAGTGTAAAACAGTTATTTTTAAATCTAACAAAAATGCAAATAACATTTGGTAAAGAAGAAACATTAAAAGAGTTTTTTCCAGATGGTATGCAAGAAGATGAACACGGTAATTTTTTCATAAAAATCGGAAATTCTAAAACTATGTTTTGTGGACACCTAGACACATATTCGAGAGAATATAAAAGAGTATATCATATAATACAAGATGATATAATAATGACTGATGGTACAACTACACTAGGTGGTGATGATAAAGCAGGTATCGTAATTATGATAAAAATGATAGAATCCGGTATACCAGGTTTATATTATTTTTTTAGAGGAGAAGAAGGTGTTACTTCACCAACAGGAACTTGGGGATCTAAACAAGCATTAAAATCATATAAGGATATTTTCAAAACTTATGAAAAATGTATAGCATTTGATAGAAAAGGATTTAGTTCTATTATATCACAACAATCATATTCAAAATGTTGTTCTGATGATTTCGTAGATGCATTATCAAATGAATTTAAAAAACAGGGTTTAGAATACGAAGATGATAAAACAGGAATGTGGTGTGATTCAGGTGTTTTTATGGGTATAATACCAGAATGTACAAATTTATCAGTTGGTTATCAAAATGAACACACTTTTAAAGAAACACAAGATATAGAACACTTAGAAAAATTGGTAGATGCATGTATAAAAATAGATTGGGAAAAATTACCAGTTAAAAGAGACCCATCAAAAGTATCTAAATCTTATGGTAGATATAGATATGATTATGATTATGATTGGGATTATGATTATGGATATTATACTAGAAAAACTAGAAATAATAAAAAAACAATAATATATGATGATATTAATAATATGTCAAGTAGAGATATATTTGATGAATTATTAGAATTATTGGAACTATTAGGATATGAATGTTTAAATCCAGAACCATTTATAGAAGCAGAAGATATATATTTCCAAAGTGTTATATATGATGATTTATTTGCTATCAAAATTGTCGATAAAGATATTTATATGACTGAAACTAGTGATCTCAAAAATTATACATATTATGGTGATTTTAATACATTTAAAAAATATATATCTACAGATATTAATAATATGGATAATGAAAAAATATCTGAATCAGATAAATTAAAAATTTATGATAAATTAATTGAAATGTACCCACAATTAATATTAGATATTATTTATGATTTTAATGACAATTTAAACACAGTGGTTAGTAGTGATAACTGGTTAAAACTTGATGATATAATGAAAAATGGATTAAAACTAGAAATGGATTATGCAGGTGAAAATGGATACAATCCTGATGATTTTGTAGACTGGATAAATGATAATTCAGATATAATAGAAAATGTTATTATAAAAAAATTAAGAAGAGAAAGAAAAAAAAATAAAACAAATGATAAGAAATTCTTAAATTATATAAAACCTAGTGATTATTATACTGATAGACAAGATGAAATTTTTTCTAAAATAGTAGAAGATGAAAGAAAATTAATTCAGTTAGTATTATTAGATATAGATATAATGAAAACATCTAAAGCAAGACAAAATACATTAAACCATATTAAAGATACAATTATAAAAATGGGTTATGCTAAAGAAATAAAAGATGGACAAAAACACATAAACCCAACTGAATTTGTATTATGGGTATATGATTATACTGAAGAAATAGAAAAATATTATAAAGATAATCCAATTGTAAAGGACTAGAATACCTAGTCCTTTTTTAATATATATCTTTTATACCCACTATTATATATCCTGTATATTTTTCTATCTAACATTATATGATGTTCACTTTTATTTTTATCATACCCACTTTTTACCAATAATTCTTTTTTAAAATTTGATTTATGTATTCTTATACCATCAACCACATAATAATATGACGGTTTAATATAACTGTCTAATTCAAATCCTAACTTTTCATATATATCACCATTAGAATAACCTATATCAGAAAATGTTTTAATATTATTAAATTTATAAGTATTATTAAAATATTTTAATAACTTACTTGCTCCTCCAATAACAACAATACCCAATTTACTACAAAACCTAACTAATTCATAATCAGTATTATTTTTCTTAAATAACATAATACTAATTAATATGTCATTATAATATAATCCTATTTTTATAGTTGATGTAGTGTAACCCTGTATATGATTATCATTTAAAAAATTTTTTATAATTGATATATCAGTAACTTCTTTAATTTCACATTTCCTTGCGTATATTTTATTTGAAGTCTTGTTTAATTTATTTAAAATCATTGATTTGACTATGTTTTGTTTATAAATCCAATCATCCTCATAAACATGAATTAAATTTATATTTAAATCTTTACACATTTTTGATTTATTATAATGATAATTATTTGATTTATTTAATTCATTATGCCAATATACTCCATTAAATTCAAATGCTAATTTTAAATCTGGTATATAAATATCCAATTCATATGGTTTTATTATTTTTCTGTCATTTTCTATTATTATTCCACTATAATTTTCTTTAATGAAATTAATTAATTGTAATTCTAAACCAGACTGTTTTTTATCAATAGGATTGCACACAGTACATATAACCGTATTTGTTTCTCTTCTTTTATAGTATAAAACCCTATTAATTTTAAATGTGTGATATTTATTACAATCACATTTCATGATATAATCATTATCTATTATATCTATTATATTATCATTTTCATATATTTTTTTATGACTAGATAATATATTTGATTTTTTGATTTTATCTTTTATTAAATTTGATTTTGATGGATTCTCATATCCATATTTAATTAAATTCGTTTCTCTTATTTTATTTTTAATATCTAAATTTAAAAAATTATACTCTACTCCATATTTAATTAAATTCGTTTCTTTTATTTTATTCTTAAAAACATCAGATTGAGATGGGTAATTAACACCAAAATGATATAAAGAGGTATTGATTTTTTTTTGTTTTATCTCATCTAACTGTGATATATTATCAACATCATATTTTTCTTTAACTGTTTTTTTAATTTTTTCTTTTATAATATTATTAGATAATGGATATTTAGTATTATAATTTTTTAATGATGTATTGATTTTTTTTTGTTTTATCTCATCTAACTGTGATATATTATCAACATCATATTTTTCTTTAACTGTTTTTTTAATTTTTTCTTTAACCGAATCTAATTGGAAAACATTTTCTACATTATATTTTAATAAATTATTATTTTTTAAAGTACACATTTTACAAGTGTATTTATTTTTATTTTTATTTATCATATATTTATTATAATCACAATACCTCATTTTTTTTATTGTATTACAATCTTCACATTTTACATCAATTTTATACCTACTACTCTTAGGCAAATCATTTATATTAATTTTTAAATTATCACCTATTTTTAAATTATTATTAAACTTCTTATAATAATTTATATTTCCTCTATTTATTATTAAATCTACGAATTCCGTTAATATCATTTATTTAGTTTTTATTATTATATATAAATTATCTTAGTTTGTTTTAATCAAAATCACCATTTATATACACCATCAAAAATGGAAAAATATGACTATTTATTTTAAATATATAACAATAAATATATTACAAAAAATAAATGTAAATTATGGAAATGAAACCAGTACTTATTATTGAGAGTAGTTCTAATGGACTAATGCTCAATGAAAGTGCATCTGTAACTAAAGATAAAAAATTTATCCTTTCTGGTACTTTTACCGAATTTGATATTAAGAACAGAAATGATAGAATTTATACTAAAGATAAATTTCTTCCACATTTAAATGAATTAAATGAAAGAATTAAAACTTTAGGTGCAGTTTATGGTGAATTCGACCATCCAGAAGCGTTCGATATCTCATTATCAAGGATTTCCCACGTTTTAAAAGATGTTAGATTTAATGAAAGTAGAAATTTAATTGAAGGATCAATTCAATTATTAAGTACCCATTATGGAAAAGAAGCACAGGCTTTAATCCAAGATGGGTGTCCTATTTTTGTATCATCAAGAGCTGCGGGTATAACAGAATCAGATGGCACTGTAACAATTAAAAAACTATTTACCTATGATGCAGTTGCTGACCCAGGTTTTTCATCAGCTAGAATGGAATTAAGGTCATTAAATGAAAGTCTAGGTTTTAACGAATCGGCAAATTTTAGAGTTTATGATATGTCCGATGAGTCAAAAATTAATAATTTATTTGAAATGAATAATAATGAACAAGTCACTCAAGGTCAAATGAATGAATTTACCGAGTATTTAAAGAATGAACTAATTAAAGTTCAAGAAGAGATGACAAAAAATATCAAAGAAGGTAAAGATCCTGAAAAACTAGAAAAGTTATCTGAATATTATGAAAATCTTTGGTCTAGTTATAGTAAAATGACAAAATATCTTGATTATCTAGCAGAAAATATTCAAATATTAGTATCAGAAAACACTGAATTAAAAACCAAAACTGAAAAAATAATAGAACATAATGATTATTTAGCAGAAAATATTGAAAAAGTAATTGGTTATTCTGAATATTTAGCTGAAAAACTTGATAAAAATATTGATTACTCGGAATATATTGCTGAAAATCTAGATAAATCTATTGATTTTTCAGAATACATTGCAGAAAATGTTGATAAAACAATTAAATACTCTGAATATTTAGCTGAAAATCTAGATAAATCAATTGATTATTCTGAATATTTAGCTGAACATACAGAATTTAATTTACATAATTTTGAAATGTTATCAGAATATGTTGATAATAGTGTTAAATATTCTGAATATGTTGCAGAACATGTTGATAATAATATTCAATATTCTGAATATTTAGCAGAACATGTTGATAATAATATTGCTTACTCTGAATATGTTGCAGAACACGTTGATAATAATATTGCTTACTCTGAATATATTGCAGAAAATTTATCTGATACCCAAGCATATTCTAAATATATTGCAGAAAGTTTAGACAAAACGATTGATAATTTAAAAGATTCTAAACTAATTAATGAAGATGTAGATAATGAAGAACAAAGAATTTCTGATTTAAAAGTAGCAAATGTTGATAAATATTATGATGAAGATGATGATATTCCTGTATATGATCAAGATTTACCAGATGAATTTGATGATATAGATAATGAAGAAGAGGAAGAAGGAGAAAATATTCAACCACAAGTTCAAGAAGAACCAGTTCAACCACAAGTTCAAGAAGAACCAGTTCAGCCACAAGTTCAAGAAGAACCAGTTCAGCCACAAGTTCAAAATGATGATATATCTATTCAATTAATCCCTGGTACAACTGTTTCAATTGAAACACCAGAAGGTGATAAAGAAGGTGAAATATTATCATATAACCCCAATGACGGATTCGCAATTGTTAAATTATCAGAACCAGTTCAAGGTCAACCACAAGCACAAGAACCAGTTCAAGGTCAACCACAAGTTCAAGAACCAGTTCAAGAAATACAAGTACATGAATCAAAAATTAGAATCGTTGGTGATAAATTAAATGAAAATGAAAAATCTATTAAAGATAGTATATCACAATTAATAACAGAAGCTAAAAAACGTAAAGCTTTTGACGAATTACAACCACACTTCTTAATGTTCTTATCAGAAAAAAACAAAACTGTATGGAATGAATTATCAAGAGAAGATAAAGAAAAAATCGTAGTAGCAATGAACGAAAGCTCTTACTTATCAGAAAAAGATGTTCTCAATATCATAAGAGAAACTTTGGACACCAACAAAAAAACAGAAGAAGAAATTCTAATCGATGCAATCCCAGAAGATTTAATTGACACCTGGAATTCTCTTAACGACACCGTTAAAAAAAGTGTTTTAGCACAAGCTAAATTTTACCCAAATCTAGTTACATCTGAATCTAAAATGGAATCATTTTGGAATAGTAGAGGACTAGTAAAGTATAATGAAACTAAGGTTTTATTAAACGAAAACAAAAAATATATTAATGATACTAAATTAGCTGATAATCAAGTTGATAAGTACCTTAATGTATTTAAAAATTTGTAATGGTTTGTATATTAGTTTAAAAATGGAAAAAAGTGAGTTTTTTAGATAAATATATAACATTACAAGAAAACAAAAAAGACAAAAGTCTCAAAAATTAAAAAATAAAAATGAATTATTTAGTAGACAAAGCAAAAGCTGAAAAAAAATGGTCTCCAATTCTTGAAGCTCTTCACGTAACAGATAGTGATAAAAGAAGTTGGATGTCAGAATACGCTGAATTACATCAGATTAATGAAAATGTATCTTACGCAGCGTTAGGTAATATTACTGGTATGGGTGGTGTTGTTGCAGCACAACCTTCAACTACACCAGGTGCTCTTTGGGGTGCAGGTGACACACCAGGTTCTGGTGATGTTGGACAAAATCTTCTTCCTATATCTATGAAGATTGCAGCACAAACCATTGGTTTAGATTTAGTAGCTGTTAAACCAGCCGCTTCTCCAAAAATTGATCTATTATTCGTTGACTTCCGTTATGATGATAGACTAGAAGAAGATGAAGATAGACCTCTAGTATTTAAAGTAGCAGCAGATAATGTTGATACATTAAAGACAAATCTTTATGCTCAAATGAAAGAATTAAAAATCACTGAAATGGTTGGTGGTCTTGATAAAAGAATGTTTGTTAACCTTAATGGTGCAACTGCCACTGAAATTTCAAATTTTAATCCTGCAAATGATGAAAAAACAGGTTGGATGGAATTTTTAGGTTTCTCTAGAATTGATGGTTCTCCAATGTTCAGAATTTTCAGACAAGCATTTGAATCAGGTAAAGAACCTTATTACTTCGATGCAGCTAAAAACACATTTGATAATAATGGTTCAATTATAACTAAACTAGAATCTAATGACATCGTTACTATTTCTGGTGTTAGTGAATCAACAGTTACATTATCAGGTGTTTCTATTGACCTAGTATCAGTAATGGAAGACCATATTCCTGGTTTCTCTGCAGGTTGGAATCTTTTCAATGGTATGAACAGACAAGAAGATGAGAAAACTTACCCAGGTCAAATTGGACCAAACGTTTTCACTAAAACCGTTCAAGTTGGTACAGTAGAAATCACATCAGCTCTTAAGAGAACTGAAATTGAAGATATTAAAGCTTCAACAGGTATGGATATAGTTCAAAAACTTGAATCAGTTCTTATTAACGAACTTTCTCAAACTATTTCTAAGGAAATTGTACAGAAAGTAAAAGAACTTGGTATAAAGAATAGAAATTCTCATACTACACCTAAAGTTGGTACAGCTTCTAAATTTGACTTTGATGTTGATACTTATTTAACTGTATCTGCACCAGGTGGAGAAACTTCTCATTCACTACAAAGAAAACTTATTTCTAAAGTAAATAACGCTTCTAACTACATTGCAAATGAAGGTCGTGTAGGACCAGCTCAATACATCATAACTAACGGTAACTTAGCTTCTGTTATGCAAGATGTTGCTAGCTACACTATTAATCCTCCTGTTGGTGGAGCTAACTTAAATACTAACGGACAATTGTACCCAGTTGGTAAAGTTGGTAATATGACATTGTATGTTGACCCTTATATGAGATGGGATGATAATAGAATATTCTTAGGTAGAAAGAACTCAGTTGATCAACCAGGTCTTCTTTTCCTTCCTTATCTAATGGCACAGTCTATATCACTTATTTCAGAAGCAACTTGGGCTCCAAGAATGTTAATTAGATCTAGATATGCAGTATCTGATGTTGGATTCTTCCCAGAGAAGCAATTCATGGCTATTAACGTTAAAGATAATGGTGGTTACTTAATCTAATCTTTAATAAATATATTAAAACGGGGGTGTACATTGTACATCCCTTTTTTTATAAATAAACTTTTTATTTTTTATATATACATAATAGTATGTGATATTAAAAATTAAGATTATAATACAATATGATATTAACAAAAGAGATAAAAATAAAAACAACCAATAAAAATATAACATATTATAAGTCATTGGGTTTTGATATTATATCTGGTGATGAAATAATAATTAATCCGTTACAATTATTAAAAGGTAGTCATCAAAAAATTAAAATATGTTGCGATATCTGTAATACTATAAAAAATATAGAATATAAAACATATTTTAAATTAACAAAATCATTAAAAGAATTATATTACTGTAATAAATGTAAAAGTCAAAAAACAAAAGAAACTTGCTTAAAAAAATATGGAGTTGATAATATATCAAAAATAGATTATATTAAAGATAAATTATCAAAAATTGATAAAAATTATAAAAAACAAAAAGAAACCAATTTAAAAAAATATGGTGTAATAACATATTTAAAATTATTACCAAATGATCATTTTAAGAACCACAACAAATTAAAACAAACAGTAAATAAAAAACAATCAATTATATTTTTAAATAAGTCTATGTTAATACATGGTGATATTTTTGATTATATATCACCTTATATAAATATGAACACTAAAATAAAAATACATTGTAAAATATGTGATAATATATTTCAACAAAAACCTAAAGATCACATACACAATAAACAAGGTTGTCCTATATGTAAATTATCAAAAGGAGAAAAAGAAATTAAAAATTATTTAGATACTAATAATATATTATATGAACAACAAAAATCGTTTAATAATTGTAAGTATAAAAAATTATTAAAATTTGATTTTTATTTACCTACATATAATACATGTATAGAATTTAATGGCGAACAACATTATAAACCATTTAAATATTTTGGTGGGAAAGAATCTTTCGATGTTACCAAAACGAGAGATATGATAAAAGATTCTTATTGTAAAGAAAACAATTTAAATTTGATTAAAATTAAATACAATGATAATATAATAAAAATATTAGAAACTATAATATGATATTAACAAAAGAAATAAGAATAAAAACAACAAATAAAAATATAACTTATTATAAGTCATTAGGGTTTGATATTAAATCAGGTGATGATATAATAATTAAACCGGAACAATTACCTGATGCATCAATTCAAAAAGTAGATGTAAAATGTGACATATGCGGAAATATTAAAAAAATAACAATGTTTTCATATAGAAGAAATATTAATAATTATGGTTATTATTCTTGTTCTGTTAAGTGTTCTAAAGATAAAACAATTAAAACAAATTTAGATAAATACGGAGTTGTTCATTATAATAAAACAGATGAATTTATTAAAAAAATTAAAAAGACTAAAAAAGAAAGATACGGAAACGATAATTACACTAATATTAAAAAACAAAGGGAAACAAATTTAAAAAAATATGGTAAAGAATATTATATCCAAACTGATGATTTTAAAAATAAAAAAGATTTATCATTAATAAATAAATATGGTACAGTTATACCTTTACAAAATGAAGACATTAAAAATAAATGGATACAAACAAATTTAGATAAATATAATGTAATGTATCCTTTACAGAATGAAGATATTAAAAATAAAAGTTTATTAACTAAAAAAGAAAAATACAATGATATAAATTATAATAATAGAGATAAATATAAGGATACATGTATAAATAAATATGGGTATGATAATCCAATGAAAAATGAAGAAATAAAAGATAAATTATATAAATCTTTTTATGAAAAATATGGTGAAAGACACCCAATGCATGTCCAAGAATTTGTAGATAAAATGATAAAATCAGGAATTAGGGTAACTAAATATAAAGATAGTGAACTTTATTATCAATCAACATATGAAAAAGATTTTTTAGATAAATATTACGATGTTATTAACATAGATAGAGGGAAATCAATAAAATATATTTATAATGATAAAGAACACATTTATTATCCTGATTTTTATATTAAAGAATTAAATTTGATAATAGAAATAAAATCAACAAATTGGTATAATATACACGAAGAAAAAAATATAGTTAAAAAAGAATATTGTATTAAAAATGGTTATAATTTTATGTTTATAATAGATAAAAATTATGATATATTTGATAAATTAATAAAATATAAATTATACCAAAAAGAAGATGTATGTTATCAATATAAAATAAAAATTGATAATAAAAATTCTGATAATAGGCAATACGGTAATTTAAAAGTAACTGATTTTAAATTTAATTATATTGATTCATCTGATAAAATAATGTGCAGTAGAATTAAAAAATTTATTGAAAAATATGAATGGTTAGGTAAAATGCCAAACCGACCAACACACAGATTTGTTGCTATGTATGGTGATGAAATTGGTGCAGTAATTATTATGGCTACACCTAACTCATTTTCTAAAATATTAGGAGAAAATACAAAAGACATTGAAAAATTAATATCAAGAGGAGCTAATGCTCATTGGACACCTAAAAATTTATCAAGTTCACTTATAACATGGTCAATTAAATGGATGGTCAATAATACTAATTTTAGATTATTTAGTGCTTATTCTGATACAGAAGCAAAAGAAATAGGTACAATATACCAATCATGTAATTTTATATATTTAGGTAAAAATTTTGGTTCAGATTATGTATATTTTGATTTAAATAATCCTAATATCGGATGGACATCTGGTCGAAATTTTAGAAAAGTATCATATTATAAAAGAGTATGTAAGATAAATAATATTAAATGGGATAATAATTGGAATAGAAAATTCACTATATTATGGGATAATATACCAAAAGAAATTATTGATATATTAAAAACTACAAGAAAAAATGATATTAATAATTTAATAAAAAGGAAATCACCAAAAAAACATAAATATATTTATATTTTAGGTAAGGATAAAAAAGAAACAAAAAAATTAATAAATATATTTTATATTAATAATCCTAACTATAAAAAATTAAAATACCCAAAAAGAAAAGACGGTTAAATTTAACCGTCTTTAATCCCACCAATAATCTATATTATGTTCAATGAATTTCCAAAGTATTCTTTTTGCTTTTATATGTTTATTTCTTGATTTAATTAGTAATTCGTGTTCATGTTTTTTTATTTTTCCTAGTTCTTCTTCTGTATAATCTTTTTCAAATTTTATCTGAATTTCATACATATCTTTCATATCATCACATGGTATAAATTCCCATTTACTTTTACCATATAATTTTTCTATTTCTTTTTGATATTCCATTGCATAAAATTCATCATCAACTAGTTTCATTAATTTTATTGCGGTATTCATTCTTGATACAATATGTTTTCTATTTTCTTCTGTAATATATGTATTATTAGGATTAGAAAACCATTTATGCATCATTTCTAATTTTTTAATATTTAATTCTATTAAATATCCTTTATCAAAATTTCTATCTTTCCATATAATAGGAAACCATATCCATAAGTTTTTTATACCTATGATTATACTTTTTATAAAGTATCTGAAATCATTATACCAATCAATTAATTTCATTTTATTCACTTATAAAATTACTATTTGAATCAATTTGATTTCCTTTATTTTTATCAAAAATATAAACTTTATTACCAGCATTACATATTGACACTACTTCCCCATTATTTATACATTCCATAACTTCTTTATGTCTATGTGGTTTTCTCATAAACATATCTCCTTGTTTACCAAACACACAATCTTTTAAACAATAATTATGAAAACCAAATCCCGTATAATTATACAATTCGTATCCTAAACTTGGCATAGAATTTCCTTGTTTATGATCATAATCAACATAAAATAATATGGTATTAATAGTAACATCTTCTTTACCTATTTTTATAGTAGGATACTTTTCTAAAAAGTGTTTAAATAGTTTACTTGCACCACCTACAACTTGTGAATTTTTTTTAGTTGCTGCTCTAATTACCTCACAATCCCATTTTTTTCTAGCATAATGTGAAGAACCAAAACTCATTAACATTAAAAGTTCACCAGTTTTTTTATGCCTTAAACCTAATGTCAAAGATGCTCCTCTTTTACCATAAAAACTATTTTCATCTAAAAATTTCTGAGCTTCTTTAGATGGTATTTCTTCTACATTACACATCCTACCATAATACCTATGGTTGATCACCCCTAAATCACATAATAATCCACTTACTAATATATCATGTTTTCTTGGATTATTCCATTCAAAACTTTTAATCCAAAGAGTATGAATACCATTTTCTTCATTTTCTCTTGATATATCATAAAAATAAGTCTTTGGTACTTTAGTCCAAGAAAAATCTATTATTTGGTTTTCTTCTATAATATATATTCTATAAGAACCATTTTTACATTCTAAATATTCATTTTTATCCACATATGATAAATTATTATTGTCTAGTATTTCTTTTATTTCTGTTCTTATATTCATATATTTTATTTATTTTTTAACCAGTTATCTAGTTGTTTACCGTAATTTCTAACAATTGCATCCCAAGCTTTAACTTTATATTCTTCTACATTATATCCTAAGCTTTTGTAAAAGTTTTCTTTTCCTTTATAACATTCTGATGCGATTTCTATAATTTCTTTTTCTTCTGGTGTAACTCCCCTGTTAAATGTTGCAACAAGTTTTATTGAACTGATTTTATCTCCTTTACTCATGAAGTCTAAAAGTATATCAATCTTTTTTTGTTTCATTTTAATATGTTTTAGTTAATAATTATATAAAAGTAATGTTTATTATTGATAAGGAATCGAACCTTATAATCCACATCTTTCGGATGTTTCACCGCAATTAAATCGGATATAGGACTCACTCATTGCCTGCGTTTACCATTTCGCCACAATAATAAACATTTATCTATATATAGTTATTTTAATTTATTTTTAATTAATGTGCTAGCAACTTTACCATCAATAGATGAACCGAATTCATCTTTAAGATGTTTCATAATTAAACCCATTTGTTTAATAGAATTAATATTATTATCAGAAATAAATTGATCAATAATATCTTCAATTTCTTTTTCGGTTAACATTTTTGGTAAATAATCTGAAAGAATATCTATCTCAAATTGATTATCCATTAAAATTGCATTGTCAGTCATTTTCTTTACAATCTTTGATACTTCTTCATCGGATACATCTTTACCCACTCTATTGATTTCACCGATTAATACACGAATTAAATCTCTTTTATGGACATCTTTGTTCATCATAGCAACTTTCAAATCTGATTGAATTCTTTCTTGTAATTTCATAATTATTTATTTTTATTTAATATACAAATATAATTATAATTTTTTATATATACAAATAAATATAAATACGATTTAATGAATATTAAAAAATTCGATGAATATAAAGAAAAAGATGATAATCTAGAAAATTTTGTTGGATTGTTAACAGAATTAACAAATAAATATGGTATTGTTATAAAATCAACTGATAATATATTCTTAATGAACTATAATGGAGAATTAGGTAAAATTGAGTATAATTACGGTAAGAAAAAATATAATTTAAAATGATATGGAAAAGATAATAAAGTATTCAGATTTCTTATTAGAACATAAATTATGGTATAAAACAATACCACAATTTTTAAATTGGTTAGAAGAAAAATCAAAATCTAAAGATTTTGTATTTGTTGATACAGAAACTACTGGTCTAGGTGGACCTAAAAAAATACAATTAACACAGATTGCAGCAATATCTACTATTTATGATTTTCAACAAAATGATTTTAAAGAACAATCTTCTTTTAACCAAAAAATAAAATTAACAGAAGAAACTCTTAAAAAGAAAACTGAAAAAGATTCTAAAATAAATTGGGTATTATCTTTTAATAGATATGGTGAAAAAGGAGTAACATATATGGATGAAGAATTAGTATTATCTAATTTTTATGAATGGGTAGAAGAACAAAAAGATGCAATGTTAGTGATTCAGAACGCTGAATTTGATATGAATTTACTAAATATGAGATCAAAAGATATTAGATTTAATAATGAAGTATTTGATACTAAACAATTAATACAATTATATTATATTCCACTTATTCAAAAATTATCAGAAACAGATAATAATTATAAGGAATTAATAGAAAAAATTGGTACATCAACAAGAGATAATGGATTAATTAGTTCATCTATGTCTAAAATTGGACCAGCATTAGGATTAAATATGTCAGGTTATCATGATGCATTATCCGATTGTAGAATTACTACAAATATGGTTGTTAGAATCATTGATTTATTAAAAGAACATTCTGATGTTGATATAATGAAATATCAAACAGAAAGAATTAAAGTAATAAGAAAAAATTAATATATACTTAAAAATAAAAATATTAATAATGAAAAAGTATAATGAATTTATAGATAGTAATGAACAACTAAATGAAGGTATATTTGACTTCTTAAAAAAAATGTGGAATAAAGCAGCAGCACACATAAGAAAAATTAAAGGTGGTAAAGAAGTTGATGCTATATTTACCAAATATTTAGGTATAATTAATGCAGAAATTCAAATGAAAGCTAATGTTACTTTACAACTTGGGGGTGAAAAAAAAATTACTAAAGAAAGTATTATACTTAGATATGATCAATTTTTAAATGAGGAAGTTGAAACTGATATGGAATCTGATGTTGAAATATCTGAAGAAGATAAGAAAAAAGTTCAACAATCTGGTGAAAAAGATAAACGAATGGATGCTAAGACATTAAAAGAAAAAGAAAAAATAATTGAACAAATTATTAATCTTTACAAAGATAAAGCACTTAAAGAAATGGAACAAGTCTTAAAAAAACAAGGTGGTGCAGAAAAAAATCCAAAATTAAAAATTATTATTGATAATAAAATGCATGAATTTAATTTAAAATTCTTAGAAGCTAAAGTTAAATTTTTAGAGAAATCAGGTGATAAATCAGCTATGAATAAAGTTGCTGTTGAGAGAGATAAAAAGGCAAAAGAATTAGAAAATATGTGGAAACAATTGGATGAAAAAGGAGACGTTAAACAAGAAGGTGATGGTGATTATAAAGTTGGTAGTAAGTATAGATATAATACTGAAAAAGGGCAAAAAAATATAGAAATAGTAGGAACAAGTGATAATGAAGGTATGATAAAGGCAAAATATTTAAATATAAAAGATGGTAAAATAGAACCACAAGATTTTAGAATAGAAAATATTGATAAAGATGATAATACATTAACAGATGGTACATATGGTTATAGAAGTGACGAAGGAACAGGAGAATTAATAGAAGTGGAAATTAAAGGAAGTAAACCAGAAAATAAAAATATTAAAGTAAAATCTGTTAAAACAGGCAAAGAATTTACAGTTGATACTGGATTATTAAGAAAAAAATAAAACAAAAAACCCCAATCAAATTTGATTGGGGTTTTTAAATTAATAAAACTCTGAGACTACAAGTTTATTTGTTCTACCATTATCGACATTATCCTTTAGTTTGCGTGACCAAGGTTCTTCGATTATCCACTATACCCCACCGAGGTGCGAATATAGTTGTAGAACAACGCTGCCATTTTTAAAGAATGACTAAACTTTTTACCATCAGCCTTACTCGATGTTCCGTACTACCTTTGACCTTGCGAGCCATTCAAGGGTGCTTCCCTTTAAGTGCGACATTCCATCAAACAAATCAAACCTTGCGAGTTATCATTGTCCTTAATTCACTTTACAGTGTTAAGGTTTAAGCGTCTTTTGGACTGACGTTGGGCAGGACTCTGCTTTTTAACAAATTGTTGGACTCGAACCAACGACCTAATGATTAGAAGTCATTTGCACTACCAACTGTGCAAAATTTGTAATCCCTATACTAAGTGCCTGCCCTTCACTTCATACTATTTTGTAGTACAAAATATGACCCTTAGTTTACGTTTTCGGTCTGCTAAACCTACTTGTGCGGTGCTTCTGGTTGGTTTCCCTACCATGACACTAGTGAACGCCCTTACTTTAGCATGTTCGGACTAAAACACCTTACCCTTATCTTTTTGAATCGGTTCATTTGGTTCATGGGGGTTCGACCACCACAGTCTATTATTCGATTTCATCTGTTCCCTGTGATTCAGGCAGATAAGAAATCTTATTCTTTCCAAAGACCCCAAAAATCTCCTTTTCTTAACTCCCCCTAAAGGAAGTTCACTATTGGTTAGTGATAGACGGATATTTACTTGAATTGACCATAAACTGATGATTTATGGCGAATAAGTCATAGGGTACTTATCCTTTTTCTATTTTACAATAGATTATCTCTTTCCCCGAAAGGATTCCTAATCAAGCTTAGGAAGTATCTTCAATATTTACAAAGAACGTTTTTTGTAGTACAGGGTGGATTCGAACCACCGTACAGCTTTAACAATTTTTATCACTCATATGAGTTGCTGCGTCCTTTAATCATCTATTTAATATATCATTTTATATATTTATCTAATTCATTTAAATTCTAACCTTAAAAACACTTAAAGAAAATCTAAAAACTTAATAACGATGATCATTCCACTAGACGACTGTACCATTTAATTTATAATAATGTGCCTGAGATTACAGCTTTAATACCGATCCGTTTGTGTCATTATCCACTGATTGCTGTCAATGGTTCTACACTTATCCACTCTTCCTAGAAGAGTCTATCGGCGACGTTGCCTTGATTAGAGTGGTGGCGTTTCCACTATCGATATAAGAATACTCTATGTTCAAAATTCCCCCAGCCTTGCGAGCTGTGCGTGGTCGCTAAACCACTAGGTGCTTCTTTCCATAAAACATTTCCACCTTGCGAGTTTCCATGCTCTTGATTCATCCGAAGATGTCAAGACTTAAACGACTATCTTCTTATACCTGTCTGAGTCTTCGCTAAAATTTTTGCATTATTTACCATAATAATTTTTAGTTTGATACAATTATCCCCGTATCCGGGATCTCAGTTTGGCGCTCAGACCGAGCTTCATAACTTTTTGAGTCACAAAATACTCAACCAAACTTGCGTTTCGGGTGGTTAATCCTACTGTGCCATACTTCACGATTCCAGGTTTCCCTTTCACCGTTGGTATTGATAAATAGCCTTTACATAAACCTATGCTCAGACAGTCTATCTACTTCTTATCCATCGAACTCATGATGTTGACATCGTTTTCAGTAAAGTTGTCAGACTTAATTTGGTTGGCTCCTTACCCGTTTTACCGGGGGCTTACCAAACTTATCCTTACCAAAGGACTGAAATTAACCCTTTCGGGAACTCATCACTTACTCCTTATATCCACTTTTTAGATGAATCTGTCGAATAGTATTCGACAAGGACGAAGCTTTTGTGCATTGACCATAAATCCGAAGATTAATGGTGAAGGGTTGAGAAGCCCTCCCTTTTGTGAGTTACCCCACATTATCTTTTCACTGTTCAATATGGGCGAACCAACACTGATTAGTGTACCAACACACACATTGGTATAATACTTTCAATTTTTCAAAGAACAATAGTAGTCCCTGTAGGATTCGAACCTACGTACAGCTTTAACAATTTTTATCGACCTCGATAAGTCTATACATCTTATCTCAAACGTCTTGCTGCGTCCTTTATATCTACTTTATAATTTATTTTAAATCATAAAGTCCTCGATATAATTATCCACTAGACGAAAGGACCATATAATTATAAAAAGAGTTACTTACTACGGATTTCAATAATTGCTAAAAATTTTATTTAAGTGGTGGTGCATATCATCCACATTCTGCATGTAGGTGTGTTATTTATATTTAACCTAACTACAAACCACAATTACATATTGTTAGTCAAAATGGATAATTTAAAACTCTACTTTTTATTCACATTGCAATCCTTACAGTAATTACAATTTACTACCTACGGTTTCTGTCACTTTACTCCTTACGTATTTCAACAATTGTTTACTTTACCACAGTTTCAATCTGTACTTCCCTACGGGTTCAACACTTTTCAGTGTATGTCTGTAATGGTTCAACTTTAATCGTCTGCGATTTTCTACGACTTTCAAAACCATTTTTATCAGAATGGTTAACTTTACTATTGATATATTCGTCTAAGACACCACCTATCAATTTCAAAACCAATTGTGGTTAACTTTACTTATCTACGCTTTTCACTCGGATGTTACTTAGCTACAATTTTCAAAACCACTCTGTATAGTAGAGTATTTATCTGTTTACTCTCCTCCGCTTTCACTCTTTTAATTTATCAAAGAACGTTTTTAACATATTTTACAAAATTACAAAAGTTTTTTTAATTTACAAAATTTTTACAACTTTTTTTTCAAAAAGCTTTTGTTGTTTAATTATCAACCTTTTGAATAAATCTAACTCACTTTTGAATTAGAATACAAAGATACAAACTATTTTTCAATCTGCCAAATTTTTTGTAATCTTTTTTCAAAAATTTTTTAGAAAGGTATTGTACTTACGATTTACCTAATTTCAAGGCGCTTATAGTGGACTAAATAGTTAGTTAGTCTATTTTTCTCCACTGATTACACTTTCAAGTAATCCGCAGGTATCATCAATCCTTATATTGCATTCCCGTGATTGGCGTTTTAAAACCAACTATTATCGGCTACAGTTTTCTTCTTGTAGCTGGTGAAGGTCATCGGGTTAATTAAAACCTTACTAACACATCCCATATCATACAATACCATTTCCAAATTTTCAATATTTTAAAGAACTTTTATTTTTCAATTCAGACTACAAAGATAAGGAACATTTTTCAATCTGCCAAATTTTTTGTAATCTTTTTTCAAAAATTTTTTTACTTTTTAAATCAGTGATATATTATAGTCTCAAAAAATTAAAAAGTTTAAATTATTTTTAATAAAAAATCTTAAAATATTAATTTTCAAACTTTTACATAATAAAAAGAACGTTATGTATCATATATGGTCCAAAAAAGTAAAAGTTTAAAAATTTTAAAAATAATTTTAAAATTTTTGAGCCGATAGAGGGATTCGAACCCCCGATAGAAGTATTAATTCTATTCCTCTTTACAAGAGAGGCGCAATAGACCGGACTATGCGATATCGGCAAATAAATTTTATAGTTTTTATAAATTCCAGTTTTTTAAAGAAACTGGAAAAACTTAGGACTGAAATTGATTTTTTCAGTGCTCCACCATTTAATTTTAAGGAAAAATTAACAAACCGAAAGAATGAGTTTAGCCACGATTCTGTTTTATCCTATCATTTATCTAAGCCACTACCCGTTCCTCTTTGACCTGCTCACCGTATCAGAACTGTTTGTGTTGCAACCTCAACAGTACAATCGAATATTATTCTCCTGT
>Ga0265293_10004917_pt1 | contig 22941 bp, 18 predicted proteins | sample Munlanlewell138R_FD_192505 | JGI IMG/M metagenome (GOLD analysis project Ga0265293, IMG submission 192505) | Leachate microbial communities from a municipal landfill in Southern Ontario, Canada - Leachate well 138R | ecosystem: Engineered > Solid waste > Landfill > Unclassified | place: Canada... | reverse complement strand
AGGGTACTGCCGACGCGCTCGAACTGGCTGGTTGACGGATAGCCGGTCAATCGCCTTCCAGAACTTCCACCAGCACTGCGTAATCAGCCGGAACCGGATCGGCATGCGAAGGCTGCGCCAGCAGTTCAGCCAGCGCCGGTGGCGGGGCGACCTGGGCGCCGACCAGCGGTTCGACGACGCTTTCGAACTTGGCTGGATGCGCGGTGGCGGCGATGGCCCAGCTGCCGTCCAGTGCGAGGCTGTCGAGTGCGAAGATCGCGGTGGCGGTGTGCGGGCAGATCGCGAACAGGTGCCGGTCCCAGACTTCGCGGATCGTGTCCTGGATGGTGGCATCGTCGACGCTGATGGCACGGAACGAGGTGCGCAGCACGTCCTCGTCCGGATACAGCCAGCGCAGGCGTTCGAAGTTGCTTGGCGCGCCCACGTCCATCGCGTTGGCCAGCGTCGCGGTGCTGGCCTGCGGCACGTAGTCGCCGCCATCGAAGAAGCGCGGCAGCACATCGTTGGCATTGGTGGCCAGCAGCACTTCACCGATCGGCAGGCCGATCTTTCGCGCCAGGATGCAGGCCAGCGCATTGCCGAGGTTGCCGGTGGGGATCGCGAAATTGAGTTTTTCGCCATGTGCGCGGAAGTGGTCGAGCGCGGCCTTGGCGTAATAGCTCATCTGCGGCAGCAGGCGCCCGAGGCTGATGCTGTTGGCCGAACTCAGCGGCACCCGGGATTGCAGCTCGGCATCGTTGAGCGCACGTTTCACCAGCGCCTGGCAGTCGTCGAAACTGCCGGCCACACGCAGCGCGCGCACGTTGTCGCCGAAGGCTCCGAGCTGATGCGCCTGGCGCGGTGAAACCCGGCCGTCCGGATACAGGATCAGCACGCGCAGGTTCGGCATGCCGTGGAACGCACCGCCGACCGCAGCGCCGGTATCGCCCGAGGTGGCCACCAGAATCGTCAATGGTTTTTCCGAACCGCTACGCAGGCGCGCAAGGCAGGCGGCAAGAAAGCGCGCACCGAAATCCTTGAACGCGGCGGTCGGGCCATGGAACAGATCCAGCAGGAAGGTGCCATCTCCCAGGTCGCGCAGCGGCGCCGGGAAATCGAAGGCTTCCTCGCAGATCGCATCCAGTTCGGCGGCCAGCACATCGCCTTCGAAGAACGGGCGCAGCAGTCTGGCGGCGATCTGCGGCAGGGATTGCCGGCCCTCGAAATCGGCCAGCGCCAGCACGGGAAGCTGTTCGGGAACATAGAGCCCGCCATCGGGCGCAAGACCGGCGGCGATGGCCTCGGACAGCGTGGCCGGCGCGGCGTCACCGCGGGTGGAAACAAAACGCATCACAGCACCTCCGCACGCGGTCCGGCGACCGGCGATACATAAGATTGACTGGGAAAACCGGCCTGCGCGAACGCGGCCTGCATCGGTGCGGTGGCGGCTTCGGCCGCAGACCGGCTGGCGAACCATGCGAACATGCTCGGCCCGGCGCCGGAAATGCTCGCACCGAAGGCATCGGCATCCAGAGCGGCCTGCTTGACCTGCGCGAAGCCGGGAATCAGCGGAGCGCGGCGTGGTTCGACCAGCACATCGGCAAAGCCGGACCGCACCAGCGCCTCGTCGCCGCGCATGCAGCCGACCAGCACCTGCGCCAGATTGGCCGACTGCACAACGAACTCGTTCAGTGCATAGCTGCCGGCCAGCGCTTCGCGCGCGCGGCGGGTTTCCAGCACCTGGTCCGGATGCACCAGCACGCAATGCCAGGCTTCCGGCACGTCGATTCTGACCATGCGTTCGGCGGTGGTCAGCACCAGCCCGCCGAGCAGCATCGGGCCGACGTTGTCGCCATGGCGCGAACCGCTGGCGACCGATTCGCCATCCAGCGCGAAGCGGTACAGCGCCTCGCGCGAAAGTGGCTCCTCCAGCAGTGCATTGGCCGCCACCAGCGCCGCCACGCACGAGGCCGCCGAACCGCCCATGCCCGAGCCCAGCGGAATGCCTTTCTCGATTTCGATTTCGAACCCGAACGGCAGCGCCAGCGCTTCACGCAATGCGATCAATGCGCGCCCGGCGGTGTTGTCTGCCGCTTCCAGCGGCAAGGCCAGATCCAGGCCGTGGATGGCACGGATGCGCACCGTGGGTTCGTCGATGCGCTGCACCGTCACATGATCGCCGGCCCCGGCAAAACTGTGGCCGAGGATGTCAAAACCGACGCAGGCGTTGCCGATGCTGGCGGGGGAGAAGGCTGTGGGCATTGGGCTGGATGGGGGAGTAGGGAATAGGGAATGGGGAAAGATTGGCTCCCTCTCCCCTGCGTGCGGGGGAGGGGGCTGGGGCGAGGGGGGCTTTCGCCGCGACAGTGCAAAAGCACTCGCGCCTGCATCGCTCACCCCTTCACCCTGATCGTCTCGCCCCGCACGCAGGGGAGAGGGAACAATATCGGAGATCGGTTAGACCCGCGCCCCCAATGCCGCCGCCACGCGCAGCAGGTCCGAAAACACGCCGGCCGCGGTCACTTCCGGTCCGGCGCCGGGGCCTTGCACCACCATCGCATTGTCGAAATAGCGCTGGGTGGTGAACTGCACCACGTTGTCGGTGAGTTTCAGGTGGGCGAAGGCGTGGCTTTGCGGCAGGGCCTGCAATGCGACGCGGGCGCCGCCGTTGCGGTCCAGGCTGGCGACGTAGCGCAGCACCTGGCCGTTGGCGCGCGCCGATTCAAAGCGCTGCTGCATGGCCGCGTCGTGCATATCGAGGCGGTCGAGGAACTCCTGCGGCGAGACCGACTCCAGCCCCGGCGGGATCAGTGATTCGACTTCGACATCGGCCAGGCTCAACCCGCGCCCGGCCTCGCGTGCCAGGATCACCAGCTTGCGCGCCACGTCGGTGCCGGACAGGTCGTCGCGTGCATCCGGTTCGGTGTAGCCCAGCTGATGCGCCTGCCGCACCAATGCCGAGAACGGCTGGCTGCCGTCGTATTTGTTGAACAGCCAGGCCAGCGTGCCGGAGAAGATGCCCTCGATCGAATGCAGTTCGTCGCCGGTGGCGATCAGGTCGCGCAGGGTCTGGATCACCGGCAGGCCGGCGCCGACCGTGGCCTCGTAGCGGAAGCGGGCGTCGCCGGCACGCGCGGCGGTGCGGATGCGGCGATAGCGCTCGATCGGGCCGGAACCGGCATGTTTGTTCGGCGTGATCACGTGGATGCCGGCCGCCAGCCAGTCCGGATAGCGCTCGGCCACGTCCGGGTTGGCGCTGCAATCGATGATGACCGCGTGCGGCAGGTGCGCGGCCGAGACGTGCGCGGTGAAGGCGTCCAGATCGGCGGCGCCGGCCTGCTCCCAGTGCTGGCGCCAGTCCGGATCGTGTTCGCCCAGCCACATCCGGCGGCTGGATGCGATCGCGCGCAGGCGCAGGTCGAGATTGGAATCGCGCAGCAGTTGTGGCGCGGTCTGCGCGAGCTGGTCCAGCAGCGCTGCGCCGACCTTGCCCGGGCCGATCACGCCAACCGAAATCGTCTGCGGCGAGAGCCAGAAGCCGGCATGGGCGGCACGCAGCGCCTTGCTCTCGTCACTGCTGGCGATCGCCACCGAGATATTGCGTTCGGACGCGCCCTGCGCGATCGCGCGCAGGTTGACATGGGCGCGTGCCAGTGTGCCGAGGAAGCGCGCCGCCACGCCGGGCCGGCCCGCCATGCCGTCGCCCACGGCGGCCAGCACGCTGATGCCGTCCTCCACCTGCACGCTCTGGATCTGGCCCTGCGAAAGCTCCTGCGCGAAGGCGCGTTGCAGCGAGGCCTTGCCGGCCTGCGCCTGCGCCGCGCGCACCACGCAGCATATCGAATGTTCGGACGAACCCTGCGAAATCATCACCACCGAGACATTGGCATCACGCAGCGTCGCGAACACGCGTTCGGCAGTGCCCGGCACGCCGATCATGCCGCTGCCTTCCACGTTCAGCAGTGCCAGATCGGACGACAGCGAAAGTCCCTTGGCCGGGAAATTGCCGTTCTCGTCGCCGCCGGCATCGATGCGCGTGCCCGGGTGGGAAGGGTTGAAGGTGTTGCGGATCAGGATCGGCAGGTTGCGCGCGATCGCCGGCGCCATGGTCTGCGGGTGGATCACCCTGGCGCCGAAATAGGCCAGTTCGCAGGCTTCGTTGTAGGACAGGCGCGGCAGGAACACGGCGTCGGGCACCACTCGCGGATCGGCTGACAGCACGCCATCGACATCGGTCCAGATGTTCAGCTCGCTGGCGCCGAACAGCGCGGCGAAGATTGCGCCGGTGAAGTCGCTGCCGTTGCGGCCCAGCGTGGTCGCCACACCGTGCGCATCACGCGCGATGAAACCGGTGATGACGATGCGCCGCTGCGGATGCGTGGCACGCCATTGCGTCAGGCGTGCCGCGCTGGTGTCCCAGTCGACCGCGATGCCGAGATCGTTGCGGCCGATGACGAGCACCTCGCGCGCATCCAGCGCCACCGCGTCCTGACCCAGCGCCGACAATGCCGCAGCCAGCAGCTGCGCGGACCAGACTTCGCCCAGGCCGTGCACGCGCTCCTTGGCCGCAGCGCCGGAAGGGCCCAGCAGCGCAATCGCGGCCAGCAGCGCGGAAAGGTCCTGGAACTGTGCGTCCAGCCAGGCCAGCGTGGCATCGGCGTGTTCGCCCAGCAGTTGTTGCGCGGTGCGCTGGTGCTGTTCGCGCAGGGTGGTCAGTTGTGCGGGCCAGTCGCCATTGCCGCTGGCACTGTCGGCCAGCGCGATCAGCGCATCGGTGACGCCGCGCATCGCCGAGACCGTGGCGGTCTGGATCGGATCATCGCGTTTGGCCAGCAGGTTTGCGACGTGGCGGTAGCGCTCGGCATCGGCCAGGCTGGAACCGCCGAACTTGTGCGCGAACACGGGTTCGGAGGCCGGGGCGGCATAGGGCTTGGCGGGAGCGGAAGGGAGCGCGTTCATCTGGGGGCCTTGGGTGGTGGTGGCCCGCCTTCGCGTTGGATGGGTTCGCCATGCGCCCCGCATCCTCGTCGAGGTGCGGAGCCGGGTTCGTGGAATCAGCGCACGACCGGACGCACCCCGGTGGGGGTGGTAATCGTCGTGGTCATGGTCATGGTGCGGGGCAACATGAGGCCAAGCTAAACCCGCCGCCGCCTGTCTTGTCAAGCCGTGCCGGCAGGCGTGGGTGCGGCGCTGTCATGTGCGGTATGCGGAAGTGTTTCAGTCTGGCGCCTGGGCCTGCGTCTGGCGTATGCAAAGCTCCAGCGCCGCGATCGCGGCACGGATTTCCGGCCCGTCACTGCCGGATAGCTGTGCGAGCGCGGATTCGAGCGCATTGACCGCCGCAGCCAATCGTGCGGCACCGCAAAATCCGCAGGCCGCGCGCAGCCGGTGCAGGTGCTGGCGGGCTTCGTGCGAATGCGGGTCGGCGAGAATCTGATCACGCTGTCCGGGCAGATCGCGCAGCATCAGTTCACGCAGGCTGGAAAGAATCGCGGGGTTGTTGCCGACCGTGGCCAGGCCGGCGGCATCGTCCCAGAGCGGCAGGTCTTCCCACGCAGCTGCCACTTCGCCGGCGCGATAGCCGGAATCGCCGTGGCCAGCTTCCGAAATGCGGCTGTCGTCCTTGTAGTCTGCGCCGGCCGGATTCAGGCCGAGCCCGGCGAGAACCTGGCCGAGTTGTTCGATCGACAGCGGCTTGGTCGCCACCGCATCGAATCCGTTGTTGCGCAGGCGGGCATGCAGCTGTGCATCGTCATCGGCGGTCAGCGCCAGCGCCGGCGAATCCGAGCTGGCATGGCTATCCAGGTTGCGGATCATGCGCAGGTACTGGATGCCATCGCCATCGGGCAGGTTGAAGTCCAGCAGCAGTACCTCGAAGCGGCGCGCGATGGCGGCCTGCGCGGCGGCCGTACCGGTTTCAAACGCCTCGCATTGCCAGCCCAGAAGCTGCAGCGCTTCGCTCAGGAAAGCGCGGCTGGCAGGATCGTCCTCGGCGAGCAGGGCGGGCTTCATCGTGGCGGCAGGGCGTACAGGTATGCTCGGCAGCATGGACAGCCCGCCGCCCGCATGCAAGCTCACCGGCCTTCGCCTGACGTGGCTGATGGCGTGGATGCTGGTGCTGTGCTGGACGCTTCCAGCCTCGGCCAGGGTGCTGACGGCTCAGGCCGAACGCGTCGCCACACCGGTCGCACGGCTGGATGCACTGGAGCTGTCGCTGCGCTGGCCGCCCGGGCAGCGCAGCGGCGAACTTTCACTGACCGCGGCGGTACTGGATGCCGGCGAACTGGGGTATCGCTGGCGCGATCTTGCCTGGCGCTGCGAACTTTCAGGTGCCGCTGTCGAGGAGCTGCAATGCGCTGGCCCGGTCAGTGCGCGCAGTGCTTCCGGTGCGCGCCTGACGGCACGGCTGGAACAGGGTGCGCTGACGCTTGAACTGACCCATGCCCGTACCCGGCTGACGGCACATCAGCCGTTGCAATCCGATGCCGAAACCGGCATCGAGGTGCTCGCGCTGCCGGCCGCATGGCTCGCACCACTGCTGGCCCGGGCCTGGTCGGATGGCCACATCACCGCTGGCCGGATCGATGCGCAATGGACGCTGCGCCAGCATCCGGAGGGCATCGACATCGGTGGCCCGCTGCGCGTGGACGGGCTTGGCCTGGACAGTGCCGATGGCCGCATCGCGGCGGAAGGCGCGGGCATTTCCGGCCGTGCGCAAGCGCGTCTGGCAACCGATGCCACCACGCTGGATCTGGCGCTGGAGTTGCGCGGTGGCGAATTCCTGTTCGGTCCGATGTACGCGCAACTGCCGGCCACGCCGGTGGAACTGGCGGCACGCCTGTCCAGTTCCGCTGCCGGGCGCTGGCAGGTCGAAGGTGTGCGCTGGCGCGATCCGGGCGTGCTGCAATTCGATGGCCGGCTGCAACTGGATACCGCACAGGACATGCCGCTGCGTGAGGCGGCACTGGGGTTTTCGCTGCCGGCGCTGGACGCCGCGCACGCGCGCTATTTTGATTCGCTGTCCGCCAGTTTCGGTTTTTCCGGCCTGCAACTGGGTGGCAACGCCAGCGGCGAGCTGCAATGGCGCGGTGGCGATTGGCAGGCGCTGGATCTGACGCTGGAGGCGGTCGATATCGAAGACGGCAGCGCACGCTTTGGCGCCGATGGCATCGGTGGCACGCTGCGCCTGCGCAACGATGACGGCAGTGGCAGCGGCGAACTGGCCTGGCGGCGCGCGCATCTTCATCGCATCGAACTGGGTGCCGCGCGGCTGTCGCTGGACAGTAGCGGCGGTGGCCTGGCGCTACGGTCGCCGGTATCGATCCCGCTGCTGGGCGGCCAGCTTCTGCTGCAACAGATGCGCTACGCGCCGGTGCAGGGTGAAGCGCAATTGGCGCTCGCGCTGGAACTGGAAAACGCGGATCTGGCGCAGCTGAGCCAGGTGCTGGACTGGCCCGCGTTCAGCGGCAGGATTTCCGGCGAACTGCCCGGCGTGCGCTACGCCAACGACCGGCTGGAGTTTGCCGGCGGGCTGCATGTGGAAGTGTTCGATGGCGATGTGCATGTCGCGCAGTTGGCGATGGAGCGGCCCTTCGGCGTGGCGCCGACGCTGGCCGCCAGCGTCGATGTGCGTGGCCTGGATCTGGAACCTCTGACCGGCGCTTTCGGCATCGGCGAAATCAGCGGACGGCTGGATGGTCACATCCACGACCTGCGGCTGGTGGACTGGGAGCCGGTGGCCTTCGATGCCGCGTTCCATACCGTGGAACGGCGCGGCGTGCGTCAGCGCATCAGCCAGCGTGCGGTGCGCGAACTGACCGAAGTCGGCGGCGGCGGTCTGGCGGCGGGCCTGCAGGCGCAGGTGCTGAAGGCGTTTTCCAGCTTCGGTTACGAACACATCGGCCTGAGCTGCGTGCTGGCCAACAACGTCTGCACCATGGGCGGCGTGGGCCCGGCCGAGAATGGCGGCTACTACATCGTCGAAGGTTCCGGCCTGCCGCGCGTGCATGTCATCGGCCATCAGAACCGGGTCGATTGGCCGGTGCTGGTGGCGCGCCTGAAGGCGGCCTCGCAGGGCCAGGTGCCGGTGTTCGATTGACGTGGCGGCGCGCAGGCCATGCGGTATACAGCTATCGCGTGGTCGCGGTTCATGTCGCAGCGGTTCCCATGGGTCACCGCTTTCCGTTCCAATACCCTCGTTCCCCCGCATTTGGAGTGTGTCATGCAGAAGTTTGGATGGTTCCTTGCCGCCGTCGGCCTGCTGGTCCTGTCGGCCTGCGTCACGATCAACGTCTATTTTCCTGCCGCTGAGGTGCAGGAAGCGGCGCGCGAATTCGTCGAAAAGGTCATCGGCGATGATGCACCCGCGCCTTCCACTCCTGTTGACGACGTGCCCCCGGCCACCAGCAATGGTGGTGGCATGGCGCTGCTGTCGTTCTTCATCGGCAGCGCACAGGCGCAGACCCCGGACATCACGATCCGTACCCCTGCGATCCAGGCCATCCAGGCGCGCATGGCACAGCGCTTCCAGGGCCAGCTGGCTGCGCATTTCGATAGCGGCGCACTGGGTTTTGGCCGTGACGGCCTGATCGTGGTGCGCGATGCCGGCAAGCTCGGCCTCAAGGACCGCGCCACCGTCAATCAGGCCGTGGCCGACGACAACCGCGACCGCGCCGCTGTCTACCGTGAAATCGCCGTCGCCAACGGCCACCCGGAATGGGAGCAGCAGATCCGCGAAACCTTCGCCCGCCAGTGGGTCAACAGCGCCCGTGGCGGCTGGTGGTACCAGGATGCGGCTGGGGCGTGGAAACAGAAATGAGTCCCGCGCGCCGAATCAGCCCGTAGGGATTCAGGCTGCAGGGGTTTCAGCAAGACCGCACCCTCTCACCCGATGGCGGGGGAGAGGGTTGGGGAGCGTTATGGCAGACCTGCAAAACGTCATGACGGCCAAACCCTCATCCGCCCCTGCGGGCCATCTTCTCCCGCGGGAGAAGGAAAAGGCGAGCTGAGTGGTGGGGCCAAGGAAGGTCTGAACAAGTCCCGAGCCTGCCAATCAAGCAACCGTAAGTGATTGATCCAGAAGAGGCGAAAAATGCACTTGCCGACTTGTTCAGAGGTTCCCTGGCAGTGCCGTAGCAGCGGCGACCTGTACGGCAGTGCGCAAGAAATAGGCCGCACATGGCGGCCTCATCCGATACTTCTTCAATCGTTAGGCTGGTTGTTGGGTTTGCCCGAAAACAATTCTATATGAGTGATTTTATTGGAGTATTGGTGGAGCGGAGGAGGATCGAACTCCCGACCTTCGCATTGCGAACGCGACGCTCTCCCAGCTGAGCTACCGCCCCATGCAGGAGCTTGATTCTACGGCTGGTGCTCGGGAGCGGCAAGCGTGGATGTGCCGAGCGTGGTGCGCGCGCGGAGACATGCCGGCGCCGAGTGTGGGGCCATGATCCGGCCCCGGATCGGTCCGGGTCGCGGGTGTGAACGGGCCAGTTGCTCTTTGCGTCCCGCCCGGGCAGGTGGTCCAATAGCGGGCCCGCGAGTGGTTTTTGCATGGGTGTGGAGGTCGTGGACCTGTCCGCGTCCGTGTGCGCGCCTGCGGGCCTTCCTTTCCCACCTTTCATCTGGATTCCGCCGTGTCCTTTCTTTCCGCTGTTGCACTTGCTCCCAACGATCCGATCCTGGGTCTGACCGATACCTACCTGGCCGACAAGCGCGAGCCCAAGGTCAATCTGGGGGTCGGGGTCTACTACGACGAGCAGGGGCGGCAGACATTGCCGGCGGCGGTACTGCGCGCCGAGCAGGCATTGGTGGAACAGGGCAGGGCGCGTGGCTACATTCCGATTGATGGTCTGCCTTCCTACACGCGTGCCACGCAGGAACTGCTGTTCGGGGCCGATTCGGCCTTGCTGGCGGCCGGCCGCGTGGTCACGGCGCAGACCTTGGGCGGGACCGGTGCGCTGCGCGTGGGCGCGGAATTCCTGAAAGCCACGCTGGAGCACGCGACGGTGGCGATCAGCCGCCCAAGCTGGCCGAACCATCAGGTGATCTTCAACGCGGCCGGCTTCAAGGTGGTGGACTATCCGTACTACCACGCAGCCAGCAACGGGCTGGATTTTGACGGCATGCTGGAAGGGTTGCGTGCGTTGCAGCCGGGCACGGTGGTGTTGCTGCACGCTTGCTGTCACAACCCGACCGGGGTGGATCTGGAACTGTCCCAATGGCAGCAGGTCGCCGATGTGTTGCGCGAAGGGCGCCTGTTGCCGTTCGTGGACATGGCCTACCAGGGCTTTGACCGGGGCATCGCCGAAGACGCCGAAGGCATCGCGGTGCTGCTGGCGGCGGGCCTGGAAACGGTGTTCATCGCCAACTCCTATTCCAAGTCGTTCTCGCTGTATGGCGAGCGTGTGGGTGCGCTGTCGGTGGTGTGCGCCGATGCCGACGAGGCGGTGCGGGTGCGCTCGCAGGTCAAGCAGACAATCCGCGCCAACTATTCCAACCCGCCCACCCATGGTGCGGCGCTGGTGGCGGCGGTGCTCGGTGATGCGGCGCTGCGCAATCTGTGGGAAAGCGAGCTGACCTCGATGCGCGAACGCATCAAGGCGATGCGTCGTGGCCTGGTGACGCAACTGGCGGCGCAGGGCCAGCCGGATTTCGGCTTCATCGACCGCCAGGCCGGGATGTTCTCGTATTCGGGGTTGAGCAAGGCCCAGGTTGCGCGCCTGCGCGAGGAATTCGCGATCTATGCGGTGGATTCGGGCCGCATCTGCGTCAGTGCGCTGAATACGTCGAATCTGGAATACGTGGCCAGCGCGATTGCGCGGGTTGTTGCATGAGCGCGTCGGACACGTCTGCTGCGATTCCGATCCTGACCATCGACGGTCCTTCCGGCTCCGGCAAGGGCACGATCAGCCGCGCCGTGGCGCAAAAGCTGGGCTGGCATTACCTGGATTCGGGTGCGCTGTACCGCGCGATCGGCGTGGCCGCCGGCTGGGATGATGCCGATTTCTCCGATCAGGACGCACTGGTACGACTGGCGACGGACACCGTGATCCAGTTCCGTGGCGAAGGCAGCAGCGAGCCGCGGGTGCTCGTCAATGGTGTGGATGCGACCGATGAACTGCGTACCGAAACCGCCGGCGCCGCCGCTTCGGCGATTGCCGCGCTGCCGCCGGTACGTGCCGCACTGTTCGAAAAGCAGCGTTCCTTCCTGCGCCCGCCCGGGCTGGTCGCCGACGGGCGCGACATGGGCACGGTGATCTTCCCCGAGGCGGCGTACAAGGTATTCCTGACTGCCAGTGCCGAGGAGCGTGCCGTCAGGCGCCATAAGCAGTTGAAGGATAAAGGCCTTGACGTTACAATCGCCACCTTGCTGCACGAAATCCAGGCACGTGACGCCCGCGACGCCCAACGCACGGTGGCCCCGCTGAAGCCGGCCCCCGATGCGCTACTGGTGGATACCACCGGGGTTCCCGTCGATGCCGTCGTAGACCGCGTGCTGGAGCTGATCCCGATATCCGAGCGTACCTGAGCGGCTGCAAGCCGCAGGGCGTGCCCGTTGTCGGGATCGTTCGCGTTGCAAGACCGGCCCGGGAGCTGTTCCCGGTTCATTCCATCCAACCAGACGCTCCGGCGTCGCACAAAGGTGGATCGCGTCGATGCGGTCCGTGTGTCCAACCGAGTAAACATCCAATGACAGAATCATTCGCAGAACTGTTCGAGCAGAGCGAAAAGCTTTCCAAGCTGAAGCCCGGCGCCATCGTGATCGGCACCGTGGTCGATGTGCGCAACGACGTGGTCGTGATCAATGCCGGACTCAAGTCCGAGGGCATCGTTCCGATCGAGCAGTTCCGTAACGAAGCCGGCGAAATCGACGTGGGCGTGGGCGACGAAATCAAGGTCGCACTCGACTCGCTGGAAAACGGCTTCGGCGAAACCGTGCTTTCGCGCGAGAAAGCCAAGCGCGCCATGGTGTGGGACGAGCTGGAAGAGGTCATGGAAGCCGGCGAAACCATCACCGGTCGCATCAGCGGCAAGGTCAAGGGCGGCTTCACCGTCGACATCAAGGACGTCCGTGCATTCCTGCCCGGTTCGCTGGTCGACGTTCGCCCGGTGCGCGATCCGGTCTACCTCGAAGGCAAGGAACTCGAGTTCAAGATCATCAAGCTGGACCGCAAGCGCAACAATGTCGTCGTCTCCCGCCGTGCGGTGGTCGAGAGCGAGCATTCGGAAGAGCGCGAGCAGCTGCTTGAGCGCCTGCAGGAAGGCGCGATCGTGGATGGCGTGGTCAAGAACCTCACCGATTACGGTGCGTTCGTGGATCTGGGCGGCATCGACGGCCTGCTGCACATCACCGACATGGCGTGGAAGCGCGTGCGCCATCCGTCCGAAGTGGTGGAAGTGGGCCAGGAAATGAAGGTCCGCGTGCTGAAGTTCGACCGCGAGCGCAACCGCGTGTCGCTCGGCCTCAAGCAGCTGGGCGAGGATCCGTGGGACAACATCGCACGTCGCTACCCGAGCGGTGCGCGCCTGTTCGGCAAGGTTTCCAACGTCACCGATTACGGCTGCTTCGTCGAGATCGAGCCGGGCGTGGAAGGCCTGGTGCACGTCTCGGAAATGGACTGGACCAACAAGAACGTCAATCCGTCCAAGGTCGTGCAGGTCAGCGACGAGGTCGAGGTCATGGTGCTGGATGTGGACGAGGAGCGTCGCCGCATCTCGCTGGGCATCAAGCAGACCCGCGCCAACCCGTGGGAAGCCTTCGCCGCGATCTACAAGAAGGGCGACAAGGTCTCCGGCCAGATCAAGTCGATCACCGACTTCGGTATCTTCGTCGGCTTGGAAGGCGGCATCGATGGTCTGGTGCACCTGTCCGACATCTCCTGGAACGCCACCGGCGAGGAAATCGTCCGCCAGTTCAAGAAGGGCGATGAAGTCGAGGCCGTGGTGCTGGCGGTGGACCCGGAGCGCGAGCGCATCAGCCTGGGCGTCAAGCAGCTTGAGCAGGATCCGTTCGGCCAGTACATGGCCGCCAATCCGAAGGGCACCATCGTCACCGGTACCGTCAAGGAAGTGGACGCCAAGGGCGCCACGGTTGAACTGGCCGAAGGCATCGAGGGCTACATCCGCGCCAACGACATCGCCAAGGAACGTGTCGAAGACGCGACCTTGCACCTGAAGGTCGGCGACAGCATCGAGGCCAAGTACATCGGTCTGGATCGCAAGGGCCGTACGCTGCAGCTGTCGATCCGCGCCAAGGACGACGCCGAGCTGGCCGAAACCCTGGCCGAGTACCAGAGCGCTTCGGGCGGCACCACCAAGCTGGGCGCGCTGCTGCGCGAGCAGCTGGGCAGCGGCAAGTCCGAGTAATACAGCGTTACATGTTGCACACAGCGTGGCCCGGCACGTGCCGGGCCACGTCTGTGATCTGTTACCCGCGGTTGGAGGCACACCATGACCAAGTCCGAACTCATCGAAGCTCTTGCCGCCCGGCAGGTGCATCTGAAATACGATGATGTGGACATGGCGGTGAAGACCCTGCTGGAGCAGATGAGCGGTTCCCTGGCGATGGGCGAGCGCATCGAGGTGCGTGGTTTCGGCAGCTTCTCGCTGCATTTCCGTCCGCCGCGCATCGGGCGCAATCCGAAGACCGGTGAATCGGTCGCGCTGCCCGGCAAGCATGTGCCGCATTTCAAGCCCGGCAAAGAGCTGCGCGAACGCGTCAGCAACGTGGTGCCGCTGCCGGATTCGCGCAGCGCCGACTGAAGCTCCGCCACGCTGCCTGCGGGCCGTTCCGGCTTCGCACAAATCTGCTGTTCAAGTCCGTGCCGCAGTCACGTACTGCTGCACGTCCGGCCTGTGTGCATGACGGCCGGATGCGGGGCAACCCCTTTTCTCCATCTGCCGCTGCGCATTTCCATACGTTGATTCAGGCCGTTGCCGTGAAGACACTGGCCGCTTGTCCGTGTCAGACCCGCGCCATGCGTGACAGCTCCGCAGTGCGCTCATGTGCAGCGCTGATCGGCTAAGCTTGTCGGAGTATTTCTGGCAGGCAGGCCCATGCGTCCGGTATCGCTGATTCTTGCGCTGTTGTTTCTTCTGGCCGGCATCGCTTTCGGTGCTTTCAACTCCGCCGATGTGGCGCTGGATTTCTACTGGTGCCAGCTGACCTTGCCGCTGGGCGTGGCGCTGCTGGGCGCCTGCCTGATCGGTGCGCTGGCGGCCGGCCTGCTGCTCTGGCTCACGGTGATCTGGCCGCAGCGTCGCCGCCTGCGGGGGCTGTTGCGCAGCGCTGGAAACACGGCCGCCGCCACGCATGTTGCTGTTGCGACGAACACGCCGGACGCCCATGAGTGAGGCGCTGCAAGCCGTCTGGTGGGTGCTGGCACTGTTGCCGGTGGCGGCGTTTTCCGGCTGGCTGATCGGTCGGCGCGGAGCCGAGCGCAGCGGCGGGCAGCGTGTCAGCCGGCTGTCGTCCAGCTATTTCCGTGGTCTGAACTTTCTTCTCAACGAGCAGCCGGACAAGGCGATCGAGGTGTTCCTGCAGATCGCCGAGGTGGACAAGGACACGGTCGAGACCCATTTCGCGCTGGGCAACCTGTTCCGGCGTCGCGGCGAGGTTGATCGCGCCATCCGCATCCACCAGAACCTGATCGAACGCCCGCATCTGAGCGAAGACCAGCGCATCCAGGCGGTGCTGGAACTGGGTGAGGATTTCATGCGCGCCGGCCTGCTGGATCGCGCCGAAGGGCTGTTCGCCGACCTGGTAAAAGTGCATGGCGGCGTTGCACCGAAGGCTTTGCGCCACCTGATTTCGATCTATCAGCTGGAACGCGACTGGCCCAAGGCGATCGAACATGCACGCCAGTACGAGGCCGCGACCGGCGAGCCAATGGGCAAATTGCTGGCCCAGTTCCATTGCGAACTGGTCGAGATCGCCCGCACCAGCGGCGATGTCGAACAGGCGCGCACGCATCTGCGCGCAGCCTACGATGCCGACTCCCACAGCGCCCGTGCCGGCATCATCAGCGGACGCATGGCCTTGGCCGAAGGCGATGACGCGGCCGCGATCCGCGCCTTCGAACGCGTTGCCCGGCACGATGTGGACTATCTGCCCGAAGTGTTGCAATCGTTGCTGCAGGCTTGTGCGCGTACTGGTGAGCGTGGACGGCTGCGGGCTTTTCTGGCGGAAATGATCGAGCGCTTCCCGGGCGTGACACCGATGCTTGCACTGGCGCGGCTGATCGAACACGACGATGGCGTCGACGCCGCACGCCAGTTCCTGACCCGTCAGCTGCGCCGGCGTCCGTCGGTGCGCGGGCAGAAGGCGCTGATCGATCTGGGATTGGACGAATCGGCGGAAGCTTCGCGCGACACCTTGCGCCTGCTGGGCGAGCTGAGTGAACAGCTGGTCGCCGGCGAGGCCGCCTACCGCTGCGGACACTGCGGTTTCGGCGCCCGCGCGCATCACTGGCAGTGCCCGAGTTGCAAGCGCTGGGACACGATCAAGCCGGTGCACGGCGCGTTCGGGGAATGAGCATGGGGCGGGCTGTCAGCGCAGGCCGGATGGGTCATGGATTCGCGAGGTTGCGGGTGCTTGATTTCCACCGACCTGGAGGGGGCGCGTCGGGCATGGGTGGCGGATTTGCATCGTTCGCCATCCGGCTGCATTTCGAATCGGCCCATACTTCCGGATGATACTGTTTCCCGCTCAAGCCGCGTGGCTGGTGCCGGCCGCGCTCGTGCTCAGTGTGCTGGCAAGCTGGGCCGCGCTGCGCTACGCGCGCTGGCGCCGGATGCTGGATCTGCCCGGCAGGCGTCGCAGCCATGCCGGTGTCATTCCGCGCGGCGGCGGTGCCGCGATCGTTCTGACGCTGTTGCTGGGCTTGCCGTGGCTGGGCTGGGGCGGGCAGGGCGTGCTGGCGGCTGCATTTGCCGTGGCCTTGCTGGCGGTGGCCGGCATCGGCTGGATGGATGACCACCGGCCGTTGTCGGCCCGGATGCGCTTGGCGGTGCATATGGCGGCTGCGGTGTTGTGTACTTTGGCCTTGCCGCTGGCGGTTGCCGAAGGTGCGCTCTGGTTGCAGGCCGTGCTGCTGCTGATCGGTGTGTTCTGGCTGAGCGGCTGCATCAATGCCTGGAACTTCATGGACGGCAGCAACGGCATGGTCACGATCCAGTGTGGCTGGCTGGGTCTGGCTCTGGCCGGGGTATTCGTGCAGATCGCGGGTGACGGCCAGTTGATGGCATGGCCGTGGGCGCTGCTGTCGCTGCTGCTGGCCAGTGCCTGTAGCGGGTTCCTGCCTTTCAATTTTCCACGTGCGACGATCTTTCTCGGCGACGTCGGCAGTGGCGCGCTGGGGCTGGTCTGCGGCGTGTTGCTGTGGGCCGCATGGGGGCTGTCTCCGAGCTGGTTCTGGTGCCTGCTGCTGCTGCCTTCGGCACTGCTGGTGGATGCCGGCCTGACGCTGGCCTGGCGCATCCTGTGTGGGCGGCGTTGGTACACTGCGCACCGTGAACACCTTTACCAGTGGCTGATCCGCGCCGGCGCAAGCCACGCGCAGGTGGCGCTGATGTACCTGGGCTGGAACCTGGCCGTTGTACTGCCGGCCTGCATCACGATCCGCCGCTGGCCGGCGTTGGCACCGCTGATCACGGTGCTGGTATTGGCACTGGCCGCCGCACTGTGGTGGTACGGCAAGCGTGGCGCCCGGCGCCGGGTACGCAATCGAGGATCGACCGGATGACCGTCAAATCGCTGATCGGAGGAATCCACCCGCGCCTGGCCGTGGTCATGCACGACCTGTTGATGGTCTGGCTGGCCTGGTACGTGGCCAATGTGCTGCGCTTTGCGATCGCGCCCGATGCCGCGCCGGTGCCACTGTTCGCTGCGGAACTGCCGGTGGTGATCGGCGCCCAGGCGCTGGTGTTCTGGTGGACCGGGCTGTATCGCGGCCTGTGGCGCTTCGCCAGCCTGCCGGACATCTGGAACATCGCCCGTGCGGCCGCCATCGGCGCGCTGACCGTCGCACTGACGGTATTTCTGGCCAATCGACTGGATGGCGTGCCGCGTGGCGTGTTGTTGCTGTATCCGGCTTTTCTGATGCTGTTCCTGGCCACGCCCCGATTGGCTTATCGGCGCTGGAAGGACAGTCGCTACGGTGGCACCGCGTCGCGCCTGCCGGTGCGGCGCGTACTGGTGCTGGGCGCCGGCAGTGCCGGTGAATCGTTGATCCGCGAACTGCGGCGCGAGAACCTGCTGCGCCCGGTCGGCATCCTGGACGACAACCGCGCCCTGCGCGGCTCCCGGATCCAGGGCGTACCGGTGCTGGGTTCGCTCGACCGGCTGCCGGAAATCGCACACGAAGTGGCTGCCGAAATGCTGCTGATCGCGATGCCCAGCATCAACAATCAGCAGATGCAGCGTGTGGTGGAACTGTGCGAAACCACGCACCTGCCGTTCCGCACCGTGCCGCGCCTGAAAGACGTGATCGAGGGCCGTTCGGCCTTCAACCAGCTCAAGGAGGTGGCAATCGACGACCTGCTCGGGCGCGATCCGGTTTCGCTGGACTGGACCGCGATCCGCACCGGCCTGACCGGGCGCCGGGTGCTGGTGTCCGGCGGTGGCGGCTCGATCGGTTCGGAACTGTGCCGCCAGGTCGCGCGCCTGGGGGTGGAATCGCTGTGCGTGGTGGAACTGTCCGAGTTCAACCTGTACCGCATCGAACAGGAATTGCGCGCCGAGTTTCCCGAACTGATCCTCAATGCGGTGCTGGGCGATTGCGGCGACCCGGCCGTAGTCGAGCACGCGTTGGCACTGGTGCGCCCGCAGGTGGTGTTCCACGCGGCCGCCTACAAACACGTGCCGATGCTGCAGGAACAATCGCGCGAAGCGGTGCGTAACAACGTGCTGGCCACGCAGACCCTGGCACTGGCCGCGATTCGCCACCAGGTCGAAACCTTCGTGCTGATCTCCAGCGACAAGGCGGTCAATCCGACCAATGTCATGGGTGCCAGCAAGCGTATCGCCGAGATGGTCTGTCAATCGCTGGCGCGTGAGAGCACGACGCGCTTCATCACGGTGCGCTTCGGCAATGTGCTGGATTCGGCCGGCAGCGTGGTGCCGCTGTTCCGCGAACAGATCCAGCGCGGCGGCCCGGTGACGGTGACGCATCCGGAAGTCACGCGCTATTTCATGACCATTCCCGAGGCCTGCCAACTGATCCTGCAGGCGGCGGTGCTCGGTGATGGCGGCGAGATTTTCGCGCTGGACATGGGCGAACCGGTGCGCATCGCCTATCTGGCCGAGCAGATGATCCGCCTGGCCGGCAAGCAGCCCGAGCGCGACATCGCGATCGTCTTCACCGGCCTGCGCGCGGGTGAAAAACTGTTCGAGGAGCTGTTCCACCCGCTGGAAAACTACCAGCCCACAGCGCACGCCAAGATCATGCTGGCGCAGCCGCGCGAGCTGTCCGGGGCGAGTCTGGAACAGGTGCTGCACCAGGCGCGCCAGGCGGTGCAGCGTTACGACCAGGCCGCACTGGAAGTGATGCTGCGGCAACTGGTGCCCGAATACACCCGCGAGGCATTGCCCCCGCAGGTGGTTTCCCTTCATCGCAACAGAAAAGGAACGGTGTGACCTCCAACGATTTCAAACATGTACGCAAAGCCGTTTTCCCCGTTGCCGGCCTCGGCACCCGCTTCCTGCCGGCCACCAAGACGGTGCCCAAGGAAATGCTGCCGGTGGTGGACCGGCCCCTGATCCAGTACGCGGTCGACGAGGCCATCGCCGCCGGCTGCGACACCCTGGTGTTCGTCACCAACCGCTACAAGCATGCGGTTGCGGACTACTTCGACACCGCCTACGAGCTTGAACAGCGGCTGGAGCGCAGCGGCAAGGACGAATTGCTGCAACTGGTGCGCGATGTGCTGCCGGCGCATGTGCGCGCGGTATTCGTGACCCAGGCCGAAGCGCGCGGCCTCGGCCATGCGGTGCTGTGCGCCAAACCGGTGATCGGCGATGAACCCTTCGCGGTGCTGCTGCCCGATGACCTGATCTGGTCCGACGGCCCCGGCGCGCTGGCGCAGATGCTGGAACTGGCACGTGCCCGCTCGGCCGGCGTGGTCGCGGTGCAGGATGTGCCACGGGCACAGACCGGCAGCTACGGCATCGTCGATGTGCCGAGCTTTTCCGGCAGCTCCGGTCGGATCGAGGCGATGGTCGAAAAACCCAAACCCGAGGTGGCACCGAGCACCCTGGCCGTGGTCGGCCGCTACGTGCTGCCGGCCCGTATTTTCGAACTGCTGGAAAACACCGAGCCGGGCAGCGGCGGCGAGATCCAGCTCACCGACGGCATCGCCGCGCTGCTGGACGAGATCCCGATGATGGCGCACCGCTTCCAGGGCCGCCGCTTCGACTGCGGCAGCCGCATCGGCCTGATCCAGGCCACGATCCAGTTCGCACTGGAACACGACGACCTGGCCGACGCAGCCCGTGCCTATATGCGGGCGGCGCTGGCGCAGGTGCAACCGGAGCAGGCTGTGTGATCCACTCGCGCAGGCTCGGCAACGCGGCCATCGTACTGATCGCAGGTTTGCTGTTGGCCTTGCCATGGTTGCGCGCAGAGCTGACGGAGAGGACCTATGGCGCCGCAGCCAACTGCGATGGTTGCCTGTATTGGGTCAGTCTGGGCAACGATGCCTGGCTGGCCGGCATCGGTCTGATCGTTCTGGCGCTGGGCCTCGTGCCGCAGTCGCGAGGATTGCGCACGCTGCTGGCGGCGTTGGCATTCGCGCTGGCGCTGGCGATGCTGGTCGATACCCTGCTGCTGGATCTGCTCAGCCTGCGCCTGCACATGGCCGACGTGCTGAAGTTCGGTGGAGAGGGGGAGGCGACAGCGGGCTTCCTCATGGCCGCGTTGCGGGGCGGGTATTGGCCGCTGTGGCTGGCACTGCTGATTGTGCTGGTGGTTGTTCTGCTGCTGGGGTTTGGCGCAGACAGGAAACCTCGCGTGGCAATGACCTTGGCACTACTGGCCGCCTGCATGTTGGCCGTTGGGCCGAAATTGGGGCATCTGGCCGAAGGCTATATTCACAGCGAAGGTGTGGTGAACCTGTTCCAGTTGCAGCGTATGCGTGGTGCCAACACACCTTATTCGGCGGAGTTTGCCCGTCGGTTGCTGGCCAAGCCAATGCCGGCGGCCGGACTTTGCGAAGCCGGGCAGAGGCGGCATCCGGATGTGTTGCTGGTAATTGCCGAATCACTCTCGGCCCATCACAGCGCATTGCTGGGTGGACATGATTTCCTTCCCGAGCTGGATGCCATCGCGCGCGACAACACCTGGTTTACAGCCTTCCATGCCAATGGTTTCACCACCGATCACGGTCTGATCGCACTGCTGGACGGGCGGGCACCGATACCAGCGGTCGGGCGCTACTTGAGCCTGCACGCGTTTGCCGGTTTCGGGGATCCGGAGCGCTCCGTGGCCGGAGTATTGCGTCCAGCAGGATACTGGACCGGTTTTTTTACCACCGGCAATCTCAGTTTCCTCGACAAGACCAGCTGGTTGCGTCGCATGCAGCTGGACCATTTCGAAGGCTCGGAGAGCCCTTACTACAACGGCATGCCGCGTGGTGGCTTCGATGCTGCCGCCGATGAGGCACTTTTCGGAAGATTCCTGCTGTGGCTGGATCAGGAGCGTGATCCGGCCAGACCCTTTTTTGCGGCGCTGCTGACGGTCGATACCCATCCACCCTTCCTGGATCATGAAACCGGGAAGCTCGACGAGGAGACCGTTTTTCGACGTGCCGATGCCGCGCTTGGTGATTTGTATCGACAACTTGCCGAACGCAACTTCTTCGACCACGGCATCCTGCTGGTCACTGGCGATCATCGCAGCATGACAGCGGTGCAACCGGACGAATGGCTGCGTCATGGCGACAGCGCATTGGCCCGGGTGCCGATGGTTGTTGCCGGTGCCAGCGGCCTGCCAGACGGTCCGGTGGCAGGAGCGTTCCAGCAGACCGATCTGCGACCGTCGCTGGCGCAACTCGTGGCCGAAGGAGAAGTCTGCCGTACCACGGCGCAGGGCACCTTCTTGCGGTCTGATCCGCAGCCTGCCGGCCATGTGATCCACGCGCGTGGCGACCGGCGCGGGCGGATTGACGTCTATTACCAGGAGGGCACAGGCTGGATCGATCTGGCTGGTGATGCCAGCCGCATCGGCGGGATCCTGCCGCAACGTACCGCAGTGATCGCCGAGGCGGTGCACCGTGACCGCATCGAACGCGGTGAACTTCCGCAGGACATGTCTCCGTTGCTGATGGACCTGTCCCGCGAGCGCATGGAACAGGCTCAAGGTATGCAATGAGTGGTGCGGAAGAGCGAATGATGGCAGCCAAAGGCGACAGCGCCTGGATGCGCGAGGCGCTGGCGGTGGCCGAGCGTGCGCGGCGCGAGGACGACGAGATTCCGGTCGGTGCGGTGCTGGTCGATGCGCAGGGAAATCTGCTGGCCACCGGCAGCAATCGCACCATCGCCGAGCATGATCCCAGTGCGCATGCCGAGATCGTCGCGCTGCGTGCGGCTGGCAGGGTATTGGGCAATTACCGGCTGGAGGGCTGCACCCTTTACGTGACGCTGGAACCGTGCGCGATGTGTGCGATGGCGCTGGTGCACGCGCGCATCGCGCGGCTGGTCTATGGCGCGGCCAATCCCAAGGCCGGTGCCTGTGGCAGCGTGTTCGATCTGCTGCGCGATCCGCGTCACAACCACCGTGTCATCGTCGATGGCGGCGTGCTGGCCGAAGAGGCCGGCGCGAGATTGTCGGCGTATTTCCGCGAGAAGCGCCAGCGCGCGCGGTAAGGAAAGGAGCGGTTCTGGGAGCGGTGCAATGCTGCCCGGACATGTGCGGGCAGCGCTCCGGTATCATTTCCGGTTTTCCCACGCGGTACCGCCATGAGTCTTGTTCGCGACGACCATCTGATCTGGATCGACCTGGAAATGACCGGGCTGGACCCGGACAACGACAGCATCATCGAGATCGCCACGCTGGTCACCGACGCACAACTCAATGTGCTGGCCGAAGGTCCGGAACTTGCGATCCACCATCCGCTGCAACGCTTGGAAGCGATGGACGACTGGAATCGCCGCACCCATCGCGGCAGCGGCCTGTGGGAACGGGTGCTGGCTTCGGATGTGGACATGCATGAAGCACAGCGCCGTACGCTGGACTTCCTCGCAGCCTGGGTGCCGGCGGGAAAATCACCGATGTGCGGCAACTCGATCTGCCAGGACAGGCGCTTCCTGTGCCGGCAGATGCCCGAGCTGGAGCGCTACTTCCATTACCGCAACCTGGACGTTTCCACGCTCAAGGAACTGGCGCGGCGCTGGGCGCCGCAGGTGCATGCCGGGGTGAGCAAGAACGGCGCGCATACCGCGCTGGCCGACGCACGCGAATCGGTGGCCGAACTGCGCTACTACCGCGATTTCATGGGTGTGCTGGGCGGGCGCTAGCCGCGCCGTTCACACCGCCTGCATTCGCCACGACGGGCGGCGCCAGCAGATGGCGTGATGGAAGCGCCGGCGCCGGATGCAGTTCGATGCAGTCCACCGGGCAGGGCGGGATGCATAGTTCGCAGCCAGTGCACAGATCCTCGACCACGGTATGCATCAGCTTGGCGGCGCCGACGATGGCGTCCACCGGGCAGGCCTGGATGCACTTGGTACAGCCGATGCATTCGTCTTCGCGGATGAAGGCCAGATGCAGCGGTTTTTCCACACCACACTCCGGATCCAGCGCGATCACCGGTTGCTCCAGCAGCGCCGCCAGACGCTCAATGCCGCGTGTGCCGCCAGGCGGGCAGCGGTTGATCCGTGCCTGCCCTTCAGCCAGCGCCTGCGCATAGGGGCGGCAACCGCCGAAGCCGCATTGCCCGCACTGGGTTTGTGGCAGCAGCTCATCG
>Ga0265293_10004916_pt1 | contig 22947 bp, 19 predicted proteins | sample Munlanlewell138R_FD_192505 | JGI IMG/M metagenome (GOLD analysis project Ga0265293, IMG submission 192505) | Leachate microbial communities from a municipal landfill in Southern Ontario, Canada - Leachate well 138R | ecosystem: Engineered > Solid waste > Landfill > Unclassified | place: Canada... | reverse complement strand
GCGTCATCGATTACCGGGTCGACCGGTACCCGTCGTACGACACCCGATGGTCGGACCACGCGCCCGTCATCGTCGACTACCGGGTGTGAGTGTGCACGGAGGCGAGTTGCCTTCGCTCTGCTGCCCGTCGCCACTGCTCCCGCCAGGCCCGACCAAGCAATCCTGGACTGAATTGCCAGTCCTCCACTGTGTTCCGGTAGTCCCCGAATCCGTACACGTTCGAAATAGAAACTGAAAGTATTGCAATGAGCAACTCCTCCGCGAAGCCCGTCCTGTTCTCCGGCATGCAGCCCTCGAGCGATTCCCTGCAGCTCGGCAACTACATCGGCGCGCTCAGCCAGTGGACGCAGATGCAGGAGGACTTCGACGCGTTCTTCTGCGTCGTGAACCTCCACGCGATCACGGTGCCGCAGGACCCCTCAGAGCTCATCGCGCGCACCCGCCGCACCGCCGCGCAGTACATCGCGGCAGGCATCGACCCCGAGAAGTCGACACTGTTCGTGCAGTCGCAGGTACCCGCGCATGCGGAGCTCGCCTGGGTGCTCAACACCGTCACCGGCTTCGGCGAGGCGAGCCGCATGACTCAGTTCAAGGACAAGTCGCAGAAGCAGGGGGCCGATGCGTCGTCGGTCGGACTCTTCACTTACCCGATCCTGATGGCCGCCGACATCCTCCTCTACCAAGCTGCCTCGGTGCCCGTGGGTGAGGATCAGCGCCAGCACGTCGAACTCACCCGCGACCTCGCGACGCGCTTCAACTCGCGCTTCGGCGACACCTTCGTCGTGCCGAAGGCGCAGATCTCGGAGGGCACCGCGAAGATTTACGACCTGCAGGATCCGACCGCGAAAATGTCGAAGTCGGCGGAAACGGAGGCGGGCCTCATCAAGGTGCTCGACCCCGCGAACGTGACGAAGAAGAAGATCATGCGCGCCGTCACCGACGCCGACGGTGAGGTGCGCTTCGACCGCGAGGCGAAGCCGGGCGTCGCGAACCTGCTCACGATCTATTCGGTGCTGTCGGGCCGCTCAATCGACTCGATCGTCGACGAGTACTCGGGCCGCGGTTACGGCGACCTCAAGAAGGGCCTCGTCGAGGTTGTGGAGGGGAGCCTCGCGCCCGTCCGCGAGCGGACCGAGGAGCTCCTCGCCGACCCCGCCGAACTCGACCGCCTGCTCGCGGGCGCCGCGGAGCGCGCGAACGAGGTCGCGAACCGCACGCTCGACCTCGTCTATGAGCGGATCGGCCTGATCCGCTAGGTGCCCTTCGGGTTGAGGGATCCCTGCCCGTGCAGGATCCCTCAAGCGCGCCAGATCCCTGCGCCTCGTCGTGCGCTGACCCGGCGCGGCCCGATCCCTCGCCTCCAGCCGCTGCCGCGCCAGCTGATTCCTCGCAGATTGCGACCTCTGCCGTCGTTTGCGGCGTCAACCTGCCACGCAATTGACGGCAGAGGTCGCAAGGTTAGAGCCCACAACCCGCAGCGCCCGCAATCCGCAGAGCACCACTTCACCACGGCTGACGGCGAGGGATCCGCAACCCGAATGCCTCGAGCCGACGCGCAAAACGCTCAATTGACGCGAGGTCCGCAGCACCCCACCTCACAAGCCGTTTCCCCGTGGTGCCCACGATCCAGTCGGCCCGGCGCTTCTCGCGCTGGTGGAGCGCCGCAACTTGCGACGAGCCTTCCCCGCCTGCCCGGTATTTCTGCGCACCGTCGACCTCGCCCAGTACGTCCAGTCCACGCAGCTCGAAATCAACCCAGTAGCATCCACCCGCCGGCCCTGCCACCGGGATTTGCACGTCCACCTCGAACCCCAGGCGCTCGAGATACCAGCGGCTGATGCTCTCGAGCGGCGACTCCGAGCGCGCATCGGCGCGCGACAGAATGTGGCGGGCGGCACTGATCCCTTGCGAGAACCGCAGCGCATCGGCCCCGGCCAATACGGCGGCCCGCAAGTCGGCACATTCGGCGTCGCGGGGTCGCCCGTCGAGTCGCGCCAGTCGAAGCAGTGCCGCGTCTGCGCAGGCGAGCGCCATCTCCGGCGGGGCGATTCGCGCGATGTCGACCGCTGTTCGCGCCAGATCCGTGCAGGGAACACCGGCGACGTCGGTGATCGATGAGGGATCGAGACGCTCCTGGTGGTGCACCGTAAACGCCGAGTGGCGGGCTCGCGGGGCGCCAAGGGCCCGAGTCTTGTGGGTGCGCGAAGCCTTGAACCCGTATAGCGGCAGCCGGTGCAGCACGGCGGCCGAATAATAGGAGAACACCAAAAGCCCGGCACCCGCGGTCGTGCCGCGCTGGCCAGTCGCCGTCGCGAGCACTCCGAGGAGGTGGCGGTCCTCGGCGTAGAGCGCTTGCCAAGCCGCACCCTCCACGTACCATCCGTGCGGCAGCCGGATAAGCCTGCCGGCCGCAGCGCGACGCCCCAGTTGGCGGTCGCTCACGTGCGCCCTGAGAAACTCGCTGCGGTGCTGCATAAGCCCGCGGAGGCGGTCCACCCGGGCGTCGGGGGTTTCTGCTGGCATGGGTCCGACTGTGGCAGTTTCGGCACTGCAGCGCAGCCCTGTTTGCCGGAGGTGTGGATAAGTCGCGCCGTGGGTCTGTCCGAGTTCAACGTTGGTACGAGCCATTTCTCGCGGCAACTCGTGGGAGTCGCAGGTAACTGTGGAGGAGGAAGGGGGCGAGGGATCCCTCCCGCTGAGGGATCCCTGCACCGCCTCGCGCGCTGACCCGGCGCGGCCCGGATCCCTCGCCCACTGATCCCTGGCCCACTGCTGCCGCGCCAGGTGATCCCGAGCGGGTTGCGACCTCTGCCGTCGTTTGCGGCGTCAACCTGCCACGCAATTGACGGCAGAGGTCGCAACCCGCTCGGGACCACCGGCGCGCAAAACCTTAGACTGGGTGCATGACTGACGACGCAGCCAGCTTCGGAGCTCCAAAGCCGAAGCCCGCGGGAAACTCGGCCCGGGCAGCAGCACCGGCAGCAGCAGCACCGGCAGCAGCACCGTCGCAAGCAGCACCGGCCCCCGCGCGCCCGTTTGCACTCCGGGCGCTGCAGCGCCTACCTTTCACGATCGTCTTCGTGCTGGCCCTCCTCTTCACCGGCGTCATCACGGGCGCGCTCGTCACCCCCATCGAGGATCAGCCGTGGTTCGATCTCGTCGCGACCGGCCTGCCGGCCTTCGAGCAGGGCCGCTGGTGGACGCTTGCGACGTCGCCGTTCTTCATGAAGCAGCCACTGCTCTACCTGGCCGTGCTTCCACTCGTGCTCGGCGGTCTCGGGTGGGCCGAGTGGCGTTTTGGCACGCTGCGCACGATCGGGATCTTCGTTGCGGGCCACGTCGTCGGGGTGCTCGGTGCGGCAGGGCTCCTCGCGCTCCTCGCACCGACGGGCTGGCACTGGGCCGAAATGGTGGCGGCAACCCCGGATCTCGGCCCGTCGTGCGGCGCCTTCGCGGCACTCGTGTTCGCGACCGCGACGCTGCCGTCGCCGTGGCGTTTGCGCGCGCGGCTCGCCATTGGCGTGTGGGTGGGCGTCTCGGTGCTCTATCTCGGTCGCATCGACGACCTCGAGCACGCCGTCGCGATGGTGGCGGCCCTTCTCGTCAGCGGCGCGCTGCCGGCGTTCCGTCGTCCCGCGGGTCGGCCGACGCAGCGCGAGTGGCGTCTCCTCGCGCTCTACGGTTTGATCACGATCGGCGCGGTCCAGGTGCTCGACCTCGTGGTGCCCTACGATGGCCCGCTCGGCGAGAACCACCCGGTCGCTTCCGCGGCCGACGTGGCGATCGACGTTGTCGTGATCCTACTCATTGCCAACGGCATTCGGCAGGGATATCGCATCGCGTGGATCATCACGCTCGTGCTCGGTGCGTTCAACCTGCTCACCGCGGTCCTCGCGCTCGGGGTTCTCCCGTTCCTGATCGACGCGGGTCTCGTCGACGGCATCCCCGAGACGTTCGCGTTCGTGCTGGGGCCCGCGCTTTTCTGGCTCGCGCTGATGCTGCTGCTCATATTTGCGCGCAACGCGTTCCGTGTGCGTCTGCGCAAGGCGCGGCGTGTGCTCAACGCCGAACCCCACTCGCGCGACGACCTCGTCGAGCGGCTGCAAGCCTTCGGCGGTGGCACGATCTCGTGGATGACCACGTGGGAGGGGAATCAGCGGATCGCGGTGCCGTTGGAGAAAGGCGAGGGATCCCTCGCGACCGGCTCGATCGCCTACCAGTCGTGGGCCGGTGTCGCCATCATGCTCGGCGACCCGATCGTGCCCGCGGGAGCCGAACGGCGTGCGCTCGCGGAGTTCGAACATGTGACGCAGGAGGCCGGGCTCATCCCGTGCGCGTTCTCGACGAGTGCGGCGAGCGCCGCGGCGGTACCGCAGGGTTGGCGCTCGGTGATCGTCGCGGAGGACACGATCGTGGAACTGCCGGGGCTCGAGTTCAAGGGGAAGCCGTGGGCCGCCGTGCGCACGGCGATCAACCGGGCGGGGCGTGAGGACATCGAGTTCCGCATGGTGCGCCTCGCCGAGGTGCCATGGAATGTGCTCGCGCAGGTCCGCGCGATCTCCGAGCAGTGGACGGGCGACAAGGGCCTGCCCGAGATGCGGTTCACGCTGGGCACCGTGGAGGAGGCGCTCGACCCCGAGGCGTACGTCGGTATCGCCCTCGACGGTGAGGGGAATCTGCACGGGGTGACCTCGTGGCTTCCCGTGTACGGGCCGGCGGCGAACGCGACTGAGCCGCGAGTTGTCGGCTGGACACTTGATCTCATGCGGCGACGCGACGGCGGGTTTCCGCCGGTCATGGAGTTCCTCATCGCGTCGTCGGCACAGTGGTTCTCCGACGAGGGGTACGAGTTCGTGTCGCTGTCGGGTGCGCCGCTCGTGAGGCCCTCGGACGCGGAGGCCGGCCCGGTGGACCAGGTGCTGGAGCAGGTGGGATCCCTCATCGAACCGCTCTACGGGTTCAAGTCGCTGCACCGGTTCAAGCAGAAGTTTAATCCGCGCCACGAGTCGCTGTATTTGCTGTTTCGTGACGAGGGGGATCTGCCGCGGATCGGCATCGCGATCACCCGCGCCTACCTGCCCGATGCCTCGCTGCACGACCTGGTGACGTCGGCGACGTCGGCGGGCGGCGGCACAAAGTCCGACAGCGCCAAAACCACCCCCGCGACCGGCCAGGCGAAGTAGGCCGCGGTGGAGCACACAGAAGACGAGGCGCAGGTGACGCGGCGGGAGTCGGGCGGCGGCCGATTCCTCAGCGTGCTCACCATCATCGGTGAGATCGTCGGGCTGCTCATGCAGGTGCTGCTCATGTGGGTGGCGGGGCGCATCATCTGGGGGTCGGAGCACGTTATCTACGAGGTCTTACTGCGCCTGCTGTGGTGCACGGTTGCGTTCGTGTATCTGGGGTTCACGGTGGTGGGGCTCAACATCCTGGTGCGCATCGATCACCCCGACCCTCGCGCTGTGCGGGCGCTCGTCGGTCACCCACTCACCCGCATCCTGTCCACGATCCTCACGCTCGGTGCGAGTCTGCTGGGGCTCACGGTCGCGCTCGAACTCATTGTGGAACTGGGGTCGGATGAACACACGCCACTGTCGCAGGCAAGCGCGGTCGCGTCGATGCTGCTGTCGTGGGCGATGTTCAACTGGGGTTTCGCGCGGGTCTATTTTTCCCGCTACCATCGCGCGAAAACACCGCCGCTTTTGTTTCCGGGTACACCCGAGCCGCGGCTCGTCGATTTCGTCTATTTGTCGTTCACGAATGCGACGACCTTTGGGGTGTCCGATGTGCAGGTGGTGAGCACGCGCATGCGGTGGACGATCGTGTGGCACACGTCGCTCGCGTTCTTCTTCAACGCGCTGATCATCGCGCTCACCCTGAATGTGGTGACGAACGGTTCGATGTTCGCGGGTCTCTTCGATTAGGGATCGCCGTGCCTGCACTTCTCTCGGCGGCATTCCTCTCGGCGGCACCGCCCCGACGGGACCGCGTCGGGGCTGCGTGGGCGCTCCGTCTGCCCGCAGCGAACGTGTTCGGGCCGGGCTTCGGAGAGTGGGCGCTGACGGGGTACAGTAAGAGCAGTGTTCCGGGGTCGGTGAGATTCCGAACCGGCGGTGAGAGCCCGCGAACTCCGCATCGGCGGGGTTGACTCGGTGGAATTCCGGGGCCGACGGTGATGGGTGCGCGAGTGCTCGAGTCCGGATGGGAGGAACGCAGGTTTACGGTTCGACCGTGGATCTTTGCGCACCCGGTACGCGAGGAAGGCAGCCGGATGCTCGAGCAGGTGGTGATCGAGGATGCGATGCGTCGCGCCCTCGCGCTCGCGCGTCGTGGCCCGGCGGAGGACGCGAACCCGCAGGTGGGGTGCGTCATTCTCGATCCCGACGGTCTCATCGTTGCCGAGGGCTGGCACCGCGGGGCGGGCACCCCGCACGCGGAGGTCGACGCGCTTTCTCGCCTCGCCGATCCCTGGCGGTCACGCATCGCAGAGCTTGCCGCGGTGGTCACCCTCGAGCCCTGCAATCACACGGGACGTACGGGGCCCTGCGCGGTCGCCCTCGCGGAATCGGGTATCGGCGCGGTCTTCTACGGACTGGACGACCCCGGTGTCTCGTCGAGTGGCGGCGCCGAGACCCTGCGTCGTGCCGGCGCACGCGTGCGTGGTGGCGTGCTGGCCGGTGAGGCGCGCGCGCTGCTCGCACCGTGGTTTGATCGGCAGGCGGGCGAGGGATCCGCGGTGGCCGATCACGCTCCGGCGCTGCACGCGGGTTCGGTCTTACCCCGCCCGCACGTCATCGTGAAGTGGGCGCAGACGCTCGACGGCCGGGCGGCGGCGGCGGACGGCTCGAGCCGCTGGATCACGGGGCCCGAGGCGCGGGCCGACGTGCACCGGCGCCGGGCGGAGGCTGACGCGATCCTCGTCGGTACCGGCACGCTCCTTGCCGACGACCCCGCGCTCACGGCCCGCGCTGGTGACGGCACCCTGCTCGTGCCGGCGCCTGAGCAGCCGGTCCCGGTCGTGCTGGGTCACCGCCCCGTGCCCGCCGAGGCCCAGGTGCGCCGGCACCCGGCGCTCGAGGCGCACGGGCTCGACGCTCCGATCACCCTCGCGGGCGACAACCTCCACGCTGATCTCGCGGCGCTCGCGGCGCGGGGCGTTCGCAGCGTCTTCGTCGAGGGCGGGCCGACCGTCGCGAGCGCACTGCTTGCCGCGGACCTCGCCGACGAGGTGCTCGTCTACGTGGCGCCCGCGCTGCTCGGCGGTCCGCGGCTCGCCGTCACCGACCTCGGGATCGCATCGATGCGAGGGATCACGCGGCTCGCCCACACCTCCGTCGAGCGGCTCGGCGACGACCTGCTCCTGCGCGGCACTGTCGAACAGTGCCCGCGCATCCCCGCCACGGGCCCCGAGTCCGCGGCAGAATCTGCGTTCACACGCACCCCCGCCACACACGAGGAGGACTGATGTTCACCGGACTCATCGAAGAGATTGGCGAGGTGATCGCCGTCGCACCCATCGGAGACTCACTCCGGTTCACGATCGCCGGACCGACGGTCACGAGCGACGCGACGCACGGCGCCTCTATCGCCGTGTCGGGCGTCTGTCTGACGGTGGTCGAGCAGGGCCAGACGGCGGACGGCCGTGGCACGTTCGCGGCCGACGTGATGGCGCAGTCGATCCGCATGTCGACGCTCGGGTCGCTCGAGCCGGGATCCCTCGTCAATCTCGAGCGCGCGGTGCGCACGGACACCCGCCTCGGCGGGCACATCGTGCAGGGGCACGTCGACGGCACGGCCGAACTCATCTCGTCGACACCGCACGAGGCCTGGCGGGTGCTGAGATTCTCGCTCTCGCCGGATCTCGCCCCGCTGCTCGTCGACAAGGGATCCGTCACGCTCTCCGGCGTCTCGCTGACCGTGTCGGCGATCTCCGACGCGGCCGAGTCCGAGCAGTGGTTCGAGGTGTCCCTCATCCCGGAGACGCTCGCGGCGACGACGCTCGGGTCCCTCGCCCTCGGCGACCGCGTCAACGTCGAGACCGACATTATCGCCCGCCACGTCGCCCGCATGCTCCAGTTCACGCGCCCAGGCGACCCCGCAGACTCCCCCACCACCGCATCCACGACCGAAGGACCCCACGCATGAGCACCACCGGAGCAGCCGGCCCCGGCACCCCCGCGATCTCCACCATCGATGAAGCCATCGAGGCCATCAAAGCGGGTCGACCCGTCATCGTCGCCGACGACGAGGACCGCGAGAACGAGGGCGACGTGATCATCTCGGCCGAACTCGCAACGCCGGAGTGGATCGCGTGGACCGTTCGCTGGTCTTCCGGCCTGCTGTGTGCGCCGATGACGAACGAGGTCGCGAACCAGCTCGATCTGCCGATGATGGTGGAGCGCAACGAAGACGCGCGCGCCACCGCCTACACCGTCACCGTCGACGCGACCCACGGCATCACCACCGGCATCAGCGCGAGCGACCGCGCCACCACGCTGCGCGCGCTCGCGAACGCCCACGCGACCCCCGACGACGTGCGCCGCCCGGGGCACGTTCTGCCGCTACGCGCCGTCGACGGCGGCGTGCGAGTGCGCAACGGCCACACGGAGGCCGGCGTCGAACTCATGCGTCTCGCCGGGCTGCGACCCGTCGCGGCGATCGCCGAGATCGTCGCGGAGGATGGCGAGATGATGCGCCTGCCGGGCCTCCTCGAGCTCGGCGCACGCGAGGGCGTGCCGGTGATCACGATCGAGCAGCTCATCGCCTACCTCGAAACGAACGACCCCGAGGGCTCCCCGGAGGACCCCGCCGTCGCCGCACAGCGGCGCCGCGTGAGTCGGCGTGCCGAAGCCACCCTGCCGACCGAGCACGGGGAGTTCCGGGCACTCGCCTACCGCGACCGACGGGTGGGGATCGACCACATCGCCCTCATCGCTTCCGGCCCGGACGGCGCAGCGCCGGGTCCCGAGGCGCTCGTGCGCGTCCACTCCGAGTGCATCACCGGGGAGGCGTTCGGTTCGCTCAAATGCGAGTGCGGGCCGCAGCTTGACGCGGCTCTCAAGCTCGTGCACGAGCGGGGTGGCATCGTCGTCTACCTGCGCGGGCACGAGGGGCGAGGGATCGGCCTCGCAAACAAGCTGCGCGCATACCAGCTGCAGGATGAAGGGCTCGACACGCTCGACGCCAACCTGCAGCTCGGCTTCCCCGCAGACTCCCGTGACTACACCGCGGCGGCCGAAATCTTGGATGAGCTCGGCATCGAGCGGGTCCGCCTGCTCACGAACAACCCCGACAAGGTGACGCAGCTCGAAGCACAGGGCATCGTCGTGACCGAGCGCGTGCCGCTCATCACCGGCGTCAACGAGCAGAACGTCAGCTACCTCACGACGAAGCGCGACCGCATGGGCCATGAGCTGCCCGAGGACGTGGGCTGAGTCCGAGGCCTCGCACGCCGGCACCGATTTGCGTGTCGCGTGGCTCAGGCATCATGACCCAAGCATCGTGACTCAAACACTGTGACCCAAGCATCCAACTCAAACCACTGAAGGAGCACCCCATGAGCGGAGCAGGCGCCCCCGAACTCACGGTCGACGCGAGCGGACTGCGCGTCGCGATCATCGCCGGCAGTTGGCACGAGGAGGTGATGGGTGCGCTCGTCGCGGGAGCGGAGGAGACCGTCGCCGAGTTCGGCGCGTCGGCCGAGACCTTCCGCGTGGCGGGAGCGTTCGAGTTACCGCTCGCGGCGCAGACCGCGCTCGCACCGGCGGCCGACGGTGGCGGCGACTACGACGTCGCGGTGTGCCTCGGCGTGATCATCCGCGGCGGCACCCCCCACTTCGACTACGTCTGCAACGCCGTCACCGACGGTCTCGGTCGCGTGCAGCTCGATTCCGGGCGGCCCGTCGGGTTCGGCGTGCTCACCACGGACACCGAGCAGCAGGCCCTCGACCGGTCGGGTCGCCCGGGTGCGCCCGAGTCGAAGGGCCGCGAGGCCGCCGAGGCCGCGCTGCACCTCGCGGTCACAATGCGCAGCATCGGCGGCAAGTGAGCGACGACTCGGCACGGGCGACTCCGAGGGCACGGACGGAACAGCCGGCACCATCGGTGCAGCCGGAACAGGATGCACCCTCGGCGCGGCCCCGCGGTCCTCGCGCGTCACTGAAACAGCTCATCCCCTACCTGTTCGAGCAGCGCGGACTACTCGGTCTCGCACTCGGGCTGGGGCTCGCGGCCGCGGTCGCATCGCTCGTGCAACCGCTGCTGCTCGGCCAGATCATCTCACGCGTACAGGTGGGTGAATCACTCGCGGGGCTGCTCGTCGTGCTCACGGCCGTGGTCGTCGTCGGCGCGGTGCTCGGCGGGCTGCAACACTACACACTGCAGCGCATGGGCGAGGGTGTCGTGCTGACGAGCCGCAAGCGGCTGATCGCGAAGATTCTGCGGCTGCCGATCTCGCAGTTCGATCGCCGTCGCACGGGGGATCTCGTGTCGCGGGTGGGAAGCGATACGACGCTGCTGCGCGCGGTGCTCACGCAGGGCCTGGTCGAGGCGATCAGCGGCATGCTCGTCTTCGTCGGCGCGCTCATCGGCATGCTCGTCATCGATGCCGTGCTGTTCGCCATCGCCTTCGGCGTGATCGCGGTTGCGCTCGTCGTCGTCGTTCTGGTGTCGCGGCGCATTCGCCCGGCGGTCACTCGCGCGCAGGAGAAGGTCGGCGACCTTGCGGCACAGGTCGACCGCTCCATCTCCTCGATCCGGACGATCCGGGCGGCCGGCGCGGCGGATCGCGAAGAGGAGGCGACGGTTCGCGACGCGACGGAGGCGTACACGCTCGGGGTGCGGGTCGCGAAGATCTCGGCCTTCATTGTGCCGATCTCGTTCCTCGCGATGCAGCTGTCGTTTCTCGTCGTTCTGGGTCTCGGCGGCTACCGTGTTGCCACGGGGTCGATCACGATCGCGCAGCTCGTCACGTTCATCATTTTCCTATTTCTCATGGTCATGCCTCTCGGCCAGGCGTTCGGCGCGATCTCCGCGGTGAACCAGGCGCTCGGTGCGCTTGGCCGCATCCAGGAGATCGCGCAACTGCCGACGGAGTCGGAGGACGACGCGGAACGCTCCCCGATCGGGCGTCTCGTTCCGCTCGCCGAGGGCGCCCGGGAGAGCGCGCCCGCGATCGGCTTCGACGACGTCCGCTTCACCTACCGCTCGGCGGCGCCCGAGCGTGCGGACGCCCGCACGCTCGTCGGCCGGGGCTCGCGACGCGACGTCGAAGCCGCGCCCGCCCGAATCGTCGAGACCCCCGTGCTGCACGGGGTGTCGTTCACGGTGCCGCGCGGTGCACGGGTGGCGCTCGTCGGCCCGTCCGGAGCCGGAAAGTCGACCATTCTGGGGCTCGTGGAACGCTTCTACGACCCCGACTCAGGCTCGGTTTCGCTGTACGGGGCTGACTTACGCACCCTCGACCGCGGGGAGCTCCGCGCACAGATGGGGTACGTTGAGCAGGATGCGCCCGTACTCGCAGGCAGTCTGCGCGACAACCTACGGCTCACCGCGCCCGAGGCGAGCGACGCCGCATGCGAGCGGGTGCTCCGGGCGGTGAACCTCGGGTCGCTGCTCGATCGGGATCCCTCGTCGCTCGCGCACGCCCTCGATCTGCAAGTCGGTGAGAGCGGGCTCATGCTCTCGGGAGGTGAGCGTCAGCGGCTCGCCATCGCGCGCGCCCTGCTCACCGCACCGCCCATTCTGTTGCTCGACGAGTCCACCGCGTCGCTTGACGGGGTCAATGAGCGGCTCATGCGTGACGCGCTCGACTCGGTGTCGACGGGTCGTACGCTCATCGTGATCGCGCACCGGCTGTCCACCGTCGTGGACTCCGACAAGATCGTCGTGCTCGACGAGGGGCGCGTCGTCGGTGAGGGCACGCACGAGGAGCTCATCCGTTCGACGCCGCTCTACCGCGAGCTGGCACGGCATCAGCTGCTGGTGCCGGAGGACGCGGAAGACACGGGTACCGCCGCAGTCGAGACAAACACCGACGGAGTCGACATAATCACCGACGCGTAGGGCGCCGCATCGACTCAGCCAGCGGGGTGTTCGAGGCTCTCGAGCAGCGCCGAGATCGCGGGTCGATAGGGATCGATGTCGTCGCCGTTCGTGCGCGCTCGGACGAGCACGGGGTCCGTCTCACCGACGACGGCGACGATTTCCGTGCGCCGTCGACGTGTTGCAGGGCGAGCCCCGACTCGAGGGTCTCGCTGCGAACCCCAGATGCTTCTTCAATGCCGGCCGCCTCGTCCAGGAGTGATGCGGGGTCTTCGCCGGAGTGCGTCGTGAATTCGACCACGAGTTCGTGGTCGGGCGACCGCAGCTGGCTGCCTCCGCCGCCGAACAGCACCGACCAGCTGGTGATCGACGGTAGCGGTGCGGGGAATGCGACGAGGTTTTCGATCTGGGGCTCGATGCTCCAGCCCTCGGCGGGTGTGATGCGTGCGCCACCGCCGATTTCGACCGCGTCGATGCCGGATGCCGACTTCGCCGTGGCGTTTGCGTAGTGCGCGGGACCCAGGGTGAACCCGTACATGATCAGTAGGACGCCGATGATGGCCGCGACGATGAGGATCGTGCGGCGTGCCGAGCCGCGGCGCGGTTCCACTCGTTCGGTGTTCATCGGCCGGTCACCCGCCCTCCGGGAACGTTGCCGTCGAAGAGCTGCGAGACGGTCACCATCGTGAACCCTCGATTCGTCAGGCCCTCGATGATCGTGGGTGCCGCGGTCACGGAGTCGAGGTGGGTGTCGTGGTACAGGATGATGGCGCCCGGTGTCGCCGGGTCGACCGAGCGACGGATGAGCTCATCCACGCCGGGGCGCTGCCAGTCGTTCGTGTCGATCCGCCAGAGGATCGCGGGCCGGTCCACCGCGGCCATGACGGCCGCGTTCACTGCGCCGTATGGCGGGCGATAGGTCGCGATCGACTGCCCGGTCAGCTCGGTGAGGAGGTTGGCGGCGTCGTTCACCTCTTGCGCGGCTTTGCCGGGCGAAACGAGGGTGAGTTCGGGATGGGTCATCGTGTGGCTGCCGAGCTCGTGTCCCTCTGCGGCAGCGCGCTGCACGGTTTCGGGGGCGCCCGCCGCCGCTCCGCCGAGCATGTAGAACGTGGCCGGGGCGTGCAGCTGCTGCAGGGTGTCGAGCAGTTGATTCGTGTGGCCCGACGGCCCGTCATCGTAGGTGAGGGCGACGCAGGTGAGGATCGCGCAGTCGACCGGGTGGGCTGCGGTCCAAGGGGGAAGCCCCGTGAATTCGGTCCCGAGTCGATCAGGTAGGGCGGCGCCCTGCGCGCTCAACCAGTCGGTGACCGAGTTCGCCTCGAACACGAGCTCAGCGGCCTCGGTTGTGGGTTCGACTCCGAGCTCCGCGAACTCGGGTGCGTCGATCCCTGCGGGTAGTCGGACCGTCACGGTTCCGTCTGCGCCGAACCTGGCAGAGGCGAGCGCGGCGGATGCGAGCGCGAGCTGCGCCTCGTCCGGTGCCGCGGCGGGTGCGGCGCTCAGTGCGCCGGCCTCCCTGCGGAGCGACGCGACGACCGACTGCCACAGCTGTTCCGCGGCGCCTTCCACCCACAGCCCCGAACCGTCGTAGGCTTCACCGGAGGCGACATCGCCGTACAGCACGGTGACGGTGTCGCTCGACACCGCGTCCGGTCCGCCGGTGACCGTGCGCATGCCGACGACCACGACGCTGTCGAACGCCTCGAGCACCTCGCACACGACGGCCGTTCCAGTGCCCGACGTCGGCCCGGTCGAAGGGTCGGCGAGCAGCTCCGCTGCGTCGCTGGTGTAGGAGCCCGCCACGCAGCCGCGATCGGCGAGCCCCGAGTCCTGCGGGAAGGCCTCGGGCTGGAACGCCACGCCCGTCCCCTGCACGGCCGCGCGCAGACGGTCCTTCACCAGGTCGTTGAAGGGGTGGTCGCCAGGGATCTCGGCGAACCGTGCCTGCAGTGAAGCCCCGTCGTTTCTCACCCGACCCTCGTAAAATCCGAGATCCTGGAGTGTTGCGGTGTCGATCACTGGCGCGGCATCTGCGCCGTCACCCGCTTCAGCATCCGCCGCACCATCGCTCCCACTCACGTCCGACGCCAGGGTGACGTTCCCGCCGCCCGGCCACGACGGCGGTTGCCAGTCGGGGTTGGCGGCCGGAGCGCACGACACGAGCAGCGACGCAAGCACCGCCGACACGGTCAGCCCTACGGCGTGAACCCGCGCACTTCCTCGTACGCTGCGATTCATGATGGTTCCTCGTTAATCTCGCGTGAACAGCCAATCGGTTCTCGGCTCGATAATCGGCCGGAACACCCGTGCGACCGGCGCGGTCGACAGGATCACCGTGATCACGAGTCCAAGTATGATCAGCGTCGGGAGACCGAGTGGCCCCCAGTCGGAGATCACCTCGATCGTACCGGACGACCGCAGGAAATAGACGATCGGCCCGTGCAAAAGGTAGACGTACAGGGTGCGGGAACCCCACACGGTCGCGGCGCCACGGCCGCGGGGAACGACCACGAGCACCGCGAAAGTCATGAGCGCCGCGAGGCAGAGCAGCACCGCCGACACCGCGATCCCGCCGGCCGCAACCGCTCCCCAGCTCTCCGGATGCCAGTCACCGATCGGCGCCCGTTCGAACACGCGGAAGTAGTCGTCGCGCCAGGTCAGCCAGCGGTCGATCCGCCACACCTCCTGCAGCCGGGGTGCGGCGGCAAACGCGAGCGCGATGGCCACGAGCACCCCCCAGGCCGCCGCTCGAAACCTCCGGGAGGGGCGCGTGAACCAGGCGCCGTCGAGCCAGCCTCGATCCCTGATCAGCCAACCGGCCACGAAGAAGGGGAGGAAGACGAGCGTGCGTGCCGCGGAGAACTCCGTACCGATCACGGGGCTGAGACCACCGGCGAGCGCGAGCACGATCGACACGAGTAACGGGTGGCGCATGCGCGCGAGGTACGGCAGCAGGATGCGCATCGTGACGAGCGAGACGAGGAACCAGAGGGTCCATGCCGGGTTGATGAGGAAGCCGCTGCCGGGCAGCTTCCCCTCCGCGAAGAACCGGATCACTGCCCACAGCGCCTCCCACACGAGCCAGGTGAGCAGCAGCTGCACAGTGGACCGCACCGCCTTCGGCGAGGTCTCCGCGCGAGAGAACAGGCCCGAGAGCATGATCATGGCCGGCATGTGGAAGAGGTAGATGTAGGCGTAGAGCCCGAACCCGAGCGCGGTGTCGGTGCGCACGGTCGAGATCACGTGCCCGATCACGACGAGCGCGATCAGCACGAACCGCGCGTTGTCCCAGAGCGCGACGCGCGTCTTCTGCGGGGCGCGGGGCACTGCGATGGATGCGGTCACGGCACTACCCTAGACGACGAATCCCTCGCGTCGGCGGCGAGGGTTTCAGGCTGAAGTTGCTGGAGCCGCCTGTCGGATTTGAACCGACGACCTGTTCTTTACGAGGGAACTGCTCTACCCCTGAGCTAAGGCGGCGCGGTGCGTGATTGCTCTCGCACACAAGGAAATATCTTAGCACGCCACGCGGCATGATCTCGTCCGGGGAAGCGAGCGGTCCGCGAGGGATCCCTCGCCAACCACCTCGTCCACCACCCCGGTCAGCGCTCAGGAGTAGCGCTCAGGAGCAGCGCGCACCTCCGGCGGGCACCGCCCCCGTCAACAGGTACTCATCGACGATGGCGTCGACGCAAGCATTCTTGCCGTAGGCGGTGTGTCCTTCGCCCTCGTAGGTGAGGAGCACTCCGCTCTCGAGCTGTTCGGCGAGCGCCTCTGCCCAGCGATAGGGCGTGGCCGGGTCGCCGGTCGTGCCGACAACGAGGATCGGGTCGGCGCCGGCGGCGGTCACCCCGGTACGCTCCTCGACGCCGTCGACGGGCCAGGCCGCGCAGAAAATGTCGCCATACCCCTGGAACCTGCCGATGGTCGGCGCGACCTCCTCGAGCTCTGCGGCCTGTGCGCGCATGCGGTTCACGTCGAGGTCGTTCGGGTAGTCGAGGCAGTTGATCGCGAGGAACGCCTCGGTCGAGTTGTCCGCGTACGAGCCGTTCTCACGGCTGTAGTAGAAGTCCGCGAGCGCGAGGGCGACATCCGCGTCCCCCTCCGCGACTGAGGTGAAGAGCTGATCAAGGTACGGCCAGTTCGACTGCGAGTACAACGGCGTAATGATCGCCGTGAGCATCGTGCCCGAGCTCAGCATGCGCCCGTCGCTGCCCCGCAACGGCGTCTCGTCCACGGCGTCGAGCAGCGCGCCGATCCTCTGCATCGCTCCGTCCACCGACCCGCTGAACGGGCAGGACCGCTTGCTGAGGCAGTCCTCGACGTAGGCGCGCAGCGCGAGCTCGAACCCCTGCGTCTGCTCTCGCACCACCTCGAACTCGCTCGTGCTCGGGTCGATCGCACCGTCGAGCACGAGCCGACCGACGCGTTCGGGGTAGGCGTCGGCGTAGCGCGCTCCGATATACGTGCCGTACGAGAAGCCCAAGTAGTTGAGCTTCGTGTCGCCGACGATCGCTCGCAGCATGTCGAGGTCCTGCACCGTCGACGCAGTATCCACGTGTGCGAGGAGCGGCCCTGTGCGTTCGAGACACGCCCGCCCGAACTCGGCGGACTCCTCCGCGGCGGCCTTGATCCACGCGTTGCTGCCGACCTCCAGGTCCTCCCCCTCGCTGAGCCCGAACAGGTACTCATCGAGTTCAGGGGCGTCGAGGCAGCCGACCGGGGTCGACCCGCCCACCCCCCGGGGATCCCAGGCGATCACATCGTAGGCCTCGCGTACCGGCTCCTGCACGATTCGGTCGACGCTCCCCACCAGGTAGTCGACGCCCGAGGCTCCCGGACCGCCCGGGTTGAGAAAGAGGGTTCCCACCGCTTCCCCACCCTGCGCGGGCTGCTTCACGAGACTCAGTGAAATCCGGTCGCCGCCTGTGTCGGACCAGTCGAGCGGCGCTTCGACGTCCGCGCACTGCAGGCCGTCTTCGCACGGCTGCCAGCGCGGCTCCTGCGATTGAAAACCCTCGATCGTGCCTTCGATCATGCTTTCGACGGGCGGCAACTCTTCGGCGCCTGTTCCCGGGAGTCCGGGGATCTCCGGGAGCAGCTGGAGGCAGCCGGTCAGCGGCAGTGCCGCGAGCGCCAAACTCGCCACCGCGATTGCCCGCATCCCGCGACGGTGATCGCGTCGTGCTCCTAGAGTCGTCATATTCCCCTCCTGGCATATCCTGTCGCAGGCACTCCTGAGCTCGGTCGCGTCACCGAAGGTTCCTGTCCCGAGTGCTCCGGTTCGACGATCAGCGAGGCGAGCATCGCCTCGAGCACGAGCCCCGGCGTCACCGCACGGAAAAGCCGCTCCCTCGCACGCTCGATCGCGCGGACGACCGCGTCAGCACGAACGGGTCCCCAGCGCTCGGCAAGCTCCGCGATTCGGCCGGACTGCTCACGGTTGATGAGTTCGACACCAGCCATCCCTGGTTCGGCGTCGCTCTCCCCGGCACTCGTCTGCGGCGGGCACAGCGCGACGAGCAGCACATCACGGGTGAACGAGAGCAGGTCGGTGAGGATGCGGTCGATGCCGTCGACGAGGCTCCGCTTGGCGCGACGCTTCTGGTCTTCCTCGAGCGCCCGGAACTGGGCGCGTATCTGCGGCGGGATAGTGCCTCCCGGCGCGATTCCTAAATTACGCATCGCCTCGTGCCGCTCGCGTTCATCGGTCTGCTCCGTGAGCGCCGCTGCGTCGGCCTCGGCCACCTTCAGGAGTGCTGCGGCGGCGTGCATCGCGTCGCCGAGCGTCTCGATCCCTGCCGCAAGCTCGATCGTGCGCGTGCGACGTTCAAGCGATGCCGGATCGGTCGCGAGCCGGCGCGCCATGCCGATGTGGCTTTGCGCGAGCCGTGCGGCGCGCTCGGCGGCGGCGGGTTCCACGCCATCCCTCGCGACGAGCAGATCCGCGACCTCCCGCGGCTGCGGGGTGACGAGTCGAAGTGAACGCGCTCGCGACCGGATCGTCGGCAGCAAGTCGGCCTCACTCGGTGCGCACAACAGCCAGACGGTGCGCTCCGGCGGCTCCTCGATCGCCTTCAGCAGCACGTTCGAGGTCTGCTCGGTCATCCGGTCGGCATCCTCAATCACGATCACGCGGAACCGGCCCTCGGCCGGCGCGTAGTAGGAGGAGGCGACCGCTTCGCGTGCGGCATCTCGCTTGATGATCGCGGCCTCGGTCGTGAGCACACCGAGATCGGGGTGGGTACGCGCCTGCACCTGCGCGTAGACGCGCTCCCGCTCGCTCGCGTCTCGGGCGATGAGGGCGGCGGCGAAACGGTAGGCGAGGTTCGAGCGGCCCGAGCCGGGCGGACCCGTAATCAGCCAGGCGTGGGCGGGAAGCGTGTCGGGTGCTGCCGCGCGCTGCAGGGTGCGCACCGCTTCGGCCTGCCCGACGATCTCACCCCAGAAGTCCATCACCACAGCGTATCGCGCACGGCCGACATCCCACCTCCGAGCGCTCAAGTCGTGGGGCAGAGCGCCGAACACTCAGGTCGCAGGCCACAGCGCCCCGCTCCCCGCGCCCAGCCTCAATCGTCGAGGTCGACCCACACGGCGCTCCCGACCTCCACACCGGCGGCACCCGCGCTCGCCTCAGCGACGAGAGCCTCGAGCGGGGCGATCTCAGCGGCGGCGACGGCGTAGCGCTGCAGCACGGCCTCGCCGTAGTCCGCGGTTCCGACGCCGTATCCGCGCCTCCGAGCCTCGGCCTCGATCACGCCCGCGACCTCGTAAGAGCACCGCACCGCCACCTCCGTGCGCTGCGCGCGGTGCACGCGTTCGGCTCGCTGCGCAGCCTCGACGACGGCACGACGGTACGCCCGCGTCAACCCGCCGGCGCCGAGCAGCACACCGCCGAAATACCGCGTCACCACCGCGACGACATCGCTCAGCTCACTCGCGACAAGCGCTTCAAGCATCGGCGCCCCGGCGGTGCCGCTCGGCTCCCCGTCGTCGTTCGAACGGCGAATCCTCGAATCCGGTCCAATCACGAACGCCGAGCAGTGATGACGCGCACGCGGGTGCTCGGCGCGGACCTCTGCGATCACGGCCCGTGCCGACTCCTCGGTCTCGACCCGCACGAGTCGGGTCAGGAAGCGGGAGCGGGAGATCTCGATCTCGTGTTCGACCTCGCCCCGTATGGTGTCGTACGCATCGCTCACACTCTCTATTCTCTCGCAGCGACGCGTTCCTGCCGTACCATCAGTGCATGAGCAGCGAATCCGTGCGACTGGACAGCTGGGTCTGGGCCGTGCGGCTCGCGAAGACTCGCAGCCAGGCAACGGCCGCATGCCGAGCGGGGCATATACGGGTGAACGGCCACCCGGCGAAGGCCGCGCATCCGGTGCGCACGGGTGATGAGGTGCGCGCCCGCCTGCACGGCTTCGAGAAGATCTACCGTGTCACGGGGCTCGCGACCAGGCGCGGGAGCGCGACGGAAGCCGCGCGGCACTTCGAAGATCTCACGCCGCCGCCACCCCCGCGCGTCGAGAGGCCCGCGACGGTCGTGAGGGATCCGGGTGCTGGCCGCCCGACGAAGAAGGAGCGGCGCGACCTCGAACGGCTCCGCGGTCGCTGAGCAGCCGTTGAATGGTCGCTGAGCATTCGTCGATGTCTGCCGCCTCGGTTACACTCGCTTCGTGACTCGCCTGCTCGATACCCCACGGCCGGAGCGCGCCGCGACGCGATGCTCCGCGCGCGAGGTGCTCGCACCCTCCGAGTGGCGAGCACGCGAGGCGCAGCACCAAGAGCGCTGCGATGAACTCACTGCTGGGCATCGCGCGCGAAAGCTACGCGGCGAGAAGCATCCGGTCGAAGACTTCCTGTGGACCTACTACTCCGTAAAGCCGGCGGAACTCCGACGCTGGCATCCGGGCGCGGGCGTCGTTCTTGATGGTGCGCGCTCGGAGCGCGGCTCCTGGCGCTACTATCGAGCGGATCCCACCGACACGGAGTCGATCGAGGTCGATCTCGACACACTCTTCGCGAAGCGCGGCGGCACCGTTGACTACGTGGAGACGCTACTCCGAAAGACGCTCGCGCACACGCCACGCTACGGCTGCTTCGGGCTGCACGAGTGGGCGATGGTCTACCGGATGACCCCGGAACAGCTGCGACACACCACACTGCAGTTGCGGATTGGGCACGAGGCGACCGACCGCGTGGTCGAGCAGCATCCGATCTCTTGCACCCACTTCGATGCATTCCGATTCTTCACGCCTGATGCGGCCCCGCTCAACACGCTGAGCCCCAGTCGGGAGACGCAGCCGGACCTCGAACAATCGGGTTGCTTGCACGCTGGCATGGATATCTACAAGTGGGTGACGAAGCTCGGCCCGCTCGTGCCGGGAGACCTCCTGCTCGATGCCTTCGAGTTCGCCCGCGACATCCGAGAGCTTGACATGCGGGCCTCACCCTACGACGTGAGTGCCTTCGCGGGCGCCGATGGCCGAACGCTCGAGGCCATTCCCATCGAGGAGCCGGCCGGCAAACAGGAGTACGTGCGAATGCAGCGCGGGTTCGCCGAGCGCGGCAACCGACTGAGGGTCCGCGTGATCGAGGCCATCGACCGCGCCCGCGCGCTCGCCTGACGGACCGGCGACTCCCCGTCAACGGCCTCGAATCGCCCGCAGCGCGCCAAGGATCGCGACGAGGTCCACGACCTCCTGCAGCCACGCACCCGCGATCGCGGGCAGGAACCCGAACGCGGCCACAAGCATGAGTCCCAGACTGATGATGATGCCGAGCCAGATGCTCTGCAGCGCAATCCGAACCGTGTCGCGACCGATCCGCACCGCGGCGGCCACCCCGGCGATCGTGTCGAATCGGTTGACCACGTGCGCCGATTCGCTCGCCGCCGTCGATCCCCGAGCCCCCATCGCGAAGCCGACATCGGAAGCCGCAAGCACGGGAGCGTCGTTCAGGCCATCCCCCGCCATCAGGAGCGGCCGCGGCTCGACCTCAGCGACGATCCGCACCTTGTCACCGGGAGCACATTCAGCGTGCACCTCCGTAATCCCCAGCAACTGCGCGATCGGTTCCGCAGTCTCCGCGACATCGCCGGTCACCATCACCATGCGTTCAATACCGAGGTCGCGCAACTCGGTGAGCGTCGCCGCAGCGTCGTCTCTCACGCGATCCCTCATCACGATTGCACCGGCGAAGCGGTCCCCCTCCGCGACATACACGGCGAGCTCCCCCGGCTCCAGCTTGGTGAGGATCAGATCAGGCGCCACCTCGGCAACCCAGCTGGCCTTCCCCACGCGGACCGCGGTCGACGCGCCGTCGAACACCGCCTCGACGCCGTTCGTTGCAGCCTCTTCAGCGTGCAGCACGGGCAGGAGAGGGATCCCTCGCTGCTTCGCCGCACTCACCACGGCGCCGGCGAGCACGTGACTTGAGAAGACCTCGGCCGAGGCCGCGAGCTGCAGCACCCGCTCCTCCGAGAACCCCGGCCGCACCTCCACTCGCCGTGGTTCGGGGCGACCGCTCGTGAGCGTGCCCGTCTTGTCGAAGGCGACGGACCTGACCCGGGCGAGCGTCTCGAGCGTGCCACCGCCCTTCACGATGAGGCCCGCCTTCGCGGCGCGGCTCATCCCGCCGAGGAACGCCACCGGGGCCGCGATGAGCAGCGGGCACGGCGTCGCCACGACGAGCACCTCCGCGAAACGCACCGGGTCGCCGCTCGCGATCCAGGCGGTCGCCGCGATCGCCAGCGACAGCAGCGTGAACGGCACGGCGTATCGATCGGCGAGACGCACCGTCTTCGCCCGGCTGCCCTGCGCCTCACGCACGAGCCGCACGATCTGCTGATACTGGCTGTCGGCCTCGAGCGCGACCGCCCGCATGCGCACCGCACTCGAACCGTTCACCGCACCACTCGAGACGACCTCTCCCCGTTCGCGCTCTGCCGGCAGGCTTTCCCCGGTCAGCGAGGATTCATCGAAAGCCGCACTCGCATCGAGCAGCACGGCGTCGACCGGCACGAGCTCCCCCGAGCGCACGAGCAACCGGTCTCCGAGGCGCACATCCCGCACATCGATACTCTCTGCGCGCTCACTCGCGCCCTCGCCCTGCAAGCGCGTCGCCGCCTGCGGGGCCCGATCGAGCAGCGCGGTAAGTTCCCGTTTCGAGCGGCGCTCCGCGAAATCCTCGAGCGCTTCACCGCCGGTGAGCATGAGGACCACGATGAGCGCAGCCCACGACTCCCCGACGAGCACCGCAGCGGTAATCGCCGTGACCGCGAGAATATCCAGGCCCGCGTGCCCCCGAAGTAGCTGCCGCACCATGCCCACGGCTTCCCAGAGCGCGACGAGCAGGGCATATGCCCCGACGAGCCACGGCGCGAAGTCCCGTGCCGGCGTGGCCAGCATTGCGAGACCGATCGCGCCGACTGCGAGTGTCGCGGCAACGAGCGGGTATGAGGCGATCGCGGCGCCGAACTTGGTCATGACCCCATTCTGGACTGTTTTCAGGCGCGCTGTGGTGCACCTCGTCCGCGTCGGTGCCCTGGAGAGGGCGAGGGATCACTACTCCCCCGCCATGCTCCGATGGTGCCGAATCACCTCAGCGACCACGAAGTTGAACCACTTCTCCGCGAACTCTGGGTCGAGGTGCGCGTCAGCCGCGAGGCTGCGCAGCCGCTCGATCTGCCGCGCCTCACGCTCGGGGTCAGACGGCGGCATGTCGTGATCAGCCTTCAACCGGCCCACCTCTTGCGTGCACCGAAAACGCTCGGCAAGCATGTGCACGAGCGCCGCATCGATGTTGTCGATGCTCGCACGCAGGCCATCGAGGCGCTGCTGCGGGGTCAGCTCACTCACGTGCACCTCCCTAACTCAGCAGGTCGTGGCGCACAACGAC
>Ga0265293_10004913_pt1 | contig 22954 bp, 19 predicted proteins | sample Munlanlewell138R_FD_192505 | JGI IMG/M metagenome (GOLD analysis project Ga0265293, IMG submission 192505) | Leachate microbial communities from a municipal landfill in Southern Ontario, Canada - Leachate well 138R | ecosystem: Engineered > Solid waste > Landfill > Unclassified | place: Canada... | reverse complement strand
ACATATCATGGTGAAGAAGGCATCTCCCCGGTGATCTCGACCATCCTCATGATCTGTTTGGCTGTAGTCATTGTGATGATCGTGGCAACACTCATCCTCTCCGAACCCCTGCCGGATGAGACCCCGTATGCAGCAATCTTTGCGAGGAACGAGAGCGGCAACTTCACCCTCGCCCACATGGCCGGCGACCCCCTGAAGGAAGGAGCGTACCGGATCTACGTCGATACCATAAACGGGCTTATCGATGAGACTGCGAACTTTACCGGACTGAAGGATGGCATCTGGTCAGCCGGCGAGATCCTCACCTATAACGGTATGGAGGAGTTGGAGAGGGTGGTTATAACCGCGATGTCAGGGGGAACCGAGGTGATCCTCGCTGATCTGGGCCCCAAAAGAGGATCAGGAGCAATAATGCCGACAGAGACCGTAACACCAACGCCAACGGATCCCCCTGATGTGAACTTCATCGCGAACATCACCGGGGGCAACGCGCCCCTCGCAGTCCAGTTCAGCGACACCTCAACCGGCAACCCGGGCGAGTGGCACTGGGACTTCGGCGACGGGAACACATCGACCGAACAGAACCCAATCCACACCTACGAAAGCCCCGGCAACTATACCGTCAACCTTACCGCAACCAACACCGGTGGGAGCAATACTGAAACTAAGATTGATTACATCAAGGTTACAGGGGAGTCTTTCATCGATTTCATCATTGAGGAGAACGTTTTCGTCTATGGAAACACCCTCGCGCTCTATGGAGACAGCGTCACCGGTCCGGGGGCAACAGTCGTCATCACGGGCGATCTGAACACAGCAAATACCAACCTCGGAGCCTCCATCAATGTCTCAAACGTCTATATCGACGGCGACGTTAACATCAGTAGCGGGAGCGCCAGCCTTGGGTCGCCAACTAATCCCGGTCGCATATGCATCAATGGGAACCTGAAGATCGGTGTAGGCAGCAGAAACATTTATGGCGAGGTATATGTTAACGGCAGCTGCGATCTAGAAGGGGTCTGGTTACACGGAAATATGTCCGTTAACGGAGATCTCACACTAAGGAGAGATGACACCGGTCTTGAGGACTATGCACGCATCTATTATACGGGCACGCTCGCTTCATTCAACAACGTTAATGCTAGCACACTTGAAAAATGCATCAAGCAGGAAACTGTTCAGGGATTCGCTATGCCGGAGCAGGAGATACCCCCCACAAAGCCCGAAGATTGGTACACTGACAAAGGATACGCCACAGGCGGGCCTCTGGAAGATGACATAAAAATATTCGCCTCTAGTTACTCCTCATCCGGCTCTGCAACTAATGTCGTCATCATCGCAAGCAGCGGTGACATATCGATCACAGGGTGGGGGAACGAAGTAACCGGTGTCTTCTTCGCCCCCAATGGGGGGGTGACTTTCAGCGGTAACTCCCTAGAGGGGGTTGTTATCGCCCGCGACGGATTCTATGTCACCAGCGGTGGAACAAAAGTCACCTTCAAAAACATTGAGGATTACATCGCCGACCCCGAGGACTACCCGTTCTGAGGCAGGAAAAAACCTGACCCAAGATCACCATGGACTCCGACACCGCCGCCTCTGACCTCATCGCCACTGTGGCCCTCATCGCCGTCTTCGTGACCGGCGCGGCGATAGTCGGAGTGGCACTCCTCTCCCACCCGCCGGGAGATGCGGCACCCGCGATGATCGCCCGCAACGTGACGGATGGCGGGAAATTTTACATCTACCACGAAGGCGGTGACCCGCTCGAGCGGGAGTATTTCGAGATTCTGGTCGATGGCGCCAGGCAGACGGGGAATATCACACTCATCAACGCTTCAGGATACGAATCCAAAGACTGGGTGACATGGAAGACCGGGGAAGCCCTTAACCTCAGCGATGTCACCAGGGATCTCCCCGAGAACACCCGCATCCAGATCGTCGGAGAGGGCGTGGGCCGCATCGGCAGCGACTGGCTGCTCCATGAGATCGGAGGGGGGATGCCTGCGACGCCAACAGAGGATCCCCCTGTTGCGGACTTCACTGCAGATCCCACCGGAGGGAATGCTCCCCTCACCGTCCAGTTTAGCGATATCTCAACGGGAGAGCCGACCTCGTGGCACTGGGAGTTCGGCGACGGGAACACATCGACCGTGCAGCACCCTATCCACACCTACGAAAGCCCCGGCACATACACCGTCAGCCTTACCGCAACCAATGCCGGCGGGAGCAATACCGAAACTAAGACTGCTTACATCACAGTGACTCTTCCTCCACCGCTCGCGAACTTCACCGCAAACACCACCGCCGGGCCGGCACTGCTCGCTGTCCAGTTCAACGACACCTCAACCGGCAATCCGAACAAGTGGCTCTGGAACTTCGGCGACGGGAACACATCGGCCGAACAGAACCCCATCCACACCTACGTGAGCCCCGGCAACTATACCGTCACCCTGAACGCGAGTAATGATTACGGATTCTCGATAGAGACCAAATCTGGCTACATCACCGTTCTGGAACCGCCGACGGCGGACTTCAACGCCACACCGAGTGAGGGTAATGCGCCCCTCACCGTCCGGTTCACCGATCAGAGCGCCGGAGATGTGACAGCGTGGGTCTGGAACTTCGGTGACGGGAACACCTCTACCGAACAGAACCCAATCCACATCTACGAGAGCCCCGGTACCTACACCGTCAGCCTGAATGCGAGCAATGACTACGGGTTCTCGATCGAGACAAAGACCAGGTACATCACCGTTCTGGAGTCTCCAGTGGCGGCATTCACTGCGGATCCCACTGAGGGCAATGCGCCTCTGACAGTCCAGTTCACCGATGAGAGTGCCGGCAACGTCACCGTCTGGCTCTGGGACTTCGGAGACGGAAACACATCGACCGACCAGAACCCGAGCCACACCTACGAGAACCCCGGCACATACACCGTCAACCTTACAGTAAGCAACACCTACAGTGAGGACACCGAAACCAGGACTGATTACATCACCGTGCTGGAGCCGCCGGAAGCAGACTTCAGCGCCACGCCGACTGAGGGTAATGCACCCCTCATTGTCCAGTTCACCGACAAAAGTGCCGGCAATGTGACTGCATGGGTCTGGGACTTCGGCGACGGGAACAGATCGACCGAACAGAACCCAAACCACACTTACACAGCGCCAGGAACCTACACCGTCAGCCTTACCGTAAGCAACGCCTACAGTGAGGACACCGAAACCAGGACTGATTACATCACCGTGCTGGAGCCGCCGGAAGCAGACTTCAGCGCCACGCCGACTGAGGGGAATGCTCCCCTCATTGTCCAGTTCACCGATGAGAGTGCCGGCAATGTGACTGCATGGGCATGGGACTTCGGAGACGGCAGCACATCGACCGACCAGAATCCAAGCCACACCTACGAAAACCCCGGTACCTACACCGTCAGCCTTACCGTAAGCAACGCCTACAGTGAGGATACCAAAACCAGGACTGATTACATCACCGTGCTGGAGCCTCCAGTGGCAGCATTCACCGCAAACCCCACCGAAGGCAACGCTCCTCTCGTGGTCCAGTTCACCGATGAGAGTGCCGGCAATGTGACGGCATGGCTCTGGGACTTCGGAGACGGCAACACATCGACCGACCAGCACCCGAGCCACACCTACGTGAGCGCCGGCACGTACTCCGTGACACTGAATGCGAGCAACGCATACGGATACAGCATAAGTGCCCCGACAACGATCACTGTGCTGGAGCCACCGGTAGCGGCATTCACCGCCACGCCGACCGAAGGCAACGCTCCTCTCGCGGTCCAGTTCACCGATGAGAGCACTGGCAATGTGACTGCATGGGCATGGGACTTCGGTGACGGGAACACCTCTGCCGACCAGCACCCGAGCCACACCTACGTGAGCGCCGGCATCTACACCATCTCCCTGAACGCGAGCAATGACTACGGATTCTCGATCAAGACAAAGACTGAGTACATCACCGTTCTGGAGCCTCCAGTGGCAGCATTCACCGCCACGCCGACCGAGGGCAACGCTCCTCTCGTGGTCCAGTTCACCGATGAGAGTGCCGGCAATGTGACTGCATGGGCATGGGACTTCGGCGACGGCAACACATCGACCGAACAGAACCCGAGCCACACCTACGAAAACCCCGGCAACTACACCGTCAGCCTTACCGTAAGCAACGCCTACAGTGAGGACACCAAAACCAGGACTGATTACATCACCGTGCTGGAGCCACCGGTAGCGGCATTCACCGCAGACCCAACTGAAGGCAATGCTCCTCTCACCGTTCAGTTCACCGATGAGAGTGCCGGCAATGTGACTGCATGGGCATGGGACTTCGGGGACGGGAACACCTCAACCGAGCAGGATCCCATCCACACCTACGAGAGCCCCGGCACATACACCGTCAGCCTTACCGTAAGCAACGCCTACAGTGAGGACACCGAAACCAGGACTAATTACATCACCGTTCTGGAGCCGCCGGTAGCAGACTTCACCGCCACGCCGACCGAGGGCAACGCTCCTCTCGCGGTCCAGTTCACCGATGAAAGTGCCGGAGATGTGACCGCCTGGCACTGGGACTTCGGAGACGGGAACACCTCTGCCGACCAGAACCCGGGTCACACTTACGTCACACCTGGCATATACACTGTCAATCTGACAGTAAGCAACGCCTACAGTGAAGATACCGAAACCAGGACTAATTACATCACCGTCCTGGAGCCGCCGGCAGCAGACTTCAGCGCCACGCCAACCGAGGGCAATGCTCCTCTCACCGTTCAGTTCACCGATGAAAGTGCCGGCAATGTGACCGCATGGGCATGGGACTTCGGAGACGGCAACACATCGTTTGAACAAAACCCGAACCATATCTACGAGGGCCCCGGCACATACACCGTCGTCCTGAATGCAAGCAACGCATACGGATACAGCATAAGTGCCCCGACAACGATCACCGTGCTGGAGCCGCCGGCAGCAGACTTCACCGCAGACCCAACCGAGGGAAACGCACCCCTCAGTGTCCAGTTCACCGATGAGAGCACTGGCAATGTGACTGCATGGGCATGGGACTTCGGCGACGGCAACACATCGACCGACCAGAATCCAAGCCACACCTACGAGGGCCCCGGCACCTACACTGTCGTCCTGAACGCGAGCAACACATACGGATTCTCGATCAAGGCAAAAACTGAGTACATCACCGTTCTGGAGCCACTGGCAGCAAACTTCACCGCGAATGTCACTGAAGGGAACGCTCCTCTTGCTGTCCAGTTCAACGACACCTCAACCGGCAATCCGAGTGATTGGCTCTGGGACTTCGGGGACGGGAACACCTCAACCGACCAGAACCCAATCCATACCTACGAGAGCACCGGCAACTACACCGTCAGCCTTACCGCAACCAATGACTACGGCAACAACACCCATACCAGACTGGATTACATCTGGGTTACGGAGAAGTCCTTCATCGATAACGTCATCGATGAGAATGTCTTCGTCTACGGCACCATCCTCAGCATAACAGGAGGTGTGACTGTCATGGGTGAGGGAGCAACGGTTGTCATTACCGAGGGGTTGAACCTTGGAGGTAATGGTGGCATCGCCGTATCGAATATCTACGCCAACGACAGCGTTACTCTGAGTGGTGGGAGTGCCGGCCTTGGGTCATTGGAGGAACCAGGAAAGATATGTGTCAATGGAGATCTTACGCTCCAGAACGGAGTGAGGAACATTAGCGGCGATGTTTACGTCAATGGTAACTTCTACCTCAATGGCGCGAAGATCTACGGTGATGTCTATGTCAACGGAGATCTCACTCTGAGTTGGGGTGCCCCCGAAATCGTGGGTGATGCACGCATCTACTACACTGGCGCATTCGAACACCCCCCAACTATGAGCCAGACGGTTATAGGCAAATGCATCCACCAGACAACTGTGCCACGATGCACCATGCTGGATCTAGGGATCCCCTCCACGAAGCCCGAAGAGTGGTATGAAGAGAGAAATTATGCCGACGAAAGCGAGACCCTGAAGAATGACCTAAAGATATTTGCCTCCAGTTACACATCTACATCTGGAAACTCTGCGAGCAACGTCACCATCATCGCATATGACGGCGACATATCGATCACGGGGGGATGGAGCACAGTAACCGGCATCTTCTACGCTCCCAGGGGGAAGGTAACCTTTGACGGTTACGCCCTTGAGGGGGTTGTCATAGCCCGCGATGGATTCTATGTCATCAACGGCGGATCGGTGATCACCTTCAAAAACATCGATCATTACATTACCGACCCTGCGGACTACCCGTTCTGATTCAGGAAGAAAAACAGACTGATCGCCATTACCCTCCGGCCCTCACCGCCATCCTCGTGACAGCGACGGCGACCCGCTCGAACGAGGGCGATCCGGGACTCTGATCGCCGGCGTTCCCCCGGCGACTCCGGATACCGGCGGAGTCCGGGCGCGCACGAGGCTACCTGCCCGCACGATAGCAGCTGTCACCGTTATCCAGTTGGTTCTCCTCATTTACGCCAGGTTTGCCGGCATATAACCCGCTTATCGCAGGATTTATCCCGCGGAGCACGGGTGATTGGGGCAATAGATAAATATAACCCCTGCACAGAAAGTTACCCTGAGCATGCCTCTCCGACCGCGTGATGATGCCCCTCCGGAGGGCATCGGTTTTAGCTGGATTTCCGACGCGATAGCCGTTGTACTCTCGCCGTGCCCGGTCCACAGCGCTCCAGCGGCGAAGAGGGAGGGCGAGATCGCATGCGTGAGACCGGTGAAGAGCGGGCGCATGGATCATAAGACTGCTCTCGATTCGATCCGGTTGGATAAGGGGAGCGGGGCCCTCCTCCCGATGAGCTTTGATCATGAGGCGCTGGTGACCAGGGGGGAGACCTTCGTGCACCCCATCCCCACCCCGGTGGACTTGAGGAGGAGGTCTCGTTGAGGAGCGACAGGTCAAATCCGACTGCCACATATCATGGTGAAGAAGGCATTTCCCCGGTGATCTCGACCATCCTCATGATCTGTTTGGTTGTAGTCATTGTGATGATCGTGGCAACACTCATCCTCTCCGAACCCCTGCCGGATGAGACCCCGTATGCAGCAATCTTTGCGAGGAACGAGAGCGGCAACTTCACCCTCGCCCACATGGCCGGCGACCCCCTGAAGGAAGGAGCGTACCGGATCTACGTCGATACCATAAACGGGCTTATCGATGAGACTGCGAACTTTACCGGACTGAAGGATGGCATCTGGTCGGCCGGCGAGATCCTCACCTATAACGGTATGGAGGAGTTGGAGAGGGTGGTTATAACCGCGATGTCAGGGGGAACCGAGATGATCCTCGCTGATCTGGGCCCCGGGGGAAGATCGAGGGGAACAACACCGACAGAGACCATAACACCAACGCCAACACCGACAGATCCCCCTGATGTGGACTTCACCGCGAACATCACCGGAGGTAACGCGCCCCTCGCGGTCCAGTTTACTGATAAGAGCGCCGGCGATGTGACCTCATGGGCCTGGAACTTCGGGGATGGCAACACATCGACCGCGAAAAACCCCACCCACACCTACGTCACGGCCGGCGCGTACAGCGTGACACTCACGGTTACTGGTCCAGGTGGTAGCGACACCATGACAAAGACCGGATACATCACGGTGCTGGAGCCCCCGTTGGTAGCAAACTTCACCGCTAACATCACCGGGGGTAACGCGCCCCTCGCGGTCCAGTTTACTGATAAGGGCGCCGGCGATGTGACCTCATGGGCCTGGAACTTCGGGGATGGCAACACCTCTGCTGAACAGGATCCCATCCACACCTACGAGAGCCCCGGCAACTACACCGTCAGCCTGAACGCGAGCAATGATTACGGATTCTCGATAGAGACCAAATCTGACTATATTCGCGTTCTGGAAGCGCCGGAAGCAGATTTCAACGCCACGCCGACTGAGGGTAATGCACCCCTCACCGTCCGGTTCACCGATGAGAGCGCCGGAGATGTGACTGCATGGCTCTGGGACTTCGGAGACGGGAACACATCGACCGTGCAGCACCCAAACCACACCTACGAGAGCACCGGCAACTACACTGTCAGCCTGAATGCGAGCAATGACTACGGATTCTCGATAGAGACCAAATCTGGCTACATCAGCGTTCTGAAACCGCCGACAGCGGACTTCACTGCAGATCCCACCGGAGGGAATGCTCCCCTGACAGTCCAGTTCAACGATGCGAGTGCCGGCAATGTCACCGTCTGGCTCTGGAACTTCGGTGATGGGAACACCTCTACCGACCAGAACCCAATCCACATCTACGAGAGCCCCGGTACCTACACCGTCAGCCTGAATGCGAGCAATGACTACGGGTTCTCGATCGAGACAAAGACCAGGTACATCACCGTTCTGGAGCCTCCAGTGGCAGCATTCACTGCAGATCCCACCGAGGGTAATGCTCCCCTCATTGTCCAGTTCACCGATGAAAGTGCCGGCAACGTCACCGTCTGGCTCTGGGACTTCGGAGACGGCAACACATCGACCGACCAGAACCCGAACCACACCTACGAGGGCCCCGGCAACTACACCGTCAGCCTTACAGTAAGCAACGCCTACAGTGGGGATACCGAGACAAAGATAGACTACATCACCGTGCTGGAGCCTCCAGGGGCAGCATTCACCGCAAACGTCACCGAAGGCAACGCTCCTCTCGCGGTCCAGTTCACCGATGAGAGCACCGGCAATGTGACTGCATGGGCATGGGACTTCGGTGACGGGAACACATCAACCGACCAGAACCCGAGCCACACCTACGTGAGCGCCGGCAACTATACGGCCACCTTGAATGCAAGCAACGCATACGGATACAGCATAAGTGCCCCGACAACGATCGCCGTCCTGAAGCCTCCAGTGGCAGCATTCACCACAAACGTCACCGAAGGCAACGCTCCTCTCGCGGTCCAGTTCACCGACGAGAGCACCGGCAATGTGACTGCATGGGCATGGGACTTCGGCGACGGGAACACATCGACCGACCAGAACCCGAGCCACACCTACGAGAGTCCCGGCAACTATACAGCCACCCTGAATGCAAGCAACGCATACGGATACAGCATAAGTGCCCCGACAACGATCACCGTCCTAGAGCCGCCGGTAGCGGCATTCACCGCAGAACCAATCGAGGGGAACACACCCCTCAGTGTCCAGTTCACCGATGAGAGTGCCGGCAATGTGACCGCATGGGCATGGGACTTCGGAGACGGAAACACATCGTTTGAACAAAACCCGAACCATATCTACGAGGGGCCCGGTACCTACGCCGTCGTCCTGAACGCGAGCAACGCATACGGATACAGCATAAGTGCCCCAACAACGATCATCGTGCTGGAGCCGCCGGCAGCAGATTTCACCGCAGACCCAACCGAGGGAAACGCACCCCTCACAGTCCAGTTCACCGACGAAAGTGCCGGCGATGTGACCTCATGGGCCTGGGACTTCGGGGATGGCAACACCTCTGCTGAACAGGATCCCATCCACACCTACATGACCGTTGGCACATACACCGTCAACTTGACTGCGAGCAACGCCTACGGTACGGACAGCAAGACCCGGGTCGCATACATCGACGTAACCAGAGCTCAGATCTATGAGCCTGAACCAGACCTGAACGACGAACTGGACAACTGGACGACGATCGGGGTCGGAGAAGTTGTCGTCGTCGTGGATCCAGTTTACGGTGATGTTGTCCAGATGAGCAGTACTAAAAACCATGCCGATTACAGTATGAGCCGGAACCTGTCGACCAAAGGATATGAAAATATTACAGTTTCATTCCGCCTTGCTGCCGTCGGGTTCAATAATCCAGGCGATATTCTTGTCGTTGAATGGTTTGACGGCGCCTTGTGGCAGGAGTTATTACGCATAGCTGGAAAGGAAGATCCATATGCGGATGGAGAATTCCACGAGTTCAGTTACACCCTGCCACCGTCGGCAAACGATAATCCATCCTTTGCGATACGATTCAAGCTTACACACCAGGGGAAAGAGGAATATGTCTATGTGGATCTGAAAAATCTCCAGATAACCGGAGATCCGATCTCACCTTCGTAGGGCTTTCGCGATCGATCCGAAAGCCCACCACTTCAGGTGTGTACCGCTACGCTCTTTTTCCGCACTGATGATGAGATAGCCCTCTGTCGCAACGAGACAATTGCGCAGGCAGCAAGCCGCATCATCCAGCCCCTGCAGTGCGTGCGACCTGATCCGCATCTCCGTATGTTCATCAAACCCAGCACTGCCGGAACCCGATAAAACCCGAAGAAGGTCATCGAGGTTCCCCGCCACCGACGCATACACCACCCGCAGAAGATTCCCCAGAATCCTGCCCGCCGGATGCCCTGCGACGGTGACGCTACCAGGCAACTGTTCCAGGATTCACTATGCTGGATCTGGGATGCCCTCCGTAAAGCCTGCCAGCTGGTACGCTGACAATGGATACGCCATAGACGGGACTCTGGAAGATGACGGAAAAGTATTTGCCTCCAGTTACTCCTCATCCGGTTCCGCAAAAAATATCGCTATCATCGCATATGCCGATGACATATCGATCACTGGAGGGGGAGCAAAGTGACCGGCATCTTCTTCGCCCCCAATGGGAGGGTGACTTTCCGCGGCGAATCTCTTGAGGGGGTTGTCATCGCCCGTGACGGGCTCTTTGTTGAAAGTGGCAATACAGCGGTCACCTTCAAAAACATCGATCATTACATCACCGACCCCGACGACTACCCGTTCTGAGCCGGAACGAACCCCGCCGGCCACATCGCCGGGCCGGCACCCCCTCCCCCGGCAGGCAATCGCACCGGCCAAACCCCGCCCACACATGGGAAGACCCCAATGGCCCGGCGTAGAGGACTCAATTGCAGAAGTACAGCCAGATCCCGCCCCGGCCGGCCATCGCACCAACAATCTGACCGCCCGGCGGGGTCACTGCCTCCACACCCCACTTACCGGTAGGGATTTATGACCGTGATCCCGGGAACACGCCGGAGGTGTGCATCTTCCGTGATGATCGTCTCGATTCCGTATTCGATCATCGTTGCGACGAGGAGGGCGTCCCGGAAATGAATGTGGTGGCGGTCCCGGATATCGTGGGCTGAGAGGATGGTTTTGCTGCCGTAGCCGACGACGTTCCAACCGTCAAACTCCTGGATGCTCGTGATGAAACGTTTCACATCCTCTGCCGGCATCGGGTTTTCGACCTTCTCAGTCACGACCACCGAAAACTCCGCGAGGTTTTGCACCGAGACAGAGTAGCACTTCTCCGATCGCAAGCATGCGGTGACAAGATCCTTTGAGATGCGCCGCTTCTCGGGTGCGTCCGCATCGAAGAGGTACACAAGAACATTTGTGTCAATCAGCGGCGGACTGCCGGTCATAGAGATCCTTCCTTGACGTATACTTCCATGCCCCGAAGTGGTACGCCTTCCCGGTCAGCTCGAGAGCATCCCGTACAACTTCCTCCTGCGTCTTTTCCCGGATCCAGAGATCCATCGCCTCGGTTGCCGCCTCGCCGAGAGCGCCCTTCCGCCTCCCGAGGATCTTCTCGACCAGTCTCCGGAACTCCTGTTCAGTCCGATCATCTATGCTCAGCGTGATCGTGCCCATGAATATACGCATATTTTTGAAATATTTAAATATATATGAAGTGTAAGTATACCCTCCAGGCCAGCAGGAGGATGCCGGTAAGGGGTTGGCCCCAGACCGTGCCGCCCTCTCTCCCGGACACTACCTGGGCAGATTTTGTGTCACATCAATATCTTCGATGGACCTTACTCCTGTTTCCAATCTCGATCACGAAGATAACCATCACATCATCCTCGATTGTGAGAATGACCCGGTAACGCCCTACTCGAAGCGCGTAAATAGGGGTGTTCCGGTATCCCTCCAGTTTTTTGACATATAAACGAGGATATGGTTCTTCTGCGAGAGCGGTCATTTCGTCTTTGATCCGCTGTTTGTCGGCCTCTGGGAGACGTTTGAGATCACGTTCTGCTTTCGGGGTGAAGACGACCCGCCAGTTCATTCAAGGCCCTGTTCCTGAGCGATCTCTTCAAGTGAGCGGTAACGTCCGGCCCGGATGTCTGCGATCCCCTCCTCGATCTGCTGCAGCGTCTCTTCGGAGAGCGGTTCCGGATCGTATGCCATCTCCAGGAGGCGGTTTACCGCTTCGTCATAGGTCTCCCGCGGATGCACCTTCACCTCATCCAGGCGGGCTTTGGTCTCTGGTCGAAGTTGAATTGTTGTTACCATAGCCTAATATAGCGCTATATAGATTATAATGATTCCTCTTCTTGAGGGCACCCCCGGGGCGGTTCGATCCGCAGCCATCACTGCCGGCATTCTCAACCATCGCGTTGTGCCGTCGGTTACAGGATCGGCTGTCCATGGGTTCGGCACGGGAGGCGTGCGGCGATCTCAGGGACCCGGTCCTGCCCGACCATGGCCCGATGTCAACTATCCCCTCCTCTCGTCGGGGGGCTCCTCGGTCCACGATCCTGAGATATGTTGAAGATCCACTGATTGCCACACCGGCAAGAAGCATTCGTACCAGGCTACCGGCTCCCGGCATCAAACGAGAACCCATAAAACCCCCCGGACTCAGAAGAACAAAACCCGACCGATCAGGAGCATTCATAACGTTCCAGATCCCCCCTCCCCGGTAAGATGACAGAAGATACCGACAACTTCACGAGACTGACCTGGGGTGACCTCGAAGAGTGGGCGGGCGCAAAGACGCTCTCCCGGGGCCGGCGCTACCAGCAGGAAGGGCGGGTGCGGGATCTCGCACGCCTCCCCGATGGAGACCTGATCGCGTGGGTGGCCGGCACCGAGAGATACGCGACCACCGTCTCCGCGGACGGTGAATCCATCGAGTCCCGGTGTACCTGCCCCGTAGGGGTCTCATGCAAACACGCCGTCGCCGTCGTGCTCGAGTACATCGAGTCGGTGAAAAACGACCTCCCCATACCGGCCGCGGCAGAAAACGACCCGAGGCTACGGTTGATCGATGCGGATTTCAGGATCGCCTCGTCCCCTGACCCCTCCTTACACCTCTACCTCGAAGAACTGACAAAAAGCGAGCTGATCGACCTCATCGAGACCCTGGCCCGGCTCGACCCCCGCGTCCGATCAGCGATCGCTGACCGACGTTCCTTCGCGACAGCCGGCGCAACCCCCCTCGTCGAGGAACTGCTCGCCGAGATCGACTCCATCACCGATGAAGACCCGTGGATCGAGTATTCGAGTCACGGCATTCCCGATTATTCCGGCGTCATAATGAAGATGAACGCCCTCCTCTCAAGGGGGCGCTTTGATGAGATCATAGAGATCGGAGAAGTCCTCCTGCGAAAGGGAACGAGACAGATAGAGATGGTCGACGATGAGGGCGAGACCACCGACCAGATCACGGCAGGCATGGATATAGTCTTCGCCGCCCTCGCCGCCTCATCGCGGCCGGCCCACGAGAAGATACTCTACGCGATCGATGCCGAACTCGAGGACGAGTACGGCGTCTGCGAGGGTGCCGGGATAGTGCTCGGAGAAGATCACCCCGGGGAGGAGTGGAGCATCGCCGCAGACCGGCTCCTGAGGCGCCTGAAAGGGGGCGACCGACCTGAAGCGGCCGACGATTACATCTCAAAATATCGGCGGAGGCATCTCGTAAGCATGGCCGTTATGGCGCTCGATAAGGCCAGCCGGCACGATGACGCGACGGACCTTCAGGTGCGGGAGGCAATGAGAACTGGCGGCTATCCGGAGGTTGTCGCTCGCCTGCTCAGCGAAGGACAGCAAGATGAGGCGCTACAGTGGATCTTGAAGGGCATCGCGGAGACAGAGGAGGACGAGCCCGGCATCGCCGACAGGCTCCGGGATACCCTGCTCGATATCCGGCGAAAGGAGGGGGACTGGCCAGCCGTAGCCGCCATCCGCGCCGAAGAGTTCTTCCGCAAACCAACACACCGGGCCTTCAGGGATCTGGAAGAAGCATCAATCCACGCCGGCGTCCGGGATGAGGTCAGGGATGCTGCGATGCACTACCTGATCACCGGGAAGAGACCCCCGGCGGGGGAGAGCGTAATCCTCGGAGTTCTCCCCGATACAGGCATAAAGGTCCAGCCACAACCCTGGAAGACCGCCGCCCCGATCACCGAGACCCTCATCGAGATCGCCATCGCGGAGAAGAACCCCGACGAAGTCCTCCGCTGGTATGATCAGTGGGAGGAAGATGGGGTCAGCCGCTACCTGGAGCATAACCTTGAGGATCGGGTCGCGGATGCAGTCGTCGGCGCGTACCCGGAGCGGGCGTTCACCATCTGGAAGAAGAGAGCGGAGAGACTCATCGGTGAGGTCCGCCCGCAGTCGTATGAAACATCCCTGCGCTACTTAAGGAAACTTCAGTCACACATGCCACCCCCGGAGTGGGAGAAGTACCGCGATGAACTGCGGCGCATACACGCGAGAAAGCGGCGGTTCCTCGAGGTGCTCGATCGCGTCGAGGACCGCCAGATCATAAAAGACATCTGACGAAGAGGCTGCAATCGTGGCCTCAAAAACCCCCCGGCCGCAGGTGATGATGATCAGAGTCAACGCGGTCTTTTGCTCCCCGGAGACCACCTCCGCGGGAACCCGGTCGAAAAGCCCTACAAAACCTCTGCGCCCTCACCGGCGATACCGGCATCCGCGAGGAGATCGCTCCCCCGGAGATCTCCCTCGTCCACGAGCTCCGTATAGTCATCGAACCAGTAAGCCTCCGGGTTACTCCGGTAGACCATAAACCGCCCGATATCCGCCGGATCGGCCGCCTGGTTGTATTTGAAGAACGTAAAGCCTTCCGTCATCCCCACCACCTCGATCTTCCCGGTGGCATGGGACATAACGAACCGCGCCTGCTTCGAGAGCCCCGAGCAGGTCGCCCGGGCCTGCTCAAATATCCGGTATGATTCCTCCACCGGCACCGCAAACGGCCGGTTCCCGGTCGTGGGCCGGCACTGGAAGACGTAGTAGGGGTTGACACCGATGAACGAGAGACGTCCGAGAAGCTTCGATAAGACCATCGGGTCATCGTTGATCCCCCGGATCAGGGGCGTCTGGTTCATGGTGACCGCCCCCGCATCCTGCAGGAGCGCCACTCCCCGGCACGCAACGTGGGTCAGCTCCCGGGGGTGGTTGAACTGGGCCATGATGTAGATACTCTTCTCACCGAGACTGTACTCCCGGATCGCGTCGAGCAGGTCGGGGTCGTTGATGATCCGGTAAGGATTATACGCCGGCATCTTCGTCCCTATCCGGATGATCCGGACATGCTCGATCTCCCGGAGTCGGGCGAGGATCTCCCGCAGGCGAGGGGTACCGAGGATCAGGGGATCGCCCCCGGTGAGCAGGACGTTCGTGATCTCCGGGTGATCCCGGATATAGGCAAGCGCTCCTGATATGTCCTTGTTCACCTCACGGGTATCATCGATGAAGAGGCGCTTGCGGAAACAGTACCGGCAGAACCCACCGCATTGATCGCTCACCAGGAGCAGGGCCGTCTCCCGGTACTTATGTTGCAGTCCCGGCGCCGGGGTATAGAGGTGCTCCGATGAAGGATCCAGCCGTCCCCAGGGTTCAAGCTCCTCCAGGGTCGGTACGATCAGCCTCCGAACAGGATCCCCCGGATCGCCCCAGTCTATCAACGAGAGATAATAGTCGTTCGACCGAAATGCAAAGAGATCCGTTACCTGCGCAAGTCGGGCGCGTTCCTCCGGGCTTATCCCGGCAACCTTATCGAGTGATGAAATATACGTCGGATCCATGATATTTTCTCCGCAGACACGTTTTTTCGTCCCGTGGGTACGATCAGAGTCCGTCGGGAACAGGTTGTATGAGAGCAATCAATCGAGGAAGGTTGATCTGGCAATGCGCAAGGATTCGTCTCTCCTACAGGAAACCGTTGCCCGACATGCACCCTGGAGTGTCGGGTTCACGCTCTATCAGAGAAAAGGTCATGAGGCTATATAAAATTTATGACTGTGCCCAAAAAAACGGCGGAAATAGTCCCGGTCCGCTGAAATAACCGGTAAAAATAGATTTACTTTTTCCTCCGGGCCATGGAGAGGATATCCACCATATACCTCCCCTCCTTCTCCAGCCCGACAACGACCTCTTCAGACTTAGCCAGCTTCTCGATATTCAGTTCATACGAACCCGGAGCGAGTATACGGATGCTCTCGATACGCTCAAAGATCTCGATCTCCCTCTTAGTCCCCTCATCGCGGACCTCAAGCACATCCTCCCCGGTCTCAAGGGCGATCTCCTCGATCGATTTTTCTTTCAGCACATCATCGTGCCGTTCAGCCTCACGAATGTAGAGAAACTTCTTCCCATCGCAGCTCGGGCACCCTTTCAGTATCACCGTCGATCCGTCTTCAAACTCCCTGCCGCATTGTGTACATTTGTGAGGCATCAATAATCACCCGATACTCCATTCACCTGGAAGAGACCCATGCGCTGATGAGATCCTTCTCTTTCTTGATCGTCTTGAGCTGGTTGGCCGGCCCGATCACGGTCAGCCGTGTCTCCGAGCGTTTCCCGCCAAAAAGCCTCGAAAAAAACCCATCCGGGGTATCCTTGACAGGATACGTCTCCATCTCGATACCCGAAAACCCGTCCGGTGTGATCTCACGCATCGTGATCTCGATGAGCTTGCTCTGCTCGTCAGGCGCAAGACCCTTCTCAAGGACAACGATGTTCCCCTCCATAACATCATCGAGGATCAGCCGGATCTTCTCCATCGATGTGAGCCGGTCAAGGCGCTCTGCCGAAATAAGGTCTATCTGTACACCCCGTATCATCTCTATCACCCGAAGTAAGCCGTCATTTTTTCATACAGCTCATCCATGTTGGTTCCCTCCAGGCTCGATATGGCGATCACCGGGTGCTGGGGAAATGCGCTCTTGATCCGCGCCGGGGAAGCGTCGGGGAGATCGTTTTTGTTGCCGACGATCAGTATCGGGAGTTTCCGGCTCTCGATGATCCCCACCATCATAATGTTCACCTGCTGGAACGGATCCTGTGTGGAATCGAGCATGTAGATAACGCCATCGATATCCTCACGGAGCCAGTGCATCGCCTCGGCCACCCCTTCCGTCGCCTCCCGCGCACGCCGGACCGCCTCCTCTTTCTCAAACCCATACTCGATGAACTCGTTGTAGTCGATCTTGGTCGTTACACCCGGCGTATCGACGATATCAAACGTTAGCGAGTTGCCATTCTGACCGGTGATGGTGACATCCTGCTTGCGCCGCACACGGCGCGTCTCATGTGGCACCTCGCTGACCGGGCCAACCGCATCTCCGGTCCAATCCCGCACTATCCTGTTTGCGAGCGTCGTCTTGCCCGCATTAGGCGGCCCATAAATCCCGATCCGGCAGGTTCGCTTCCTGAAGAGTGTCTTCAGGAACTGCGAGATCTTCTGTTTTGTACGAACTAAGAACTCCATCTCTCTGGCACCCTCTGATAGACTATTTTCTTCTATTCCCAGGTATGGTATAGAACTCTTAAATAAATATAATTATATGTTTCACCGGGCAGATTATCCTTCTTTTGGGGGTAAACAACGATCCGGGGCGTGAGAATTCTTTTATACTGTCAAAACCTAGATACAGTTAGACAAGGATGAACGGCTCTTATAACGACCGGATCAGGAGAATCCCATGATGAACAATAACAATAGCATCCACTTCGAGACACGCGTTCCAGTCAGGGAGGTCATGCGGAGCCATCCAACGACCATCGATGTGGGAGAGACTGTCGCTCGTGCGGCGCAGACGATGTGCCGCGATGAGGTCGGCAGCTGTATTGTGCTCCAGAACAACCTGCCCCTCGGGATCGTCACCGAGGAGGACATCAACTGCAAGGTTGTGGCAAAAGACTTAAAACCGAGCAGTGTGCGTGTCAGCGAGATCATGAGTACCCCGCTGATCACGATCGGGGTCGACAGAATGGTCGGCGATGCATCGGCAATGATGGTGAAACACCGCGTCCGCAGGCTTCCTGTTGTCGATAACCAGCTGGTCATCGGTATCGTGACGGTCAGGGATATCCTCACCGTCGCGGCCGAGATGAACGAGCTGCTGGCCGACCTCATCGAGATCAACCGCGAGGAGGAGTACGCCATGGGCGTCTGCGATCGGTGTGGAAACATCTCTGATAACCTCGCGCGGGTCGACAACCTTATGCTCTGCCCCGACTGCCGGGAGGAGGAACAGTTGTTATGAAAGTGGCCTCAAACCTGATGGTGAAGATCCCCGTCATGCGCTACAACGACCACATCACAAAGGCACGTAGCGTACTCCGTGACGACGTCTTCCGTGAGCTCTATGTCGTGGATGAACAGAACCGCCTTATGGGCTATCTCGACATATCAGACGTTTTGCGAGTGGTGGATACCAAATCAAACGTCACCATCAAGGGTTTTGTCAGGGAGGCAGCCCGGGTTTCCCCCGGGGCCCCCCTCACAGAGGTCACTCACGCCATAATGAGCACCTATACCAATAGTGCAGCAGTCGTCGATGAAGGCGGTCTGCTCCAGGGCGGGGTGCTCTTCTCCGAACTCTTCCCGATCCTTATATCGCGCCGCACCATCTCCGGCAGGGTCGGGGATGTCATGTCACATGAACCCATCACCTGTGCGCCGGAAGATCCTATACACAAGATCTATAGCCTGATCATCGCAAGCGGCTTTATCGCGTTCCCGGTGGTGCAGAGGGATGGGGCGGTCATCGGCATCATATCCCGCCGTGACCTCCTGCGTGCCGGTAGCGTCCGCACATCGGTGAAGAACCAGGCGGATACCACCGTAGACCGGGTGATGACGACACCTGTCATCAGTGTTGCGCCCGACGACCAGATAGCCACGGCGGCAAGGTTGATGGTCGACCACGACATCAGCATACTCCCGGTTATCGATGAGAGTAAGCGGATCGTCGGCATCATCGACCGCCACGACGTCTCAAGCTGCCTTGTTCCATGAGAAGACCAATACCAGAGGAGGGATACCATGCAACCAAATAATTCTGAGAAGAAGCCAGCCGACCGGCTCCTGAAGATGCCGGGCAAACTCAACCGCGGACCGGTCGACTTTAAGACACGGATCGCCGGTCACGAAGGCGAAATAATGGCGATCGCCACGAGAGATGTCATCACGGCACAGCAGACCACCACGATCATCCAGGCGGTCGGGATCATGACCCGGGAGGGGTTTCGCAGGCTGCCGATCGTCGATGCCGGAACCCACCGCCTCAGGGGGATCGTGACCGCAAGCGATATCATCAACTTCATGGGCGGCGGTGAGAAGTTCAACCTCGTGCAGGTGAAGCATAACGGAAACTTCCTCGCCGCCATCAACGAGGGGCTGCGCGAGATTATGACACCGCAACCGGCGACCATGCCCGTCACCGGGAGCATCGACGACGCGGTCAGTATCATCACTACCCGGCGCATCGGCGGGATACCGATCGTCGACGCCGAAGCAAACCTGAGGGGTATCGTGACCGAGCGCGATGTGATGAAGGTGCTCACCACCGAGAACTCGAGGCGCCGGGTGGAGGATATCATGAAGACGTCGGTGCGTGTCACAAGCCCCGATACCCCGATCGGCAAGGTTTGCGAAGAGATGGTGAAGTGCAGGTTCAGGCGCCTCCCGGTCGTCGTGGATGATGTCCTCTGCGGCATCGTTACCGCAACGGATATCATGAACTACCTCGGCAAGGGGAAGGTATTCGAGCAACTGACGACCGGAGACTCGGCCGAGGTGATGGGAGCACCGGTGCGCCCGCTCCTCTCCGGAGAACTCCATACAACCACCCCGGACCGGAACATCCACGATATCGCTGTCGCGATGATCCGGAAGGGTATCGGGGCGTTCCCCGTCATCGAGGACTCGCATCTTGTGGGACTTGTGACGGAATATGATCTTGTGAAGGCGTTTGCAGAGGAGTGAAGAAACCACATGCGTGCTGTTGATGTGATGTCTTCCCCGGTGTATGTTATTGCACCGACCGATAATGTCGCCTATGCGCGAAACCTGATGCTCAGGCACCGTGTCTCAAGGCTCCTGATCATGGAAGGAAATGAGCTTCAGGGGATCCTCACCAAGAAGGATATCGCTTACCGGCTCAGGCAGTCAGAACCGATGTGGCGGCGCCGCCCCATCGACCGGATCCCCGTAAACATCCTGATGGCAGAAGACCTTATCACCGTGACACCGGAGGCCAGCGTCCACGATATCGCGGCCACGATGCTTGATCGTGACATATCAGGACTGCCCGTGGTCGAGAACGGCACGGTGGTCGGCATCGTCACCAAACTTGATATCATGCGTTCGGCGCATATCCGCGGCCTCTCCGCCCGAGTCGATGAGATCATGGAGGAAGCGGTCACGGTAAGCCGTTATCACTCGCTGGACTACGTTATCAACACAATACGAGGAAAGAGCGATAAACTTATCGTCGTTAACGACAATGGTAGCCTTGCCGGCATAATTACAGAGAGTAACCTCGCATTTTACGAGTACCTGGATGAGCGGAAGAACCTGCCCAGAAAAGACGTTACTCACCTCAGGAAAGAGGAGCCGGCAGGGCAGAAACGTTTCAGGTACGTCGTCGAGGTATCGGCAGTTGCAGAGGACATCATGAGTCGACCGGTCATAACCGTCCCCCCCGATGCATCCCTGCAGGATGCGGTCGGACTGATGTTAGAGCATCAGATCAACAGCCTCGTGGTTGTGGAAGACAGGGATATCCGCGGTCTGCTCAAGAGAGATGATATCATAAAGGTAGTGGCAAGATGAGCGACACGTTTCAGTTACGGGTCAGGGACGTGATGGCAAAACCCATCACCATCGCAAAGTCTGCTTTTGTCAGCGAAGCTCTTGATAAAATGCTCGATGAGGGTGTCGATCCGCTTATCGTGACCAATAACGGCACGGTTATCGGCACGACATCCCGTGCGGCTATCGCCGAGACGCTCGGGAGCCGAAAAACCCAGGCTATGAAGGCCACATCCATCCATGTTGCAAATACGGTCGAGGAGAACTTTACATCCGCATATCCGGACCAGAATATCGATATTCTGGTGCCGCTGCTCCAGCGCTACAAGTTGATCGTGGTGTTTGACCCCGATCACCGCCTCATCGGGCAGGTGACGGCCGGCGAACTCCTGCGTGTGCTCCGGCCTCCGGGGACCCTCCTGGATGTCATGGAGCAGGCGCACACCATCCAGATCGAGGAGCGGGCCGTCCACCTCCGGCGGAGGATGCTCGATGGTGATATCAACCGGTTCATCGTCGAAGAGGGCGATACCGTCCTCGGTATCGTCACGGAGACCGATGTCGCAAAAGCGCTGTATGCGTTCAAAGATATCGTGGAGGGAACCCGCCAGGAGTTCCGGATCAGAAACCTCCTCGTGCGCGATATCATGAGCTCGCCCCTGATCACCGTGGATGCGGATACAGACGTCTCAGACGTCATCGACCTTATGCTCAAGAAGAACATAAGCTCCGTCCCGGTCGCAAAGAACGGCAGGATCCAAGGGATCGTTACCAGAGACTCACTCATCCAGGCCCTCTAAGGGGGCCAAAGACCACCTTTTTTCGATTACCCGGCCCACACAGGAGCACCGCTATCCTCGATATCGTGATGCAAGAATAATGATGTCCCGGGGCAAGTACTGATCGTAGGTTATATGATCATACTCCACAGTTTCTGGACGGATGGGGCCACGGGAGCGTTCCACGTCTGGGGAGAAGACACTACCCTGCCCTGGAAGACGCCGGCGCGGCGGGGGCGGAAGCCAAAGAGGCCACCGACACTTCCACACCCGTTTGCGGCAGACCATGTCGCGCTCACCGAGGCGCTCGGGGGGTCGGGTGAGCCGGGGATGGCTGCCATCCTGCTCCCGGCGGCCGGTTCAGACCCACTCCCTTCCCCGGGGTGCGACCCGGGATCCGTCATACCCGACCTGGCGGACTGTTCCTCGTACCTCGTCCCCACAATCAGCATGTCCATACCGATCGCCCATCTCGCAGACCTCCCGGCGGGAACCCGGTACGGGGCCACACACCAGTTCTGGGCGCAGGTGGCGCGGTTTGCCCTGGGACTTGTGGTGCGGCAGTCATTTGTGCCGGGCCCGCGTGGCTGGGAGGCCCTGGTACGCGGGGAGGACCGTGATCGCGTGATCCGGCTCACCAGAGCGCTTCCGCCGGCCTGCCGCTTCTGGGCTGCCGGTGGAGGGGGGAGACCGCCGGATCCGGAGGCGCTTGTGACCTCGTTTCTCAACCACACGATCCACGAGATCATCACAGGCGCCCTTGAGGATCGACCGCTCCTGCCAAAACCACGGGGCCGGCCGAGGAAAAAGATCCCGCCCGGTGAACAGTGGGTGGAGATCCTCTCGGGCCGCCGGGACGACTTCACCGGCGATGCGCCTGAGATCGCCCGGTTCGCCGGGGAACTCGACGAGTGGTTATCACCGAAGATCGATCCCGGCCCTCTCCGCGCCTGCTTCCGCCTCGAAGAGCCGGAAGAGGAGGGAAGCGATGAGTGGCACCTCTCGTTCCACCTCCAGGCCACCGACGACCCGGGGATCGTCATATCGGCCGCAGATGTCTGGAACAGGCGCGGAGAAGCGCGCACGAATCTCACAGAACGGTTTGAAGACCCGCAAGACCGGCTCCTCATCGATCTGGAGCGCGCCTCTCACATCTACCCCGCACTCCAGCCGGGCCTCAAGTCCCGGCGCCCGGCGGCGGTAGACCTCGATACAACGCAGGCCTACGAATTTCTCAACGAATGGGCTTCGCGCCTCATCGATATGGGATTTGGCGTCATCCTCCCCCC
>Ga0265293_10004912_pt1 | contig 22955 bp, 17 predicted proteins | sample Munlanlewell138R_FD_192505 | JGI IMG/M metagenome (GOLD analysis project Ga0265293, IMG submission 192505) | Leachate microbial communities from a municipal landfill in Southern Ontario, Canada - Leachate well 138R | ecosystem: Engineered > Solid waste > Landfill > Unclassified | place: Canada... | reverse complement strand
TTCATCGACGCACCTCAAAGAGAGCATCCAGCGAGCGCCGGACCTCGGCAGAACTCTCCAGCCACGCCGACAACGCATCGGGAAGAGTTTCTCCCCCGTACTGTGCCGGCTCTTCACAGACCATCCCTGCCGGCTGCGCAACGTAGAGCGGGATGCTCAGATTTCCATCATTAGCACGGAGTTCCGGAAGCGTCGCCACGTACGCAAACTCCGCCTCATCCGAAAACGCCCGGTAAGCCCCGACGATCCGCTCGATATGCTCGTCGGTGAGGAAACTCTGCGCCCGCTCCCGGGTGACCTCATTGACAGCGTTGATGAAGAGGATTCTACCCCGCCGTCCCTCGGGTTTCCTCGTCCGGCAGACGACCACGCACGCCTCCATCGGCGAGTTATAGAAGAGGTTCGGCCCGAGCCCCAGAACGCACTCGATCAGGTCCGCCTCGATCAACCTGCGCCGCATCTCTGCCTCCTCCTGCCGGAAGAGAACCCCGTGCGGGAAGAGGATCGCACACCGGCCGGCCTCTTCATCCATGCTCGCCAGGATGTGCTGCCAGAAAGCGTAGTCGGCCCGGCCCTGCGGCGGCGTCCCGAAGACATTCCGCCCCCAGGGATCGGCGGCAAAGGCGGACCGGTCCCACTGCTTGATGGAGTAGGGCGGATTTGCCAGCACCACACCGAACCGCTGCAGGCGGTCGCCCTCCACGAATCCAGGCGCAGAAAGGGTGTCGCCGCGCACGATCTGAAACTCCTCGATACCGTGGAGGAAGCAGTTCATCCGGGCGATGGAAGAGGTCATCAGGTTCCGTTCCTGGCCGTACAGGCGAACGTTGCGCCACTCCAACCCCCGGGAGCGGAGGTGGGCGACGGCCGAGAGGGGCATCCCACCGGAGCCGCAGGTCGGGTCGTAGATCGTCTCGCCCGGTTGCGGCTCCAGCATCTCGGTCATGAGGTGGACGACGGTGCGGTTGGTGTAGAATTCGGCCGCAGTATGGCCGGAATCGTCGGCAAACTTCTTGATCAGGTACTCGTAGCCGTTCCCGAGTTCATCCTCGGGCAGATTCGCGATGGTAAGGTCGAGCGAGGAGAAGTGCTCGATGAGGTCGCGGAGCATGGCGTCGGAGAGCCGATCCTTGTTTGTCCACTGTGCATCGCCAAAGATCCCGTAGAGTTTATCCGGGTTTGCCGTCTCGATCGCCCGCATCCCGGCCTGGAGAACCTGTCCGACATCCCGCGCGGCCGTGCGCACCTCGCGCCAGTGGGCCTTTGGCGGGATCTGGAACCGGTGGTTCTCGGGGAACGCGGCAAAGTCGAGATCGCCGCCCGACTCCGCAAGCGCTGTCTCCGTCTCCTCATCGTAGACATCGCAGAGGCGTTTGTAGAAGAGCAGCGGCATGATGAACTGCTTGTAGTCGCCGGCATCGATGGTCCCCCGGAGGAGCACAGCCGCCCCCCAGAGGTAGGACTCAAGCTGCTGCTGCGTGATGCGGGTGGTCACGGTATCTCCCTCCCGGCAAAACAGATGAGCTCGGTTACGGGTTCTGCCATGCAGGCGCTTAGTCCCTGCATGGCCCTCATGCGAGAAAGCCCTCCCGCTTCAGTATGCTGATGAGCCGCTCCTCCGCTACGAACGCTGCCTCCGCGCTCTCGCAAAGGTGAGCAAGCGCCTCTTCAACGGTCGGCACCTCCTCCTCAATCTTCGGCTCGACATAGCGGGGGATGTTCAGGTTGTAGTCGTTTGACGCGATCTCCTCAAGCGTCACCACCCGGGCAACACCCTCGACATCCGCGAAATCCCGGTACCACCCATAAATGCGGTCGACGTGCTCGGGGAGCAGCTCGTTCTGGGCGCGGCCGGCCCGGTACTCCCTTGAAGCGTCGATGACGAGCACCCTGTTCTTGCGCTCACCGCGCTTACGCTGGCGGAAGACGAGGACGCAGGCGGCAAGGCCGGTGCCGTAGAAGAGGTTTGAACCGAGGCCAATCACCGCTTCAAGCAGGTCCATGCCGAGGGTCTTCTTCCGGATGGCACCTTCTTTTCCCATGCGAAAGAGCACCCCGTGCGGCAGCACAACCGCCATGCGGCCGGTCACGGGCGCCATCGACCTGATCATGTGCTGCACCCAGGCGTAGTCGCCGCTCTTCCCCGGCGGCATTCCGGCGAAGTTGCGGCCAAACGGATCGCTCGCCCAGACCTCTTCGCCCCATTTCTCAAGCGAGAAGGGGGGATTTGCAATAACGCAATCGAAGGTCGCGAGGTTGTCGCCCGAGAAGAACGCCGGCCGGCGAAGGGTGTCGTCGCGCACGATCGAGAAGTCCTCAGCACCGTGCAGGAAGAGATTCATCCTTGCAATCGCCGAGGTGGTGAGGTTCCTCTCCTGGCCGAAGAGTCTGCCCCAGAGCGTCCGGTCGTCGCCATGAGCCTCACGCACATGGTGAATGGCCTCAAGCAACATGCCCCCCGTCCCGCAGGCCGGGTCGTAGATCGTCTCGCCCTCATGCGGGTCAAGGATGTTGACCATCAGCCGCACCACCGGGCGTGGGGTGTAGAACTCACCTGCTTTCTTGTTCGTGAGGTCGGCAAACTTCTTGATGAGGTACTCGTAGGACTGGCCGAGAATGTCGGCCTCGGCAGCCTCGTTGCCGAGGTTAAGCCGGGAGAAGTGCTCGATGAGGTCACGGAGCAGGGCATCGGAGAGCCGGTCTTTGTTCGTCCATTGCGCATCACCGAAGATACCGTAGAGCGTATCCGGGTTTGCCGTCTCAATGCAGCGCATTGCCTTCTGCAGGGCCTGACCGACGTTTGTCGTCACTTTCCGGAGATCGTTCCAGTGGCACTCATGAGGGATCTGGAACCGGTAGTTCTGCGGGAACCGGGCATACTCTTCGTCGCCCCCGGACTCGGCAAGAGCTGCCCGATACTCCCCATCATGGACATCGGAGATCCGTTTGAAGAAGAGCAGCGGGAAGATGTAGGTCTTGAAGTCGGCTGCATCGACAGGCCCACGCAGGATATTGGCGGCTTCCCAGAGGTGAGATTCGAGTTGAGCAAGAGATGTTGTCGTGGTGTCCATTGTTAGACCTCAAGAGGGTTGTTCAAGCGCTACAGAGGGGGACAGGAAGACGGTCCATTTCCCCTGCAGATCTTCCATCTCCGCTTGCCATAGCACATTAAGTATCAATTTTGGATCGGGACTATATTAACCTACCATTTTTCTATATCCGGGTAACTCTCGATATTTCTCCTCTCCAAAAGTATACCTGCCGGCGCATAGAACACCTCATATGGACGTTCCGGCCTGGGCAGGCGAGGACACGGTATGAACGGCAGCACGCCTATCCCGGCTCTCGCCCTCATACGCGACCGTATCCTCCGACACGGGAAAGACTGCCCTCTACACGGCCGATACCCCGGAGCCGATCGGGCCGTACAGCCAGGCCGTGCCGTGCGGCGATTACGTCTTCGCATCGGGGCAGATCGGCCTTGACCTGGCTACCGGCACCGTCGCCGGCGAGACCGTCCAGGTGATGGAGAACCTGCAGGCGCTGCTTGCCGAAGGCGGCCTCGACTTCTCTGGCGCCGTCCAGACACGGATCTACTTCACCGGCCTCGCGGACTTCGAGGGGGTTAACGCCGTCTACGCTGAGTACCCAGCGACCCACCCCACACAGGCGACGATGCAGGTCGCCTAAACCGCCTTCCTGAGCGTCAACAGAAACGCCGCGCCTTCCTCCGGGCAGCCCGGCACCCGATCCTCGACCCAGATCCTGCCGCCGTAGCGCCGGACGAGGATCTGCACGAGGTAGAGACCGAGCCCCTCCCCGACACCCCGTTTTTTTTGCTCGTAGCGGTGGAAGATCGCTTCTTTCTCAGAGTCCGGCACACCTGGACCGGTATCCTCGACCGAGACACAGACAGACTCACCCTCCTCCTCCACCCGGATGGTGATCCCGACACCGGGATCCCCGTGTTTCACCGCGTTGCCGATAAGATTGTTGAAGATCACAAGAAGCAGGTCATCGGCGAGAACCCGGTGATGTGTCCCTTCGTAGCGGATGGTGCTCTGAGAATACCCCTCGACCGCATCCTGGATGGCCACATCGAGATCAACCGACCTGAGTTCAGAGACCGTCCGGTGGATCAGGCGGATCGTGGAGACATTTTCGAGAATCTCAATACTTCTCCTGATGCTCCGCTGAAGGTTCGCCATGTGCCGGGCCCCCTCTCCCTCCAGGCTATCAACGAGCAGTTCGGCGTAGAGGTTCGAGACATTCTCGGTGTTCCTTATATCATGGGTCAGGATATCTACGTAGAGATTAGCCTCGTCCCGTGCCGCCTCGACCTCCCGATTCAGGCGCCGAAGCGCTTCTTCGGTCTGCTTGCGGTCGCTGATATCCTGAATCATCCAGCGGAGCGATGGCTCCATATTTTCCCCGAGTCTGACCGGCACGATGCTCATGGAGACATGCGCGGGCCTTTCCATGAGCGGCAGGAGATCCGCTTCGAAGGTCTGCCGTTCCTCCCCCCGGATCGCCCGGACCATCATGACCTCAAGTCTGGCCCGGCTCCCGGCCCGGGCAAAGTTGAGGAGGTTGCGCCCGATCAGGCTCTCTTTGTGGATGGCGAGGAGCGCTCCCGCGGTGCGGTTGGCCTCAAAGATTCGTCCGCTCCCGTCTGTCACCAGATAACCTTCCGGGGCGGCATCGAAGAGCTCGTAGTAACGTTCCCGCTCCATCACAGCGATCTTTTGTGCGAGGGTCAGCTCCTCGTTCTGGCTGTTTAACATCTCGTTTGCCGCTTCGAGCTCTTCATTCGCGGTAACGAGCTCCTCGGCGTAGGTCCGGGCCTGTTCAAGGGCTGCCGTGCGAGCATCCCGGTGGAGGCTCTGCCGGGCATCCACCCCCCTTCGAAGTGTCGCGTTCTCCTGTTGGAGATCCTCGACCGCACGAGACCAATCCACGATCAGTTCCTCGAAGAGATACTGCACAACGGCATAGAATGTAGCAGAATTTCCACCGTTTTCCTGAAAGATTGCCTGCAGCTGTTGCACATACTCAGCTTTTTTGTGTTGCATCGCACTGAATTTCATGTATGGCCCGGCCCCGCCAGATCCCTGATAGAGGGGCTGACGGTGGTCGATAATGTTTCGACATTTGCATCAGTGAGTTTATATATCTGCCGTTTGCCTTTCGGCCGGGATACCCACGAGACAGACTTTATCCGGTGTTCAAGCCCTTTAAAACTCTACAAAGGCTGATCTACAGCACTTTCGATGGCGAGGAGAATCCGGTCAGGTCCGACCTCTGAGTGTAACGTCCGGGCGTTGATCCGCATCACCCGGTGCCCGATCCCGGGAAGATCATGTTCCACCAGAAATCCCTCGACTTCTCCCTCTCCGGGCAGAATCTCCTCGAACAAGGTGCGGAGTCGGGGAATGTCCCATTGCCCGTCCTTGAGTGCGTAGATGGGCTTTCCCCCGACCTCTCCGGGCGTGATCTGAAATGCCGCATAAAATGGGCGATTCGCAGATATAACGCGGAGTTCAGCATCCAGCACCAGCAGAGGTTCGTAAACGACGGCCATAATCTCCTCAGCGTACGCGCGCACCCGCTTGATAGACGACTCGAGTTCTTTGCGCTGATTGATGTCGATGAATGTGATCACCACACCCTCGATCCGGTTCTCCGCTGTCCGATAAGGCAGGATCCGCATCTCAAACCACTTCCCTTCTCTCGTCTGCACCGACTTCTTTCGCATCTGCAGGGTTCTGAGCACGCCCCGGATACTGTCCAGAAATTCCACATACCCGAGGTTGACCGCAAGATCGGTGATGGGCCTCCCCACATCTCCCGCCTGGAGGTTGACGATGGGCTGGAGGGGATCGGTGAACCGCCGCACCCGGAGGTCGTTATCAAGGAAGAGCATGGCGACATTGGTTACCTGCAGGAGATTGCGCATATCACCGTTGTGCTCTGAGAATTCATCGATCTTCCTCTGGCATTCAGCATTGACGGCGAGCAACTCTTCGTTTAGGGACTGAAGTTCCTCCCTGGAACCTGTCAGCTCCTCATTCGCTCTCTTCAGTTCCTCGTTCGCGCTCTGGAGCTCCCCCTGAGAGGCCTGCGTACCCTCAAGCGAATGCTGGAGCTGGAAGTGGATCCGGGCGATCTTATGCATCGGGTCCACCTCCGGGGCAGGGACCGGCGCCTTGCCTTCCCTCATTTCACCCCCGGTGTGCTCCCGATACGCCTCCTCTTCATCCTGGAAAGTGATGACATAGAGCATGTCCCCTCTCGCCGCCCACCTCCCGACCGGCCGGACCGTGAGCAGGATCTGCCGCTCCCCATCGCTCACTCGCACAGAAACAGCCGTTCGGGCGAAGTTCTCCTCTCCCCGGGCGGCCGCCTGGAGGATGGGGGTCAACAGATCCCGGATCGCAGGCCGCGCCATCGTGTGGACGTTCAGGGTCGCCCCACCAGACCCGAGTTCCAGGTATCTCCCCGTCCGGCCGTGGAAATACAGGATATCGCCTTCTCCGTTCACGATAACTGCAGGAGGAGCGTACTGCGCGAGCAGCCAGTCCAGGGCGAGTGCAGTGACAACCTCCTCTTTTTTCGCGAACTCTCGCCCCTTCCTCTCCGCTGCCGTGGGTTGTGTGGGTACAGCCGGTATCCCGAGCCAGGGCGCCTGCGGGGGGGTACCCTCCCGGCGCTGGAAGATCTTCCACCTGCTATCGATCGTCTTAAACTGGACATCAAACCCACCCATCGATTCAGCTGTACCGAGGAAGAGAAGCCCGCCCGGGTTTAAGGCATACTGAAAGAGGGGTATCACCTGTTTCTGTAGTTCCGCCGAGAGGTATATGAGGAGGTTGCGACAGGAGAGGATGTCGAGATGAGTAAACGGAGGGTCCGAGAGGACGTTCTGCGTCGCAAAGATCACACTCTCCCGGATCTCCTTGCGCACGAGGTAGGTATCATCCTTCTTTACGAAGAAGCGTTCCAGTCGCTCGGGGGAGACATCAGCGACGATGTTCGTTGGGTAGGTGCCTCGCCGTGCGACTCCGATCGCCTTCGCATCCACATCGGTCGCAAAAACCTGGATCGTATCCGTCCGCTCCAGGGCATCCAGGCACTCCCTGAGGATGATGGCGAGACTGTAAGCCTCCTCCCCAGTGGAACAGCCCACGCTCCATGCCCGGATCGCCCCCCCCTGCTGTCTCGCGGGGAGCAGGCCCTTGAGGATCTCCTCTTTCAGCACAATCCAGGCACCCGGATCCCGGAAGAACCGGGTTACTCCGATCAGGAGCTCGTGTGCAAGGACGTCGATCTCCTGTGGGTTTTCGTGGAGGAACGCGACGTACCTCCCGACACCCAGGATATGGTGCAGGGCCATCCGGCGCTCGATACGCCTCCTGACGGTGTTGCGCTTGTATCGGGAGAAATCCTGACCGGTTCGCAGGCGGATGAGGGTAAAGATCCGCTTCAGGTCAGCCTCCATCCGGGATGTGGTGAGCAGATCGCCTGCGGAACCGGTAGCAGAGAACTTCACGTACTGGATGAGCAGATCAGAGAGTTCTTCAGGCGGGGCGGTGTAATCCACAAGCCCGGTAGCTATCGCACTCTCGGGCATACCGCTGAACCGGGCCGAAGACGGATCCTCGGCCATCACCATGCCCATGTGCTCTTTGATGGCCCTGATCCCGAGCGTTCCATCACTTCCCGTCCCGGAGAGCACGATCCCCACCGCCTTTCCACCCTGGTCCTCGGCGAGGTGCTGGAAAAAACTATCGATGGGCATCCGGAGGCCATGCGCCCGGATCGGTTCCAGGTGTCCGATGGTGCCGTGGAAGATAGTGAGGTCGGCCTGTGCGGGCTTCACGTACACCGTATTCGCCTCGATCCGCATGCCGTCCGTGGTCTCCCGCACGGGCATCCTGGTGAACCGCCGGAGGATCTCCGGCAGGTGCCCCCTCTGAGCGGGATCCATGTGCGTGATCAGCACGAAGGCGATCCCGGTATCCGGTGGCATGCTCCCGAAGAACTGCTCGAACGCCTCAAGTCCGCCCGCGGATGTACCGATGCCCACGATCGCCAGAGGTTTGCTCACCTCCTCCGTCCCGCGTCCATCATGTTCCATGGGTCTCCTCTCTCCCTGCAACCGTCCCATCATCACCCCTCACCGCCGTCATGCACCGCCCACCCCGCCATCGACCTGATCTCTCCTTCCACCCCTGCGAGCGTTACCATGCGATGCAGGGCAGTGCATGGAGATCCCTGATGGCCGGCGATGACCCCTCACCCGGATCATGTGGTCTTTAGTTCCTCCTGCTCTCTCCGGTCGGTTATATCCTCAATGGCGAGGAGGATCCGCTCAGGTCCGGCCTCTGAACGTAGCGTCCGGGCGTTAAGCCGCATCACCCGGTGTCCGATCGCAGGAAAGTCGTGTTCCACCAGAAAGCCGTCGAGTTCCGTCCGTTGGGGCAGGATCTCTTCGAGCAGGGTGCGGAGTCGGGGAATGTTCCATTGCTGGTTCCCCAGTGTGTAGATGAGTCTTCCTTCCGTCTCCTCTTGCGTGACCTGGAACACCGCATAGAACGAACTGTTTGCGGATATGACACGGAGCTTGCCATCCAGTACCAGCAGGGGTTCGTGAACGATGGCGATGAGGTTCTCAGCATACCTCCGGGCCTCCTCAAGGGAGACCTCCATCTCCTTGAGCGGCGTCATATCAGTGAAGGTGATGATGACCCCCTCGATACGGTTCTCTATCGTCCGGTAGGGGAGGATCTGCATCAGGTACCACTTTCCGTTCGCCGTCTGCACCCTCTTCGCCTGCATCTGCAGGGTGTTGAGTACAGATCGTACATCCTCCGCGAGATCTTCGCCCTGTATATCGATCCGGAGATCGGTTATGGATCTTCCCACATCTCCTGTTTGCAGGTTGATGATGGGCCGGATGGGGTCGGTGAACCGCCGCACCTGGAGGTCGTTGTCGAGGAGGAGCATGGCGATATCGGTGCTCTGCAGAAGATTGCGCATATCATCGTGGCTCTCTGAGAGTTCATCGATCTTCCTCTGGTGTTCGGCGTTGACGGTGAGGAGCTCCTCGTTCAGAGACTGGAGTTCCTCCTTGGAACTCGTCAATTCCTCGTTCATGCTCGTCAGCTCCTCGTTCGTGCTCTGAAGCTCTTCATTCATCGATTTGAGCTCTTCCTGAGAGGCCTGCATATCCTCGATCGTGCGCTGGAGCTGAGCCCTGGTCTCCATGAGTTCTTTATCAAGGTCAGACTGCAGGGTAGCCTCCCTGCTGCTCCCGGTCTCCGGGGCGGGGGCATGCGCCGACTCGAAGACGACCATAAAAAGACCCTCCGCGCCCTCAACCTGGTGTATCGGGCGGACGGTCAGGCGAATCGCCTCTTCGCCCCCGTTCGTCTGTACAAAGACCGGTCCCCGTGTGACGGTACGTTTCTCCTGGACAGCGGTGCGGACAGAGAAGGTGAGCGGGTAGCGAAGACCCTCCCGTGCCATCGTGTAGACGTTCAGGGTCGCCCTGCCAGGGTGAGGTTCAAGGTACTTCCCGGTCCTCCCCTGGAAGTACAGGATATCACCGCTTTCGCTCACGATCACCGCCGGGGGGGCATACTGCGCGAGCAGCCACTCCTGGGCGAGTGCGGCGATGGATGGTGCTTCATTCTCCCTCCGGGCCCGGGGTTCTACCGCCGTGATCCCGGGAGAGGGGGTGAACGTGTAGGGGAGTTTTACCGGGACATCATCTCCTCCGGATGTTGGGCTCCGCCGGTAGATGTTCAGGGTTCTATCGATGGGTTCGAAGTACCCCGGGAGTTCCCCGGCGGAGTAACCGGGGCCGAGGATGAGGATCCCATCGGGATTCAGGGCGTACCGGAAGAGCGGCAACAGTCTCCGCACCACATCCGGGCTCATGGAGAGGAGGAGGTTCTGGATATCCAGGATATCCAGGTGGATGAACGGTGGGTGGTTCAGGATGTTGTGTTGGGCAAAAACGATCTTTTCTCGTATATCGTAGCGGATCTGGTAGGTATTATCCTTTTTTACGAAGAAACAATCCAACCGCTCCGGGGATACATCCGCCTCAATGTTCGCTATGTACATCCCTTCCCGCGCCTCAAGGATCCTCTCCCGGCCGATATCGGTCGCGAAGATCTGGTACGGGATATCGCTGCCCGATGCCCGGAGCACTTCTTCGAGCGTTATAGCCATGCTGTAGGTCTGCTCCCCGGTGGCACATCCCGACACCCAGGCCCGGATCGTACTGTCATCTGGTTTCGCCCGGATCAACCCGGGCAATAACTTTTCGCGCAGGAGCTTCCATACCCCGGGATCCTGGAAGAACCAGTTCGGGCCGGAGGGGATCTCGCGCGCGAGGGTATCGATCTCCCCGGGGTGCTCCTGGATATAGCGCACATACTCTTCGCCGTCGCCGATCTGGTGCACCCCCATCCTCCGCTCTATCCGGCCACGGATCAGGCTTTCTTTGAACATGGAGTAGTCTTCGCCCGTCTGTGACCGGATCATCGCAAGGATCTTTGTGCGTGTGTTTGTGTACCTCTTCTCCTCAGGGCTCGCCTCACGGAGGTTCCGGCAGGACTGGATGTAGTTGACGAGCAGTTCCGGGAGTTCGTCTGCTGGCGCGATGTAATCGGCGAGTCCGGAGACGATACCCGGGAACTCTGCGTCGATCGGATCCTGGACCATCACCATCCCGAGGTGCTCTTGTAGCGAACGCAGTCCCAGCACCCCGTCATGCCCCATGCCGGAGAGGAGGATGCCGACCGCCTTGGAGTCCTGGTCCCGGGCCAGTGCGCGGAAGAAGTGGTCGACCGGTAGACGCACCCCCCCTGGCCGGGACGTTTTCTTGAGGGCGAGGGTGCCTTTCCGGATGGCGAGGTTGGTGTTTGGCGGGATCACGTATACCGAGTTCGGCCGGACCTCCATGCCGTGCTCGATCTCTACCACCGGCATCGTGGTATCCCGCTGGAGGATACCGGAGAGCGAGCTTCTATGCCCGGGGTCCATGTGGGTGACCACCACAAACCCCGCCCCGGTATCGGGGGGCATGTTTCCAAAAAAGGTCTTGAGGGCCTCAAACCCCCTGGCGGATGTGCCGATGCCGGCGATGATGAAGGAGGGTTCTCCTGTGCCCTCCTCTGGTCCAATCTCTCGTCTGGCCATACTACAATATCGCCTCACCTTCTTTCACGATTCGTTCCCGGTAACGGGTATCCCCATTATGCCGGGGGGAGCGTCTGCCCGATCGTTGGAGAGAGGACGGGGCTCCCCCGGAAAACTCCATGCCGCTCTACCTCGACGCCACAGTGTGGTACCCGAGGGGATATATCCATTGTGACGGGAGGAGGGCGGCCTTCCCTGTATCTGTCGATCCAGGGCTTCCTGATCTCTTCCCGGGGGTCAGGGGTGCAGGTCAGAAGAAGGATGACGGCCATCCCCGGGGCCCGGGATAATGTATATACGGTGGCCTGGAGACTTATCAGACATGGAAAGAGGGCCGATCGAGAAGATAGGTGCGAAGTTCATCGAGATGAACCGTCACTTTGAGGAGATGCATCAGGTGCCATTTGCGATACCGGATGAGGCGCTACGGGAGAGGAAGAACGGGTCGATGCAGGTTGCAGCCTTTCGCTTCAACTGGGTGTTTGGAGAGGTCGACGGCTGCGAATACCTGGAATCCTACCGTTTCCACCGCTTCGGGGACGAGCATACCCGGATATCCCCGGGGATAAGGAGCGAAAGGAGAAGGAGATGATGGAGTGCTACGAGAGAGTGCTCAACGATCTCGCAGTGGCCGGCCTCCTCGGGGAGGTGCCCCACCATACGATGATGAACACATACCTGGTTTTACGGGATAGGGAGGAGTGACGTCCGTGCCGGCCTCCTCACTCATCCTGTAGTGTCAACTACCCCACCCGGTGGGGCTTGTGGCCAGCCCCTTGCGGGGCACCGGGCTGCAATTTGATGTATACGAAGGTTGACTCTTCAAAGGCCGTCCTTATTCGCACGGGCCGGTTGACGCGGCCCTCACCGGCTGGGCGACGATGCTGAACCAGCGCCCGCGGTACGGGACGTACTTCTCGATCTTCGCGATTTCGCCTGTTGAGTGGGCAACCCGTGCAACACAGACCTCACACGGTTTGTCCATGCCTTCAAACAGGCGATAGCATTTATCGCCGGCGGGGTTCTGTGTGGGGAAAAGCTTGCGTGCCTTCTGGTTGACCCACACGATCACCATCCGGGTCGATAATGGATTGCCCTGTATCGAGCGCGGGATGGCATCGACCCACTCATTCCCGCGGCACAACGCTTCTTCACTCCTCCTGCGCCTGGTATCGGCCAGCCTGAGCACCTCATTCTCCCGGCGGAGAGCATCAACCTCGGCCGGAAATTCGCGGATCCGGTCGCCGGGGAGCTGCCCGGACCCTGCAGAATTTCCCTGTACAATCGTATCCTGCACGGCAGGATCGGGCGCCTTTCACGGGGTTCTGGATGGCGCCGACATCGGGTTCGGGGCTCCTGCTACGTAGTAAGTGGATGAATTTTGCACCGGCGATATTGGCGGTAGCACCCCCGGTCAACACCGGCACTTTTATGGGGATCTCTTCCCCTCATGCCCCTGCCCAAAGGAGGGCGAAAAGATGAAAGGTCTGGCAATGTTAAGGATCGGAGAGATCGGATGGATAGAGAAGGAGAGGCCCGCTTGCGGCCCAAGGGACGCTATCGTCAAACCACTGGCGCTTGCGCCATGTACATCCGACATCCACACCGTCTGGGAAGGGGCGATCGGGGATCGGCACAACCTCATCCTGGGGCACGAGGCGCTCGGGATTGTGGATGAAGTGGGGAGCGAGGTCAAGGACTTCAAGCCCGGCGACCGGGTCATCGTCCCGGCCATCACCCCCGACTGGGGGACTGACGCCGAGCAGCGCGGGTTCCCGTCACAGACCGGAGGAGCCCTCGGGGGCTGGAAGTTCTCGAACTTCAAGGACGGCGTGTTCGGCGAGTTCTTCCATGTCAACCTGGCAGACTACAACCTCGCGCACCTGCCAGAGGGGATGTCCCTTGAGGCTGCAGTCATGATCCCGGATATGCTCAGCACCGGGTTTATGGGCGCTGAGAACGCCAACATCCAGATCGGGGCAACGGTGGCGGTCCTGGGGATCGGGCCGGTCGGGCTGTGCGGTGTCGCCGGCGCACGATTGCGGGGCGCCGGAAGGATATTTGCGGTCGGGACGCGGCCCGCTTCTGTCAAGGTAGCGAAAGAGTACGGTGCGACGGATATCATCAGTTATAAGGAGGGGAGCACCGTCGACCAGATCCTTGAGAAGACCGGCGGAGAGGGTGTCGATGCCGTTATCATCGCCGGTGGCGGTCCTGAGATCATGATGGACGCTATCAACGTGGCAAGACCGGGATCGGTGATATCAAACATCAACTACTTCGGCTCAGGGGTCGGCGACCAGGACGTCATACCTATCCCCCGCGTGGGTTGGGGATTCGGGATGGCGGACAAGAACATCATGACCGGACTCTGCCCCGGCGGGAGAGTGCGGATGGAGAGGCTGGCCGAGGTCGTGACGCACGGACGCATGGACCCGGCGCTCATGGCGACGCATGTCTATAAGGGCTTTGATAAACTCGAGGAGGCTCTCCTCCTGATGAAGGATAAGCCAAAGGATCTGATCAAGCCGGTCGTCATCGTGGAGGAGTAGAGGGGGCGGGTATTTTTTGGTCGGTGAGGTGTAGGGGGGCACGATGCTTATCGAGTTCCCCCGTGCCCTGCCGGTGCCGGCATCCACGGGCATATTTGAGCATATCTGGCGGGGTACTTCCGCCTGGCGCTCAAACCCGGCCGGGTACAGCAGGTGTGTGTTTATCTCCACGTGGCACCGGCTCACCGGAGGGGATACCGTGCTTGCCTTTGCATGCCGAATGGTCGGTTCATCGTGGCAGAATCTCCCATACAGCGCTCCGTCGTGACCGGACAGGTGCTCCCGGATACAAACATTGATGACGTACGGGGTAGCGAGGGGGCCCGGAAGGTGAGGTTTTTCATGTCTTACATCACCGTCGGAAAAGAGAATTCGGGCACCATCGACCTCTACTACGAGGACCACGGCACGGGTAAGCCGGTCGTCCTGATCCACGGCTGGCCGCTCTCGAGCATGTCCTGGGAGAAGCAGGTGCCGGCACTGCTCGATGCGGGTTACCGCGTCGTCGCGTACGACCGGAGGGGGTTTGGCAACTCCGCCAGGTCGGCCCTCGGCTATGACTACGATACCCTGGCTGAAGACCTGCACAGGCTCATGACGGAGCTTGACCTCCGCGATGCAACGCTCGTCGGGTTCTCGATGGGTGGGGGAGAGGTGGCCCGCTACCTCGGCACCCACGGGAGCGACCGCGTGGAGAAGGCCGTCTTCGTATCTGCTATCCCGCCGTTTCTCTTAAAGACGCCCGAGAACCCTGAGGGTGTCGAGGGGAGCGTCTTTGACGGGATCATCGAGAGCATCGTCGCCGATCGCCCGGCGTTCCTCACCGGGTTCTTCCAGGACTTCTACAACGCGGATCTCTTCCTGGGCGACCGCATCAGTGACGAGGTTCTCCGCCTCATCTGGAACACTGCGGCCGCCGCCTCCCCCCGGGGCACGCTCGACTGTGTCTCGGCGTGGCTGACCGACTTCCGGGGCGACCTTGCGAGCATAGACGTTCCGGTCCTGGTGATCCATGGCGATGCCGACCGAATCGTGCCCTTCCCCGCCTCAGGCAGGCGTATTCCCGGCCTGGTCAAAGAGAGCCGGCTCGTGGTGATCGAGGGCGGGCCGCACGGGGTTATCTGGACCCATGCGGGGGAGGTCAACCGGGAGGTGCTGGGTTTCCTTGAGGAGCAGGTCGAGCCGATGCAACCGGTTGTCGGGCTCTCCTGAGCGTGGAGGAGCAACCCCGGGGTTCATCGACGGGGCCGGGTGAAGGCACTCCTGGTCGGGCGATCTACGTAGCGACCGGCCGGGACCGGGGTTCCAGCCTCTTGAGCAGGAACGCGGATCCGCTCTTCAGCTTTCTTCCTGAATTTGAGGTGGCGGTGATTGAAAGGTAGCGGCACCCCGGGTTGCCACCCCGCGAATCAGGCCCGGGTAAGAGACCCACCACCCGGCTGATCATCCGGAGGGATCGGCCCCCAGATGTACCGAAAAGAACGAAATTCGTTCGCGGTGAACAAGGTGACAGGAGCGGGACGATGAAATATCTCTCCCAGCTGGTGATACTCCGAGACCTTGCACAGCATCACCACCACCAGTGCAGGGACGAGGTATGATCACCCACCCGTAGCGCACAGACGGAGGGACGACCCAGTGAGACGGGTATTGAATGACCACCTTGCAAAACCAATACAGAGCAGGGCGTGGTGAGATGTAGTCGAATGTTTGCCCCTGCAAGGATTTTGGTGGAGTGCCGGGGTGGGTGTTCGAAGCTTGAGCTCCGAATATTTGGCTACATTGCGCGAAATTGCAAAACCAGTGATATCTCTGCGAAAAACACCCAAAGATATTGTAGAAGCGACAATCCTCCGTCTCTGCGAGGAGGGGCTTTCTGACACTCGAATATCTGGCAGATCTCCTGGACCGCAACGAGGATACTCTCAGGGACCACTACACCAATCCCATGTTGGATGATGGCAGAATTGAAGGAGCTGGCATTCGGGTACCCGTTTCACCTCTACGCCCGGGTGCTCCCCCGCCGGGTCAGGTGAGTCTTCGCGATCACCCCCGGTTTGAACTATTAGAGATTTTCTAATAGTTGCCTCGCGGGTCAACCTGCCGTTTTCACAGACAATTCTTAGGTGCTCGCGTATCTACGATTGCAATGATAATCCACACGTCGTGATTTCGCAGGGATGCGTTCAGTGAACGAGAAGGGGAAGCAACAGAGGCTGATCCGGGCGGTGTACATCGCCTCGCTGCAGTTTTATCGTGGCACTTACGGCGTGGACAGTAAAAAAAATCTGTCAGGAGAAATGAAGGAGCGATGCATCTCAAACAGATTATCCCATGAGTAACTATAATCCACCTGGAGCACCCACACACTGTATATCAGTGAGTGGGATGGCATGGGAGTGCAATATATTTACGATGCAGAGGGGCGGAAGACCGGCGTTATTGTATCTATCGATCTCTGGGATGCCATGAGTGCCGGAAAGTCTGCCAATAAGCAGGACGAGGTCGGATCTCCTGATCCCCGAAAATACCGAGGGGTCTACAGGGATCTGAAAGTTGACCTGAAGGCTGAGATCCGGAGCTTGCGGGATGAATGGGACCGGGTATGAGACGGCACCTGCTTGATACAAATATCCTCATCTACTATCTTGCAGACGCTATTCCACGGGAGAGCGTGGCTACGATAGAGGCTATCTTCTCCTCTTCGTTCCGTGTTTCGATCATCACAAAGATCGAATTCCTCGGATGGAGGAAGCATACTCCAGAGGGATATGCATTAGCTGAAGACTTCGTACGCTCCGCAGAGGTATATCCCTTAACTGATACGATTGCAGATTGCGCCATTAATCTGCGTCGTATGCACGGGGTAAAACTCCCTGATGCTGTTATTGCAGCCACTGCTATGGTTCATGGCTGCGTTCTGGTCACCAGAAATGAGCAAGATTTTGCCAGGATCTGCTCGCTTGAGATTGTAAACCCATTCGCCGGTGAACACTAACCCGGTGAACCGGGTTCTCTGCCACAAATCCAGTGCGCCAGCGTTGAAGATAACATTCTGGCCCCTCTGACGAGATCGACCAGGCTTCATCTTCCCTAGCAACCTGGATTCCCGATAACACCTAACGAGCTCGATCAATCCGCATCATTATCACCCACTAAACCCCAACCGCTCTTCAAAACCAATGAAATAAATTTATACCGCGTTATGGGTAAATGCATAACGAGCCATTTTGTGCTTATTGGTAAAATCCATCTTTTCGGATTTCGGCCGAAATGCAGCCGTTTTGAGCACAACTCGCTATGAGTTCCGGAAATGTAAGTAGCAAGGAAGTTTTATCATCCTCTTTCTCATGCTCGGTGTAGATGGCGTGGCATTGCCAGCTCTGGTGCGAAGTCCCTTATTTTCGTCTCGTTGTTCACGAAACTCACTTACCGTTAAGGATTTATATCTCCAGCAGGGCATTAACCTGGTTCATCCCTCCGATCCGCTGGATCGCACCGGAAATATCCACACCATATCCGCCGCCGGCCGACGATACGGAAGCGATATCTGTCCCTCCGCAGGATCTGCTGTTGCTTGAGTAGCGGCGAGGGGCCTCCCCGGCGGCCGGCGAACTCTTCATTGAGCTGATTGTCAGTGATAACTGCCTGATTGCGACCCTTGCCCCCACCAGACCCGGCGACCGTGCGACCCGGAGCATCTCCCCCAAATATTCTGACGATTCAGGGCCGGTAGAGGTTGTTGGATAGGCATCGTCCAGGGTCTCTGTTCTATGAAGAGCCCCGGCTGCACCGGTTGGGCGAACAAGAACCGTAGGTATAATAGAACGTTACGACAACTCGATATCATCCTATTTCCGGCAATCTGCCTGCTCTCATGAATGCATCTGTAACTCGTAGCAATTCTGGTCTGCAGGATGAAGCGAATCGCCCGGAAGCAGGGAATCAACCCCGCCAGAGAAACGGCCCCAGGAGAGATGAAGCGTGCAAGCACAGAATAGAATACTGGATGACTGGTACAGCAGGATAAAGCACAGCAGTATCAAACTGCCACGATTTCAGCGATTTGAGGCGTGGGACCGGCAACGCATCTGTAGCCTGGTGGAGACAGTTATTCACAACCTGCCTCTGGGTATCACGCTCATTCTGCAGGTAGGTGATCATGAGAAGTTTGTCTCCCGATACCTTATGACCGCACCTGAAGAAGGCGGTCGCGTTTATGAGCACCTGCTAGACGGCCAGCAACGGCTTACGGCGCTCTGGCGGATCTTTCACAATAACTACGAAAATGAGACTTATTTCATCTATCTCAAGGAATTTGATCGCTATGACAAGAGTGGGGAACGCGAGGATCGTACTGTGCACTGGCAGAGTCGCCACTACCGGAAGAATGGGTTACGCTACCCCCTCTGGTGTGATGACCCGGCGCGGAGTCTTGAGCGTGGCATGATCCCCACCAACCTCATGCGGCCGGAAGATATTCAGAGTGAGATCGATGAATGGATTGAGGCGGCAACAAAGCCACTGGAACCTGCTGAAGGAAAAGAAGAACTGCTCAGGTTCTTTGAGCATAAAAAACGAGTCAGTGACCGGATCAAGGATCTTCGCTCGACTGTAGCCAATTATAACCTGCCCTATCTCTCCCTCCCCCCTCAAACTGACAAGACTGTCGCTCTGAACGTCTTCATCAATATGAACACCAACAGCAAACCGCTCTCACAGTATGATATTATCGTTGCGGAGGTGGAGAATATTATGGGGCAGTCCCTCCACGATCTTGAGGCGGAACTCGATAGAAGATACCCGGAGATCGTCAGGTACTCACCGCTTGCGGATCAGATCCTCACCACATCCGCCCTTCTCCAGGGCCATCTCCCGAACCAACGAGGTGCGTGGGATATGGACAAAACGCGGATGGTGGAGAACTGGGAGACGATGGCACTCGGGCTGCACCGCATGGCTGCCTTCCTGAAAGATGAGGGAATATACGATAGAGAGCGCCTGCCGACCAACGCCGTGCTCGCCGTTATCGCCGCCCTGTATGCACACATCCCCGAATCTGGTGACAAGAGGGGGCAGGACGAACTTCTGCTGAAGAGATATCTCTGGTATGCTTTCTTCACTGACCGTTACGAAAATACAGCTGCCAGCCGTGCTTTTGCCGATTTCAATGGGCTAAAGCGAATCATAACCGGCGAACACAAACCAGACGGTTCTCTCTACGGGATTGAAAATGTCCCCATCTTCGCCGACCACGAGTTCGTTGAGGTAGAGGAACTCATGACCGCTGAATGGCCAAAAAGGGCAACCATCCGTGGCCGTGGTATACTGGCTGTCGCCTGCCGGCCGGGAGCTCTCGACTTCGCAACCGGGGGGCGCCTTGATGCAGGAAACATAGAACAGCGACATTATCACCATATCTACCCTGAGGCATTACTGAAAGAAGCCGGGATCACCAGTTCCCTCGCCCTGAACTGCGCACTCATCGACGATACGACCAATATGAGCATTGGCCGTAAAGATCCTCTCCGGTACCTCAAGGATCGATATGCCTGGACATCGGAGGCCATTGTGCGTGAGCGGCTACAGTCTCACCTCATCCCCATCCGGGAGCTCGCAAACGGGGGATACGAAGATCTGGAGGGAACGGAGAAGAACGAGAAACTGAAGAGCGATTTTGAGGCTTTCCTCCGCGTTCGTGCGGATCTGGTCCTCAAGGCGGCAAAGCATCTGGCAGATGGATGGCAGCTTGCCGCCAGCGAGATCTATGGTGAGTGAGCCTGCACATACCTTGAAAACAACCCGGGCACGAATCTACACAGGATGCCTGCCAGGTATCTGTTCCCGGAGCGATGCGGGGCCTGCTACCCCAGTTCCCTCCACCACAGAACCAACCCCCTTTAGCCCGGTGCCCAGGGGATTGCAGAGCCGCCCAAAAGATCCATCAACCGATCAAACAAAGCACCCGGGCTCCTTCAACCCCCCTCAAAGTCACCAGATAGAATAAAAGCCACGATCTTCCCCTCTCACCCGAAGGATGGGTTTATAAGAGGTTCCAGGTAAATAGTCCCCTATGCCCTCCCCGCCCGGAAACTCCCCACACACCCTCCGCTTTGTACATACCGCCGACCTCCACCTCGGGAGCCGGGTCATGAGCCTGCCGGGGATGGATGAGGAAGACACTACCGCCCTGGCAAACGCGACATACGGCGCCTGGAGGAATATAGTGGACCTCTGCATAGGAGAAGAGGTCGACTTCCTGCTCGTCGCCGGCGACACCTACGACAGTGCGGATCGAAACATCCGGGCGCAGCTCCAGTTCATCGAGGGGCTCCGGCGGCTCGATGAAAACGGCATCGCCGCATACGTCGTCCGTGGCAACCATGACCCGGACGATGCGTGGTCGGAGTCGATAGCGATGCCGGAAAACACCACCATCTTCTCATCGAGCGAACCCGAGGTCGTCATCCACCGCGATCCGGATGGTAGACCCCTCGCGGCGATCGTGGGGATGAGTTTTGCAACGGTCCATATCTACGATAACCTTGCAGAGCAGTTCCCCGGGCAGGAAGACGAATGGCCCTTCACGATAGGTCTCCTCCATTGTAGCGTCGGGGGGACGGTGGGCCATGAACCGTATGCCCCGTGCAGCATCCAGGATCTCAGGCGATGCGGCTACGACTACTGGGCGCTCGGCCACATCCACCGACCCACAATCCTCAGTGCCGGCAATCCGCAGATCATCTACGCCGGCAACCCGCAGGGGCGCGATATGGGGGAGACCGGCGAACGCGGGTGCCGCCTCGTGACGGTTGATGCCGATGGCACCGTCGAGGTCGAGGCCGTCAGGACATGCCGGCACCTCTGGACGGAGATCGAGATCGATCTCAGCGGTTCTGTAGACCCGGCGGCCCTTGAAGAGAAGATCCGGAGGAGACTCGTTCATATATCCCGGGAGGAGGGGGTACCCGTCGCCGGCCGGATCCTCCTCACCGGTGCGACGGCGCTTCACCGCGAACTCACAGTAAAAGGAGGGATCGCCGCGCTCGAAGAGAGATTCATCGAAGACCCGCCGGGTGATCAATACCCGTTCTCCATCGAACGGGTCATATGCCGGACAGTCCCCGTCATCGACCGCGATGCGGTCCTCGCCCGTGACGATATCCTCGGCGAGATCTGCAGGCAGACCGATCTGGCGGTATCCAGCGATAAAAGTCGCCTGCGGGAAGAGATACTCTCCCTCTACCAGTCGTCTGTGGCCCGGGCATACACGAGCGAACCGGACGATGAGGAGTTCTGCGAGATCATCCGTGAAGCCGAGAGCCTGCTCCTCTCCCACCTCTCGGGAGGAGAAGAATGAAGATCCGATCGCTCTACATCGACGGATTCGGGAAATTCCATGACTGGCAACCGCCCACCCGGTTCGGCGATACCCTGACGGTGGTCGTAGGCCCGAACGAAGCGGGGAAGACAACCCTGCTCGCCTTCATCCGCCGGATGCTCTATGGGTTCCCAGGTGGGAGGAAAAGCCTGAACCACTACCCACCTATCAACGGCGGAAGGCCCGGGGGCCGGCTGGAGTTCCAGGGGGTGGACGGCCGGGAATACACCCTCACCCGTACTGGCGTCCGGGGCAGACCATCCCTCACCCTCGCCGACGGCACCGCTGCAAAAGGGCTGAACCCCGGGTCACTGCTTGGTCCGTGCGACCGGGTCTTCTACGAGAACGTCTGTGCGATCGGGCTTGAGGAGCTCCAGGTGATCTCGACACTTGAGATGGACGAGATCCGGGATCGACTGGCCGCCGCAGGTGCCGGAAACCTCCCCGTCCGGGAGACCGCGACATCTCTTCAGAATGCTGCCGGCGAGATCTATGTGGTGAAGGGGTCGGTCAGGAAGATCAATACCCTTGTCGCGGAACTGAGGGATGTCGAAGAGAAGATCCGCACCGTGAAACGGGGGCAGGGAGAGTACGACGAGATCAACAGGGCGATCGCTCAGGAGAGCGAGTCTGTCAGGGCGACGGTGGAGAATAAGAAGACCATCGAGGAGGAGATCGTCTACCTCAAGGCCCTCGGGCGGGCGTGGGAGGTCTTCGTCGAGCGGGAGGAGGCGCTCAAAGCGCTCCAGGAAATCCCCGAGATCGATCCGTTCCCGGCCGAAGCACTTGAGAACCTCAGCCGGATTGAGACAGAGATCCAGGGGCTCGGGGAGGAACGCCAGAACCTGGCCGGCGAGTGCGACCACCTGAGAGAGGAGGTTGCTCGCTACACCTTCAGGGAGGATATCCTCGGCGAGGCCGATACCATACGCACTCTGGAGCGCAAGATCGAGCGGTACAGAACCCGGGTAGATGATCTCAAGGACGTACAGCGTGAGGGTGAACAGCAGCAGGCGAGCCTCGCAGAGATCCTGAAGTCCCTCGGGGGAGACCAGGATGAGGAGCGCATCATGAGGTTTGATACCTCGACCCCTGCGAAGGATGATCTCCGAAAGCTTCGCGATCGTCTCACAAAGGCTGAAAGTGAATGTGTCGCAGAGCAGTCCCACCTCGGGGCGGCAGAGAGGGAGGCTGAAGCGAAGCGGGAGAGCCTTATGGATCTCCAGGGGCGCCGGCGGGATATGGGGGATATCCCGGACCCGGTGACTGCCCGAAAACGCCTTGGTTTAGCTCGCGAACTGCAAAGCGAGATCCGGTCTCTCCAGGATCTTGAGACAAGACTTCATGCGATCCGGCAGGAGGAGGCGAGGGTCGCGGAGATCAGGGCATCGATCCACTCCGCCCGGGCGATCCCCGCGTGGCCGGGGATCGTCGTCGCGCTCTCGGCCGTCCTCGTCTTTGCATGGGGATTCCTTACCGAAACCCTCCAGGTCGCCGGGATCATCGGCCTCCTCCTGCTCGCAGCAGCGGCCGGCATCATCCTCACCGGGAGGAGGGAAACCGGCAGCGTGGATCACGATGAGGGGGAGACGCTCGCCGGCCAGCGGGAGGAGGCCGAGCGTGAACGTTCAGTGAGAGAAGAGAGGGCAGCAGGTCACGTAGCGGCGCTCGGGCTCGACTCCCTCCCGGCACAGGCCGCCGCTGATGCTCTCGTTCACGCGCTCGAAGATGCTGTCCGGGAGGCGGACAGGGCATCCGAACTCGATACAGAGATCGTTCGTGCGAGGGAGCTCTGCAACAGTGCAGGTGAA
>Ga0265293_10004911_pt1 | contig 22959 bp, 17 predicted proteins | sample Munlanlewell138R_FD_192505 | JGI IMG/M metagenome (GOLD analysis project Ga0265293, IMG submission 192505) | Leachate microbial communities from a municipal landfill in Southern Ontario, Canada - Leachate well 138R | ecosystem: Engineered > Solid waste > Landfill > Unclassified | place: Canada... | reverse complement strand
TGGATGTCAGCGATTGGTCGCGGCTGAGGCCGCGCGCGAAGCGGCCACAGCCTGGACGGCTGTGGCACTAAGAAAGCACTCTTTTAAGCATTTTTCGAATAAAATGTCATTCCTTCTTCACCTTGCCTTATTTTATTGGTATTTTTAGCTTATATTTCTCTACAAAACGTCTTATTTTGTTTAAAAATGTGTCGGATTTGTAAAATTAAATTCACTATTTCTAGCCGTGCAAAGGTCTCAAGTAGTGAAATAGTAGTGAGAGAAAAACAACGAAACTAAGGCGAGATTTTGAAACAAAGTCAATGTAATCAATATGTTACACACAAATCGGGTTCTAAGGGCTCAGTTCCTCAATTCCGACTGCGATTTGCGCTTCCCTAGCCGTGCAAAGGTATCTATGTGTAAGAAAGAATGAGTTTTCACCTACGCTATGCACTTTTTTATTTCAGTCGATTTTGTAAGGAGAGATTCAATAAAATTTAGTTTAATACGCAGGGGTCTAAAAAATATTCAAAAATTATCTTAAAAAGAAAATAGATTTTATTTTAAATAGAAAAATGCGTATTTTTTATAAAAAGGTCGAAAATTTGACATTTTTACGATTGCTATTTTTCACAATCAGCCTTAGAGTGGTACAGTGCTAGTTAATGCATTTTAATGGTATGCGCATAACAGCATCGTTTAGTTTCACTTATTTTGTCTCTTGGAGTTGATAATGAAAAAGTTATTATTAGCCTTTGCGATCAGTTTTGCTTTGCTTTTTAGCTTCTCTGGTCTAGCCTCAGCGCGTGATATGACTGGACACTTTGGAGTGGGAGTCGATGCTCCTATTATGGGTTACCGCGGCGTTGCGGGCACTTATTATTTCAACAAGTGGTTCGGTTTACAGGGATTGTTAGGCATTGACGTGTCGAGCTGGACTCGAGACGAAGCGCCAAAGACCAAAGTTACGGCTACCGATTGGTATTTGGGCTTACGTGGTATAGTGCCGTTTCAGATTCATGAAGATGTAAACTTAGGTGCCTTTGTTGGCCTAAACTTTCACGGTATTAGCCTGAATAGCAGTGTGAGCGGTTCCAGCATTAGTTCAAGTCAGACAGTGTTTGATTTTTCCCTAGACTTGGGATTGCGCCCAGAGTGGTTTGTAACTAGCAACTTCAGCATACATCTCCAAGTTGGGGTTATGATTCTGGTCCGCGCGGACGACGACAATGATGACGGGGATTTGGTACGCGTGAACTTCTTTAGTATGGGCGACTTACTCGGCACAGCTGGTTTTACCTATTACTTCTAAAGCGTGGAGTATCCACCTTTAAGGCTATGTGCAAAAATTTGTGCATAGCCTTTTTTGCATATTAGCTAAAGGATACGCTAACAATCGCAGTGGGGGCGTTACGGGGGCTTGAGCCCTAGGGCAACCGCAAAGTCCTGTTTCGCCAAAAACTGAACGGGGCGTCGCGGGGTGTCCCCGCGGAGGGGGTAGTGGCAAACACGCGCACAGCGCGGGGTTGACACGTAGGGGAAACTTCCCCCACAAAAATAAAAAGCATAAGCATCGAATTAATCACGGCCAATCTAGGCGTCGATGAATATTGCGCGTTAAAAGCATTAAAATTACACACAAAATACAGCGTCAAGTGTTACAGCAGCAGCCGTGAGTAGACATGGGAAGCTCCCGATTTCCGCGGTCTTGAAGTCGGAACGCTTTTGGTTCTACTTGAGTAAAAGGTCTGAGTTCTTGACGCCTCTGCCGCTATTGAGCAGCAAGGAGCCGCTATCGCGCTTGGGGCGAGTGCTTCGGCTGGAACGCTTGCTTAAGTCAACGTTAAATTCTGCACTTTCGCCCGCCTTGAGTTCGACGCGTTGGGACCAATCGTTGTAGCCAGATTTTTTAATGGTCAGTAGGTAGCTTTTGGGCTCAAGGCTAGGTATTTCGGGAGGAACGCCACCTTCAACAAGTACGTTGTCGATGTAGAGTTGGGCGCCATCGAGTTCATGGACGTTGAGGAAGACCAAGTTGCCAAGTTGTTTTTCAGCGATGACTTCGCGTAGTGCTTCAATGCTTTTGAGGGCATCTTCATTATTGGCGTCAATTTTTAAGACTTCGGCGTATAGAGCTATGGCTTCTTCGGGGTTTTCTGCTTCAATGAGTTTGGCTTGTGCCATTTGCTTTGCAATGCTGAGGCGGCTGCGCATGTCGGTAGCACGGATCAGCATGTCAGGGTTAGATTTAAATTCGGTTTCGTAGGTCGTTAGTAGCTCCTCTGCGTTGAGCCAGCGCTGCGCGTCGATTTCGGCTTGCGCATTTTGAAGTATTCGCTCCAAGTTTTGTTCCATCGCTACGATATGTTGCGGCATATGAACTTTGGGCTCTGAATTTTTGCTAAGACGATAGCGCAATAGTATGGCACCAACGGCTAGAATAGCAACGCAAAGAGCTAGGATTAGGATAAAGAGAATGCTTCGTTCACGTGGCCGTACGCGGCTTATGGATGAGATGGAGCTAAGTACGGTTTCGCGATGCTGTGGACTTTCGCGTTCACGGAGTGGCGCGACTGCAACGGGGCTAAGGTTTATCGCATCGGCCATGACTGCGTTATGTTGACCCGATGGGCGAATTATCGTTTCGGAACCTTCGTCGATGAGTTTTTGTAAGTCCACCTTGGCCAGGGAAACAGAGCTCCATGTTGCGAGAAGCTCTGGCAAATCAAGGGAGTGAGAAAGTTGGAAGAGCAGATCGTTTGCAGTGGGAGGTCGAAGTGCGGGGTTCTTAACTAAGCAACTGTCTATAAGGTCACAGAGCGACTCGGGTATTTTTTGCTCGGGTGACACCATTGTTGCAAGTCGTGGAGGCAATTCGTTGACATGTTTGTAGAGAATAACGTTGTCGTTTGCTCCGGTAAACGGTTTTTTACCGACGATCATTTGGTAAAACAGTATGCCTAGCGCATAGACGTCGGAGCGAGGATCAGACTGTCCTTCAAGAATTTGCTCTGGAGCCAAAAACGAAGCAGAGCCTACAAGTTGTTGCTCTTTGGTCACGTCTTCTTGGCCTTCAGCTAATTTTGCAAGTCCAAAGTCTAGGATTTTAACAAAATTCTTCTCTCCTTCGAGTTCGCACAGAATAATATTCGCTGGTTTAATATCGCGGTGAATGAGACCCAGTTTATGTGCCTCTCCTATGCCGCGTAGGATTTGTACAGCTATGGGCAAAAACTCTTCGATACTGAGTGGGGAGCAGCGTTTAATGTACTTACTCAAGGTTTCGCCGTCGGCAAATTCCATGGCGATGTAGGCTAAATCGTCGTCCTGACCAAAATCATAGATAGTAACAATATTGGGGTGTTGTAAGCGACTTAAGCCGCGCGCTTCGCGCTCAAAGCGAATAACCGAGCTATCGTCGTCGACGAGTTGAGGGGCTAAGATTTTGATAACGACATCGCGGTTTAAATTAGTTTGCTGTGCAAGATATACCACCCCCATACCGCCCTTGCCGATGCGCCGAATAATCCTATAACGGCCTGCAATGACACGTCCTTCGAGGTCATTGAGATTAAGGTTTGGCGATAATGTTGTCGCGCTTAGACTAGGTCCCGATACGCCTGTAATCTCGTCTTCACCAACGTTGTGCTGACTCATGATTTCCTTAGTCACAAACTTCCCAATAACACCCATTTAACAACGGGGTTCCGTACTCAGCCCAAATACCATCATAGCCCAAAGTTTTAGACAAGGCAAAGTTACTATTCTCGAGAGCCTTGCACGGGAGGAAAACCATTTTTTTGTGCCAAAGAAAAGATGTTTTTCTCCTAGAATCTGTATTAAACTTGCTAAGAAAAGCCTCATTTGAGTTTTTGACTGCGTTCGAACATAGCAAGATAGCTTTCCACACTTTAGTCTATCTGCTTTTTCACGGCGCTTGCATTTAGCAAAGTTAGTCATAAAAAGAGCTAATGAAAATTAAGAAATTCGGGTGAGTCTTCAAAATAAAAGTAAATAAAATCAATGCCCTACACACAAAAACGGGTTCCAAGGGCGAAAGCTCTTGGACGGGTTTGGGGCGGTAGCCCAAATAATCAGAGTTTCCTTAGAGCTGCGCGATATTATGACAGATTTCTTGAAGAGCTAATCCAAGGTTTGGTCCTGGCAAGCTTAGGCGCGGATTTGTAAAAACACGAATGCCATCATTTTGTATAGCCCTTAAACGCGGATATTTCTCTCGCCATAGCCTGGCTAAATCACTGGCATTTGCGTACTCGGGTGCAAAGTGCAAAATGAGGTCTGGGTCAAGTTGTATGAGAGTTTCGGCTTCGATAAGCTGCCAATCGTTCTGCGCGTGCGATAGAACACGGGCACCGCAGAGTTTGGCGCACTCGGCGAGGTAAGCGTTGTGTTGGGCAATGTAGAAGTTGGAGCGTTGGCTGGCGAATGCTTCGACGACTAGGACGACGCTTGGGCTTTTACGCAGGTCGTGCTTCTGTGTGATTTCGTCAATATCGGTCTGTAGTTTCGCGTTAAATGCTTCTGCTTTCTCTCTTTCGCCAAGAAGCTCAGCCATGTCGGTGGCGGCGCTTTTTATGGATTCAATGCTATCCATCGCATATGCGCGAAAGAGTATTCCGCGCTTGTGCATGCTTTGCGCGAGCTTGCTGTCAGATGGGTGCGCCAATACAAGATCTGGTTTTAAGGCAAGAATTGCTTCTAAATCTGCGGGCATGCTCTGAAGCTCAATATATTCATGACAGTACTCTCCGCGTTTGGTGTATCTGGACGCCGCGACGAGCTTGTCTTCAAAACCCATGGCACAAAGCGTTTCAGCTATCGATGGAGTTAGCGCTACAAGTCTATGGGGTACGTCATTATTGGGAGCGACGCTTGTTTTGGGGCTGCATTGCGTAAGGCATATTAAAATAAATAGGGAAAAGTAGAGTAGGGCGTGAATATTAAGCTTGTATAAATGATAGGGCTGCATCGTTATTGAGTTGAGGAGTATAAAACAGATTCTCAGGAAACACTGATAAACACTGCCAAAAATAAACAATTTGCAACAACTTTAGCTCTCTTTGCCATAAGAGATGTAGTGAGGGCGTTGTGCTGGCTCAAATTAAGGAGTTTGGGAGGTAGTTATGAGAAGACTCATTTTTGCGATTAGCTTGTTGTCTTGTGTTTTTATCATCGCTTCATGTGTTTTAGAAGCGGATACTATAGAAGACGGCGACATTCAATTTCATTTACAAAACAAGGCTCGCCAATTAGCGGAGTGTCAGGAAGAATCTTGGAAGCAAAATCCGCTCATAGGGATATGGCAAAGTTTGTCCAACGAGGGAAACGAGTTTTTGAAATTTGATCAGCAAGGGCGCTGGTTGGCTATGGAGGCTCGCCATGAGCGCATGATTAAGGGAGCAAGGGGCGGGTATAGCTTGCGCAAGTGCCAAGACCCCATGGATAGCCCTTGGATGCTGTTTCTGTATGATGGAGTTAGTACGACTACAGACGATATAGAGTTTGAAGACGAAAGACTCATTGTTCTTAGACCGTCGGCAGGCGCAATGGCGATTTATTACAGGAGAGTAGATTGCGCGAAACTCAGTAAAATTGCATATAAATCAAAAGTTCAGCACAGTTTGCATGAACAGTGTATTGAATCGTCCATATCGGCAGAGCAATGAACACTGTTTGCAGGAGCTAAGAATTTGCTTTCTAGATTTATGCCAAAAAAGGTCGTGCGCTCGTTTAAAATATAATCAATAAAATCAAGAAAATACGCACAAAAACGACATCCAAGGGGCATGTACTTTGGATGAAGTCTTGGACGGTAAAATCTTTATAGCTCAAAGCGTCCTAAGCGGCACATTCACATTATTCAGCGCTGCTTCGCCTCCTTCGACGCAAACAACGTTTGTTGCAAAGGTGGCAAGATAGTCGTTAAGGCGACTGTAGCGTTTGTGACAAACGACGAGTTCTCGCACGGCGCGTGGGCTTAATAACACGGGATGCCCCCATTTCCCTCGATGACCCAGAAGCGCGCAGTGTTGGCGTTCGCGCAAAAGAGCTCGGATTGCGTCAGGCTCAATGCCCACACAATCAACAGGCCAATGTATGGCTGCCCATTGTGCAGGCAGGCGCCTTAATGCTAAGCGAAGAGAATCCATCATCGACGTCTCATTCCACGCAAAATTGTGCACCCATTGTGCTGCGTTTGGGTGTGCAGCTATTACTTCGTCGGCTTGTGCGCCCGTTACAACGTAGATAGTGCTAAGCCCTGCTGCCCTAATACAGGAGCTAATATGATCGAGAAAACTTTGACCATTAGCTAAACGAGCAAGTGCCTTGTTGATGCCCATACGCCTTCCAGCGCCCGCGGCACAAACAATAACTGCGCAAGGCCAAGCAAAATCCTCGCTATTGTACAAGGTCATCGCTGTCGCCATCGCCAGTGTCAATGACTCCAAACATTTCTTCGTATTGAACGAGGATGCTCGACAAGTTCAAGGCGAAGCTCTTGGCTTGGCGAGGGCTAAGGATGGCCCGACTGTGAATACGTGCAAAACCTTGGGAAGGATGGAAAAAACCAAAATCTAAAACAAATTCGTTCTGCGTGGAGCTAACAGACGTGAGGTTGGTATATTTTCCCAATGACGTCGTGTCGTCGATCTGAACATTGATGTTAGCTTTTTTTTCTACATTCTTTTTACCGTCACTCATTATACATCTCATTTTAAAATAGGTGGTCAAACGGCATGCACGAATGATGCAGCCAATGGCAAAGTAGCGCATTGTTTTGTGCTCTAGCAAGCGATCTAAGAGCTATATATAGCCACAATTTTGCTTTGGGCGTCGTTACACCGAAATTTTCGCGAAACTTTCTAAATTCATAGCTTGATACTGCAGGGTGGCAAAAATTTATACACAAAATGCAAGCAGCTTAAGATATGGATCTGCATGGATGCTCTGCTTATTGCAAAAACAGACAAAAACAGTATGCGTGAACTAAGAAAATTTAGCTAAGCATTAAAAAAAGGAATAAAATCAATGCACTACACGTAAAAGCGGTTTTCAAGATCGCAAGCCCTTGGACGGGGTGCGGAGCGGTTGCCCCAACGATTTAGAGCATTCCTATAGAATTTGCCTTGGAATCTTGCAGCTTTTAAGTAAACTTTGCTATCATTTAAAAAGAAGGAGCTATTTCGCTTCTAGGAAGGTAATTGTTGGTTTATTTTACAGGACAGCAGTTGGCAAACAACATGGCAGATGTAATCTATTATGACGAAAATCCTAGTGTTCGTGCGTTGGTTACACAAATCATGCGAAACGCGGGCTTGGGTGTCGTTGAGCTTGCCAGTCTTAATGATGTTGAGGCGGCGCTCAGCGAAACCAATAGTGGAGTAAACGACTGTCTGTTGTTACTTGATTTATCGAGCCAAGCTCATGCACTAAGGCATTTACAGGAAATAGTTCCAAAATATTTGCTTGCACCCGCGCGATGCATTCTTACCACAGTTAACCCAAGTGCACTCGCTAGCCATTTGCCCTCAAACGTCGATGATGCTTTCTTTAAGCATGTCGTTGAACGGCCTTTTAAGCGCTTGGCATTCATCGATTTCTTACAAGAGGTACTTCCAGGCGCGCGTATAGCTGAGAGCAATTTGCATGCAGAACACCATTCTGAGCGTACAAACAAAATTACTCCTAAACCTTCGCCAATTCCGAGCTCCCTCCCTATCGCCTCTTCAATCTCAGAAGTCGTATTGCGTTCACGTGACTCCAACCTCGTGAATGATGATTTCGACGACGAGGCGGAAAGTACGGATGTCATTTCGCCCGATCTCACGCGAGAGCTACTCGCCAGCGCGGGTAGCGAATACGTCAGCAGTTCCGGTCAAGAGCGCGTGTATTTAAGCGCGCTAACAAGCGTTGAAACGTTGAGTGAAGTATTTTTGCTGATCTACAAACGTCGCTTAAACTGCGTCTTTGAGCAAATTACTCAGCAGAATCGTTACATTGCATTCTTTAGCTCGGGCCAACTTCGCTGGCTTGAGAAGTGCCCAATCGATAGCATACCTAGCCTTGGTGAATCACTCGAAAAAATTCCCGATTTTCATCTCATCTCAGCCGAGAGTCGCAATGCCATAATCTCAGAATCTCAGTCGTCCATTGACGCTGTCATTACGGCACACAAGTTAAGCGACTTTTTCGACACAAAAGCAGCTGCATATTTTACTGAGATTTTAGCGGAAATTTTACGAAATGCTCCTGCAGAGTTTAACTTGTACCGTAGCAATCAGTCCGCCTACGACGAGCTTATGACTCAACGCCCTGCTTTAAATCTTGCGCTCAGCCCGATGCTTTTTGATTTTTATCGCCGTCACACCGACAGCATTATTGTACCCTACTACGTCTCATATCTGGTCTACACTGCTCGCAGGAATCGTACACCACAGAACCAGTTTATTGAGTTAAGCGATCAAGAAGAATTCGTACTTCGTTTTCTCCGCTCCCCTTTCTCTTATCGCGATCTTAAAGCGCGTCGCATCGCTGGGGCTCTCGAAATCCTTCACCGCCTATCCCTATTCGAGTTCATCGATGAAGTTTGTCAAGCAGATTTAGTCTTATAATCGCGAAGAAAAAGCTGTTGTTAGAAAGTTTGAGCCTAGCCAAAAAACGTAAGAAAGAAGAAGCTCTTTCTAGCAAGTACGGTACGGGTTCTAGGAAGCAAGGAATGCAAAAGGGTGGCGAGTTCGTGGCAGTGAGCGCGCAAAGTGACGCAGATGACGCCGACTGCGCGCAAACTTGCCAAGAAAAAGAGAAGCAACTTTTCTTGTACAAAAGAAAATAAGTTTCACCAAAGCAAACGACTCAATTTGATTCTGAAGCTGTACTGGAACTAAACACCAGCATCGCGCGCCTAGCTTAACATCTCTTTAAAACAAGGTTTTGCCAGTTTTCATGGTCGAAAAAAACTACAAAATAATTCTCTCTCCCTTTAAAATACTTTTTTCGCATTTTCGAGCAGCGAACAAAGAACTTTACGCGGTTGGTGGATGCGTTCGCGATATTTTAATCGGGCAAACACCAAAAGACTTCGATTTTACCACCAATGCCACGCCTTCCCAAATCAAAGAAATTTTGCGCGAAAACGGCATGAAGGTCATCGCTATTGGCGAGAATTTTGGAACTATCGCAACGCTCATTGCGGGTAAAAGCTACGAAATAACGACCTACAGAGTTAAGGAGTCGTATAAAAAAGATTCTCGACATCCTGTTGTCGTCTTTGGCACGGATTTGAGTAAAGATTTGGAACGACGCGATTTAACCATCAACGCTATGGCAATGAGTGAAGATGGGGAGATAGTTGACCCATTTGGAGGACGCCAGGATCTGCTCGCTAGACGCTTGCGGGTTCCGCGCTCTAGTCTCGAAAAATCGATAGAAATCTTTAACGACGATCCACTGCGAATTTTGCGCCTTGCGCGATTTTTGGGCAGACTTGGTTTTGAGGTAGATGCGGACGCTGCTGCGGCGGCTAAAGTCTGTGCGCCACAGATCTTGCATGTGAGTCGCGAGCGCTGGAAATGCGAGCTAGAAGGCTTGTTGTGTAGTAAAAATTCGGCAAAAGGCCTACAGTGGCTAATACAATGCGGAATCTTATCTTTTATGATTCCCGAGTTCTGGGCGCTAAAGTCTGCTAAACTCCATATGAAAAGCATCTTTTTCGACACATGCGACAGCCAAAACGCAAGTCCGTTACTAGAAAACTTACTCAATTCAATCGATAAAATTCCGAATTATAGCAGTATTCGTTGGGCTTGGCTTTTTATGTTACTTGGCGCTCCCATAGCAGTGCGCCCGGACAACGCAGCTGGCCTTTGTTCGCTTTCACAACGTATGGCAGGTGAAATAGCGCAAAGACTCAAGTTCTCTAACATAGAGCGCTTTGAGCTCTGTGACATCCTTCACCCCTTCCCCAGCGATACTCAAGACCCGTCACCCAGCGCCGCACGCAGACTTGCCATAAAACTCGGTGCGGCACTTCCAACCTGGCTTGAGCTACAAAGGGCAAAACTCCGCACTCTTACCAGTGAAGCGCAAAGTGGGGAGCGTCAACGCTTAGAAGCATGGGAGAAGTTCCTAGTTCCCTACATCGATAAACCCGAAAAAGCCGTCGTCACTTTGCCCCACGGTTTGGGGCAAGCCCTACAAGCGCAATTGCGTATACAAGGTAAAAGCCTCGGGCTAGTGCTCAGCGCCTTGCACGACGCCGTGATCGACGGCGCACTCCATGAGTATGATAGCCTAGAGCGTTACATCAATTATGTAAGAGAAAATGCTTTGATCGGCTCTTAGTATGCATTTCTTCGCAAACGAAACACTACGCGAAAAATAAAGCGGCTTTCGCCGAGCTTCAGCGTTAAGGAAGCTATGATTTATTGGGGCTATCGCCCTTAGAACTCGTTTTGTGTGTAAGGCATTGATTTTATAGACTTTATTTTGAAAACTCGCCTGACCTTCGTTGTTTTAATCAAGGGGCAGCTTTGAAACCTGCCCCAACGGTTTTTGCAATTTTCACATTAATCAGAGCATCCCTATGGCGACTGCAAAGTCCAGTTTCGCCAAAACCGGACGGGGCGTCGCGGGGTGTCCCCGCGGAGGGGGTAGTGTTAAACCCGCGCACAGCGCGGGGTTGACACGTAGGGGGACACTTCCCCCCCCCACAAAAAACTTAAAAACAGCCAAATATACGACTTTGCGCTTGCCCTTCCCCACACGATAGCTAATTTAGCTCTGCAATTTATTGGCAGATGTGAGTGGCATCTTTCGGTGGATTAAACTTGAACAATTTAGCATCTAATTTAGCGTTAAGTTCAGGCGATTTAAAGGTAATGACGTTGGTATTGCCCATGCTATCGTTCAGCGTGACACGGTATACCTTGGCGCTGGGCATCAAGAGGTCAAAGAGTATGCTTTCGTAGGCAGTGCTCGGAACTTTTGGCGTTAGCTTGAGACGCACTTGCATAGCTTTAACACTAACGATTTCGGCGTTAAAGTCGTCCTCAACCCTACCCTTGCCCGCCAAGAACGTCAGCGCCGTGGGTAGCTGCGCAGCTTCGATGTTTTGCTTACAGTATTGTCGGTACACGGGTTCCCATGACCAAAAGTACTTACCATCTGATAGCAAGAAGCGCGACTCGGGCTTTTTGTAGTCCCAACGCATGAGCCCCGGTTTTTTAAACCAAACGGTGCCACTAGACTGGTTCTCTATGCCGTCCACACTTTCAAAATCTTGAACAAAATCAGCGGAGTACGTTTTCGCACTGTCGTAGTAGCTTTGCATCGCTTCTACAAGAGCACTCGCACTCGCTTCGGAGGCGCCAGCCGTTTCCGCGCTTGCGTTTGAAGCTTCGGTACGCGCAATGTCGTTTGCAGAGTTTTCGCCGTCTTGAGCAAACGCACTTGTCGCCAAAAAAGAGCAGAGCATGATTAAGATGAGAGAGAGTTTCGTTTTCATTGGTAGCCTCCACTGGGTAGCCTTTGCGTTTTGCTGAAAGACCTCTTCCAGCTCCCTAACGCTTATAACGCACAAGCTCGACTTTTGTTGCATTTTTCTAAGATTTTTCATCTTTTCTTGCTAGAGCGAGCAAAAAAATGTAACGAGTATACGGCGTATCTTGCATTTTTTTGCAGGATGGTAACTTTCACGAGGCTATTGTGTTTTTTAAATCAAGCACGCTCAAGCGGATTGTCGATTATTTCATGATCACTCTTGGTTCCTTCGCCCTCGCGCTAGGAATTGCGGTTTTTATGTTAGATGCGAACATAGTTCCCGGGGGGGTGACCGGCATCAGCATGGCCATTAACTATCTCACCGACATTTCGGTGGGAAAGTTAATATGGATACTCAACGTCCCGCTCTTTATTTGGGGTGTTATTGAGCTTGGAAGCGCTTTTGGCGTACGCACGTTTTACGGTTTTACGACCAACGCATTTTTTATCGACCTGATTCGCGGCGATATCCCAGGTTTTGAGCACGTGCAGTGGAACAAGCTGTCCTTTGTTCAGTTTATGCTTGAGCACGACTTTTTCTTCCTTGTACTCATTGGCAGCATTCTCACAGGCATCGGTTTGGGCGTCGTCTTTAAGTTCAAGGGAACAACGGCTGGCACTGAGATTGTCTCGGCTATTCTCAAAAAACGTTTCGGCATCAAGCCTGGTATGGCTATACTGTACGTGGATTTCTTCATTATCATTGGCGCCGGCATAGTCATTTACATAACTCAAGTCTCCGATAGACCCGTTATTTACCTCATTATTTACGCTCTGCTTGGACTCTACGTTTCTTCTATCATTCTCGATAAAATTGTATTTGGTTTTGATTATGCCAAAAATATGATGATTTTTTCGCGCAAAAACGACGAAATAGCGAATTATATTAAGCACGACATGGAGCGCGGCGTCACAGCCTTTTACGCGAAGGGCATGTATGCGGGCAAGGATCGTGATGTACTCATGACGGTCGTTTCGCCCTCCGAGGCGCGCGATCTTACCAACTATATCAAAGAGTTAGACGCCAACTCTTTCGTTATTTTATCGAACGTAGATGAGGTTATTGGCGAAGGCTTTAGGCGACGCGAAGAGGTAGATTTACAATTTATTCGCAACGCCGAGGAGCGTGAACGAGAGCGCGAAGCCGCAGAATTGGCCGCAGCCCAAGCCACACAAAGAGCCCTCTTAGCCGAAGCCGTCGCAGAGCGCGCCGACCAAGACGCACAAGCCGCGCTCCAAAAGGCGCACCAACAAGCTCACAGCCCCGAATCCGCCGAAGCGCAAAGACTCGCCAAACTTGCCCAAGACACCGCCGACTTGGCTAAACAAGATGCCCAAAAAGCGAGACAAAACGCCGATCGCTTGGTCGAAGTTGCCTCAAGCATCGAAAACATTGTGGAATTCCACGACAATTATCACGAGCACTAAGCTTAGAATCTTTGGGGGGGCGCTGCCCCCTACGCGCAAGCTTCCTTCATGATCGCTGGCTTCGCGCTTTATTTTATGCCTTGTATGCGCTCATTCCGCGCATCCAAGGCATAAAATGCGCTCAGGCAGCGCTCATTCAGGTGATCTTGCGCTACCCCCCACCCACCGAGCTGCCCGCGGCGACAGCATAAGGAGCGCAAAAAAATATGCGCTATATACAGCAATGAGACAGCTTTAGGAGGCTATGCGCGGAACGCTAGTTTGGATTTGCGTCGTAACTTCGTAGTTAATGCTCCTAGTCCAAGAGGCTATGGTTTCTGCGCTGATGTACTCATCTCCTTGTTTTCCCAGTAGTACAGCGATATCTCCTGCTTGGACGTTTTCGACATCACTGACATCCAGCATGCACATGTTCATGCAAATTCGTCCTCGAATGGGTGCTCTTTGTCCGCCAACGAGCGCGTAGCCTAAGTTAGACAGCGAGCGGCAGTAACCGTCATAATAGCCTACAGGCACGATGGCGAGTCGCGTGGGGTGTGTGCAGCGATAAGTGCAGCCATAGCCAACAACGGAGCCAACATCGACCGTTTTAACCTGTGCGATGGCAGCTTCCCATTGTAGGGCGGGGCGCAGGTCGACTACTTTTTCTAGCAATTTCGCGCTCACATAACTCTCGGTGGAGGGCCACATGCCGTAGCACGTAATGCCCGCTCGACAAAGCCCCAAATGCGTGTGAGGCCAAAGAATGGTCGCGGCGCTATTAGCTATGCTGTTCATCGACGTTGGAAAACCTTCGCGCTCAAACAAAGCAATGGCGTCGTTAAAGATCCTAATCTGCTCGTTTGCATAACTGTGGTCGGTGCTATCTTCGATATTTGCGAAATGCGAGGCTAAGCCTTTGAGTTTAAGGTAGGGGTAGCGCTTAATGTGTTTAGCAAGCCCTACGGCTTGAGCAGCACTTACGCCTTGTCGCTGGGTACCTGTTTCGATTTTAATCATTAACTCTTGAAGTTGTCGCCGTGTATTGGCGGCTTGTCCAAGAGCGTCGATCTGCTCAATGTCGTAAACCATGGCGAGTACGCGGGCATGCAGGGTTTCGCAGGCATGCGCCGGGGGGATGTGCCCCATAACAAAGATGGGATCTTCGCAAGAATCTTCTCGTAGTTCATAGGCTTCGTGAAGCGAATCGACGCAAAAATAGTCCGCGCCACCTCGCTTAAAGGCTCGCCAACAAAGCTTGATTCCGTGTCCGTAGGCGTTGGATTTTACAACAGCGCCAAGCAGCGAGCCTTGCGCAAGCCCGCTTTTCATCACACGGATATTGTGTTCTAGAGCGCCAAGATCGATTTTTAGGTAACTTCGGTGAAGCCCAACATTGGCGGGAATTTGGTACATGTCTTGCTCCAATAATGGCTGAATCCCCCCGCAGCAACGGTTTGTATGCAAAAATTGTGTTCTACCGCAAACTGCAATATTTTGGTGGGAGCGCGGGTTCGCCTGGGAAGCCCGCGCGCAGGGAGGCGATGCCACCCTGCTGCAAAAAATCGCACTACTGTGCAAAAAGTAAAGAAATAGGGTTTTGCTATGAAAGCAGAAGATATCGTTCGCCTGCGGCGAGAGTTCCATCAGATTCCGGAGCTTGGATATAAGGAATTTGAGACGTCTTCAAGGATTGCCGCGTATTTGCGAGGCTGGGGCTTGGAGGTGCACACGGGGGTAGCGCGCACGGGTGTGCTGGGGGTTTTACGAGGTGAGGGTGGGCCAGCGTTGTGTTACCGCGCGGATATCGACGCACTGCCGATTTCGGAACTCAACGATGTAGAGTATGCGTCGCGTAACGGTTGCATGCACGCCTGCGGGCATGATGCGCACCTTGCGATTGGCTTGGCGCTTGCAAAGAGTTATAGCGAGCGAGGGCGTTTGTCGCGAGATTTGGTTTTCTTGTTCCAGCCCAATGAGGAGGGGGCGCCGGGGATAGGACCGGCGGGGGCGCAATTAATGGTGGAAGAAGGCGTGTTGGAACGCTTCGGGATTGGGCAGGTTTTGGCACTACACTGTGAGCCAGACTTGGAGTTGGGACGAATTGGGGTGAAGAGCGGTGCGATGTGGGCGGCGAGTGTGCGTTTTGTTGTGGATATTTTGGGGGAGTCGAGCCATGGTGCGTATCCTGAGCGTGGACGTGATGCATTGCGAGCCGGAGCGGCGGCGGTGGTGGAGTTGTATGAGCGTTTGAGCGAAGTTTTGGGACAAGATGAGCGCTTCTCCATTTGCCGCTTTGATGCTGGTGTTGCGTTCAATGTTATTGCGGGTGCGTCACGCTTGGAGGGATTGCTACGCGCGCGCTCCTTCGAGGCTACGGACGCGATCGCAGTGCATATTCGCGAGCTTTTAGCAAGAATTTCACAGCGTTACCGCGTGCAATTTAATTTGGAGCTGCACCGCGGAGCGGATGCGGTTATTAATGATACTGCTTTGAGCGAGCGAGTGCATGCAGTCTTGGAAGCGGCGGGCTTGGCGCAAAAAGTGCAAATGCGGGTGGGGGCTGAGGATTTTTCGGAGTTTTCGAGTAGAGTTCCCTCTTACTATGCGTTGCTCGGCGTTAAACCGCGCGATATCGCACAAATGCCACCGCTTCACTCTCCCTATTTTAGCATTGATGAGCGTGCCTTAGCGATTGGGCACAGGGCAATGATTTTGTTGATAGATGACTTGCTCTCACATTAACGCAATTTGTTACAAACACGGGGTGCTGGCTGTAGCTAGGGTTTAGCAAAATAGATTAGCGCCAGCCACGTTTTGAAGCTTTTTGCATTAATCAGGGTTTCCGTAAAAATAGGTATAAACATCGCTACGGAGTGTAGGGGGGCTTTAGCCATCGACGCGGGGGTAAGTTCCTAGGGCGTGCGCAAAGTATTGTTTCGCCAAAACTGGACGGGGCGTCGCGGGGTGTCCCCGCGGAGGGGGTAGTGGCAAACCCGCGCAAAGCGTGGGGTTGACACGTAGGGGGAGACTTCCCCCACAAAAATAAAAACTTAAAAACAGCCAAATATAAGATTTTGTGCTTGCCCTAGGGTAGGGGGGGGAAGAGCACAGGAATATTTTTTTCTTTGTGATGTGGTTTTTCAATGCCTTGCAATTTTAGCTCTCTTGCAATACACCATGAATTGTGATGGTATGATCGTCCATCGCTTGCGTTTTTATATGATGGGGGTATTGTTATACGCGGGGTGTTTTTGAAGTTTCTGAAAAGTTGGCTGGCTTTGGCTTGCTTCTGTCTTGTGACGTCCAGAAGGACAAATGTTTAGGGAAGGATATGGGAAAAAGACTTAGATTTTTGTTGGTAACTGCAGCGGTAGCTCTGTTTGCGACGAACGCGATGGCTCAGGATACAGCTGAGACGAAAGAGACAAAAAAGAGCGCGCACGGCAGTTACAAGTTTATTCCATCATGGGGTGTTGGTCTGCAATATGGTATGACCTTTACGAACATGGCGAACTGGAACGATTATTTGCTCAAACCCAATAAGTTATATTGGTTTGATGCGAATTTTAGTGCTAGCCATGAGCTGTATGTTGAGTATACACCGATTGAGGGTTTACGTCTCGCGGCCTTTGGTGGTTGGGAGTCGTTGTACTTGAAAAACAGCGGTTTTAATCACTTCTATGGTGGTCTTGAGCCAGCATTTAGCGTACGCCGCTCATTTTATGAGTTCGCCGTAGGTTTGGGCTTGGGTTATGGTGGCTATACCATTGATAACAAAGAAGCAGGCGACGCTAAGGGACATGGTTTAACCGTGCGTCCCTTTGTCGAAGCGCGACTTTATCCTGCTAGCTTCGTGGCGCTGTATTTGCGCTTAGGCTTCAACCTCTTTAAGAGCTTTGGTAATGACGCTGATGGGGCTGCTTGGGATGGCTCAACGCGTTACATGGATTACGAAGTTAAGAAAAACAAACTATTGCATGCAGGTCCTTATGTAGCCGCTGGTTTTAGATTTGGTAGCTATCCGTCGCCAAAACACGTTGTTGGCGATGAAGATGGCGATGGCGTGTTGGACGATATCGACGAGTGCCCCACCGTTGCTGGTACAGCCGATCTTGATGGCTGTCCCGCGGTTGATTCCGACGGCGATGGCATCTGCGATCCGTGGGTTGCTGAGGCAGGGTTGAGCGAGAAGTTTGCCGATCGTTGCGTAGGCATCGATAAGTGTCCGTCGGATGCTGAAGATAAGGACGGGTTTGAGGATGAAGATGGTTGTCCAGATCCCGATAACGATGGCGATGGCATTTGTGACGCGTGGGTTGCGGATCAAGGCTTAAGCGAGAAGTATGCCGACGTTTGCAAGGGACGCGATAGCTGTGCAGACGAAGCCGAGGACTTTGATGGCTACAAAGATGATGACGGTTGCGCTGATCCCGATAACGATGGTGATGGCATCTGCGATCCATGGGTAGAGGAGAAGGGCTTAGGAGATAAGTACAAACACATTTGCAGCGGAAAAGACTATTGCCCAGATACCGCAGGGAATGCAAATTATGGTGGATGCTTGAATCCAGACGCTGATGGCGACGGGTATTGCGATGCTTGGGTATTCCAGAATAATCTGCAAAAACAATTCCCCGACTGCAAGGGAATTGATGAGTGCCCCAACGAGAAGGGCGATGACAACAAGGGCTGCATAACGCGACGAGTTGTTGTGACATCCGATAGGATCCAAATCAACGAGAAGATCTTCTTCGCGCTTAACAAGGCTATCATTGAGAAAAAATCCGACAGCTTGCTGGAAGAAATCGCTCAAGTACTCAAGGACAACCCACAAATCACGAAAGTTGAGATCCAGGGCCACACCGACCTTTCGGGTAAGGCAAAATCTAACTTGAAGCTCAGCAACAATCGCGCTAAAGCAGTCCACGATCGACTCATTAAGTTAGGCGTCGATAAGGATCGCTTGATCTACAAGGGCTACGGAATGGAAAAACCGATTATTCCTCTACCCGCTGGGCAGAAGAAGGAAACACCCGAAGCCGCTGCAACGAACCGACGTGTTGAGTTCATTATTCTTGGCCAAGATATCACCAAGACCGTGATCGAAGTTAGTGGACAACCAAAACCCACAACAACGACAACAACGACTAGCACCACCACAGACGCCAAAGCCAAAGCCGAAGCCGATAAGGCCAAAGCCGCGGCCGACGCTAAAGCTAAAGCCGAAGCTGATGCCAAGGCTAAAGCTGATGCCAAGGCCAAAGCTGATGCCAAGGCCAAAGCTGATGCCAAGGCCAAAGCTGCCGCCGATAAAGCTAAAGCCGCGGCCGATGCCAAAGCCAAAGCCGCTGATAAAGCAAAAGCCGATGCCGACGCCAAAGCCAAAGCTGCTGCTGATAAAGCAAAAGCCGATGCCGACGCCAAAGCCAAAGCTGCCGCTGATAAAGCAAAAGCCGAAGCCGATGCCAAAGCCAAAGCTGCCGCTGATAAAGCAAAAGCCGAAGCCGATAAGGCAAAAACAGAGGTAGACGCTGCTAAAGCCGCCGCGGAAAAAGCCAAAGCCGAAGCTGAAGCTAAGGCTAAAGCCGCCGCGGAAAAAGCCAAAGCCGAAGCTGAAGCTAAGGCTAAAGCCGCCGCAGATAAGGCCAGAGCTGAAGCGGAAGCAAGGGCAAAGGCAGCCGAAGCCGCTGCAAAAGCTGGAAAGGAAGTTGTCACTGGTAAATAATCTACAGCGATACTTTGAGTAGTCCCAAGGCTCAATGCGCAGTGCGTGTTGAGCCTTTTTTATAAAAGGATAGCTAAAAATCTTATGCAAATACTATGGATCAAAACAGTTTTATTTGGCCTCTGCTTACTCGTGCCCCAAAGCTTTGCCGTGCACGCGTTTGCGCAGGATGACGCCATCGAAGCGATTGAACGCGTCGCTGAGGATTGCCTAGAAGCTAGCGCAGAGATGGCGTGTATTGCAGGCGGCTACTTTATTCGAGGTTCAAACGAAGATAATCACAATACTTGTAAACAACCAAGTTATAATAAAAAAAAGCAGAACAACACCAAGAATGAGGCTAAAATTTGGCTGGACACCTTCTACATGGATAAGACAGAAGTGACGGTTAAAGATTTTAAAGCCTGTGTAGCGGCTAAAAAATGCGAAAAAGCAGGACCAAAGTATTACGATTTTAGCCGCGATAAGCAGCCTATTACGGGAATTAGTTGGTATGACGCAAGCAATTACTGCAAAGTACAAGGCAAGCACCTCCCCACAGAAGCTGAGTGGGAGAAGGCTGCACGGGGTAGCGATGGAGATCTATACCCTTGGGGTTCGCAGCCAGCAGACTGCGAGAACTCGGTAATTATGGATAAGCAGGGAAGATCATGTGGCATGAAAAAACGCGGGAACTCACCCGAAAAAGGGCGAGTGCTTGAGGTCTGCTCAAGGCCAGCGTCGCGCTATGGGCTTTGTGATATGATTGGGAATGCCGAGGAGTGGGTTGCGGACTGGTACTCTGATAGCTACGAGAGTTGCGGCGAGGATTGCATGGGCGATAACCCAAAAGGGCCTTGCAAAGCTGCCGAAAAATGCGAAGGACATCGCTATAAACTGGTTCGCGGTGGTTCGTGGTATTGGCCCGCCGAACACGCGACGAGCGTACACCGACGCTCACACGTTCCCTCAAACAATCCGTATCACCACTTCGGCTTTCGCTGTGCGGCATCGCAAGCTGAAATGAAAAAAATACGCGAAAATGAGGTGAAATAAGCCCATCACCCCCTCATTATCTCATAAAATGAGCTAAATACGACGAGCTTGAAGCTCTGGAAGTTTTATTATCTTTGTATTCCTCGATTGTTGTATTTATGCGCAAAATCCGTTACAAACAGATGGGAGCTTTTTGCGTCGATATTAATAAGCTCTTACAAGGGCCATGTTTATCGGTCAGATATTTGTATTTTGGGCATAATACCCGCAGTTTGAGGAGAAAACTTTCCATGTCGAAGAAGCTTTTTGTTGGTGGTTTAGCATGGGCCACAACAGACGAGAAATTACGTGAAGTATTTGCCGCGTTTGGCGAACTGACCGATTGCAAAGTTGTGAAGGATAGAGAGACTGGGAGATCGCGTGGCTTTGGCTTTGTGAGTTTTGCAGACGAAGAGAGCGCGAAACGCGCAGCTGAAGAGATGCAAGGGCAGGCTATTGATGGACGCAATATTCGTGTAGACACCGCAGATGATGGCCCTAAGGCGGGACGAGGTGGCGGCGGTGGACGTCGTCGTGGTCCACGAAATGATAACTATGGTGGCGCCGATACTTCAAACTACCATGATTCAGCGCCGCGTGGTGGCAATTACTACGATGACGGCGGTGCAAGTCGCGCTGATAGTCGCCGCGGTGGTGGACGACGCAAAAACCGCGATCGCTATGATGACGATAACTGGTCCTAGTTAACAACGATGAGAATGCCCCTACTGAGCTATTATTGGTAGGGGCGATCAAATATCTGATATTGACTACCAGATTGTACTTCAAAATCAAACTCACCCTCGAGAGCGCCTATCTTTGTGAGCTTTTTCTCCTCTTTGTTCGTGCCTAAAAATTGTACGTGATAAAGTTCACCGGCTAAGCTGGCGTTGATGCGCTTGGAACGCGAAAAGTTTAAAGAGCTAAATTGTATGCTCCCTAGCATATGCAAGTTTAGCGCAACACCTTTGCATTTTCCTAGGATTACTTGCACTTGAACGCAAGCCAAGGGCGCAGTCTCTAAATCCTGCCCCACAATAGCGTCTAAGGCGCTACAACTTTGCCCAGTATTGGCATCTTCTAGCGAAAGTGTGATGAGTACTCCATTAGAGTGGTAACGATCGTGGATTTGGTCATAAAAGCGGATCATGCCAACGCCGTTTTGTTTTGATGCAACAAAGTGGGTGGGTTCTAAGGGAAATTGCTTAATGGCACAGGCGATGTCGGCGCTTGACGCGGTATCTGCGTTTGAGAGCCGAAAACTTGCCTTTTCCTCTGCGCAGGAAACTACAACGATAAGAGCGAACACAAAAATAAGATAGAGACAGAGCTTTGTAGGGCTAAACTGTGTCCTCTGTATTTCATTAAAATCTGCCTTGTACTTTATCATGGCTAAAACCCGTAATACTAACGCCCCGCGCTCCGCCAAGCGCTATCGCCCTTAGCTCCGTTCTTCTTCGTAGTGCGTTGATTTAATTAACTTTATTTTAAACGCTCGCCAGCCTTTCCTTGGTTTACGAACGAAGAAGCACGCCTTTAAGCGCAAAATAGGTGATCTCTTTTTTGCCAAAATAATATAAGATATTGGCATACTCATCGTTAAGGCCAAGCAAATTTGCCTTTGCACCAACGTGTATCTTCCCATCATCGTGTTTAGCCAGCGCTAAGGCTGCTCCCCGCGTTACCCCAAACAAAGCTTCCGCCGGCGTACAGCCAAAAAGCGTACAAGCCAAACTTGCCGCTAAGCCTAAATCGGAAGCAGGACAAGTGCCAGGATTAAAATTCGTCGAAATCGCAAAGTTTAGTCCTGCGTCGATAATGGCACGAACAGGCGGGCGCTTTGGAGTATCCATGTAAACAGCGACTAAGGGAAAGACCACGCACACGAGCTTGCTGTGACTATCTCTGAGTTTAGCGATATCTTCGCTTCTGAGTTCATCAAGGTGATCCGCTGTTAAACCACCAAGTTCAGCGCAACGCAGTGTTGCGCCGCTACGGCTAAACTGCTCAGCGTGAGCACGAATATCCATACCTAACGACTTGGCACGCTCCCAAATTTTAGTCGCTTGCTCAAGACTGAAGGCGCCTTGCTCGCAAAAAACATCGCAGCACTTCGCTATACCTTGCGCTGCTACTTTGGGGAGCATCTCATCGACGATATGCTCGCAGTACTCCGACATGCTCAAAAATTCGGGAGAAAGACTATGGGCACCCAAAAACGTTGCCACCACCTCAGTAGGGCTAGCATGTCGCTCTTGTAAGGAAGCGCTTGCCGATTGGATAATTTCTAGCATGCGTAGCTCTTCACGAGTACTTAAGCCATAACCAGACTTTACTTCGATGCAGCCAATGCCTTGTCGAACAAAATTCGATAAACGTTGCACTAAAAGATCTTGAAGCTCGGAATCACTGGCGTTTCTTGTACTTTCTACACTACTGCGTATGCCGCCACCCGCTTTTGCAATTTCGCCATAGGATAGCCCAGCGTTCTTAAGCAGAAACTCGCCGGCGCGTTGCCCGGCAAAGATGGCGTGCGTGTGGCACTCGATCCACGAGGGCATCAGCGTTTTGACGTGTATGCTTTTAAGGGATTTTGCGCGTTGAGGGAGCTGCGTGGCTTCGCCTATATAAGTGATGTAACCATCCTCGATCAATAACGCGCAATTACGCTTAATCCCCAAGATCTGTTCATCACGCGTTTTGAGTTGATTCGTTTTCTTGGCCTCATCATACGCCATTTTTTCTTCCCATCCTGTCATGCACAGTAGGGTATCGGCGAGAACTACGTGGTTATAACTGGTGTAATCCGTATTCGTCATATCGTTTAGCATTAGGGAAGCCCTGAACAATGTGAAAATTGCCAAATCAGTAGGGGCAGGTTTCAAAGCTGACCCTTGATTAAAACAATGAAAGTTAAGCGGATGTTCAAAATAAAGTCAATAAAATCAATGCGTTGCAGAGATGTAGGGTTTTAAGGGCGATAGCCCTTAGCGGGGTCTGGAGCCTCATCATTACGGAAATCTTTTATTCTCAAATCAACAACATAATGAGACCTTTGCACGGCTAGAAATAGTGAATTTAATTTTACAAATCCGATACAGTTTTAAACAAAATGAGACATTTTGTAGAGAAATATAAGCTAAAAATGCTAATAATATAAGGCAAAGTAGAGATAGAATGACATTTTATTTGAAAAGTGCTTAAAAGAGTGCTTTCTTAGTGCCACAGCCGTCCAGGCTGTGGCCGCTTCGCGCGCGGCCTCAGCCGCG
>Ga0265293_10004909_pt1 | contig 22972 bp, 19 predicted proteins | sample Munlanlewell138R_FD_192505 | JGI IMG/M metagenome (GOLD analysis project Ga0265293, IMG submission 192505) | Leachate microbial communities from a municipal landfill in Southern Ontario, Canada - Leachate well 138R | ecosystem: Engineered > Solid waste > Landfill > Unclassified | place: Canada... | reverse complement strand
AGTGGCCTGATCCACCTCAACCCTCTGGAGACAAACCATGACCACCCGCCGCCTCGTTCTGACCCGCAGTGCCGCCGTCATCGGTGCCGCGTCCTCCGGTCTGCTGCTGCCGCAGATCGTTCGCGCGCAATCCGACAAGATCCGTGTGGGCTTCATGCTGCCGTACACCGGCACGTTTGCCCAGCTGGGCGTGGCCATCGAGAACGGCGTCCGCATGGCCCTGAACGAACAGGGTGGCAAGCTCGGTGGCCGCGAGGTCGAGTTCTTCAAGGTGGACGACGAGTCCAACCCCGCCAAGGGCATCGAGAACGCCACCCGCCTGGTGCAGCGCGACAAGGTCGACGTGCTGATCGGCACCGTGCACTCGGGCGTGCAGATGGGCATTCACAAGGTGGCGCGCGAATCGGGCGTGCTCAACCTGATCCCGAACGCCGGCGTGCACATCGCCACCCGCCAGCAGTGCGCGCCCAACGTGTTCCGCACCTCGTTCACCAACTCCCAGCCCACGCTGGCGCTGGGCAAGACCATGGTGGACCGCGGCCACAAGAAGGCCGTCTGGATCACCTGGAACTACGCCGCCGGCGACGAGGCCTTCGAAGGCTTCGAAAAGAGCTACACCGCGGCGGGCGGCACCATCGTCAAGAAGCTGGGGCTGCCCTTCCCCAACGTCGAGTTCCAGGCCCTGCTGACCGAGATCGCCGCCCTCAAGCCCGATGCGGTGGCCTGCTTCTTCGCTGGCGGCGGCGCGGCCAAGTTCATGCGCGACTATGCCGCCGCGGGCCTGAACAAGACCATCCAGCTGTACGGCTCGGGCTTCCTGACCGAGGGCGTGCTGGACGCCGCCGGCGATGCCGCCAACGGCGTGCTGACCACCATGCACTACGGCGATTCGCTCAACACCCCGCGCGACAACCAGTTCCGCCTCGAGTACGCCAAGGCCTTCAAGATGCAGCCCGACGTGTACGCCGTGCAGGGCTACGACACCGGCCTGCTGCTGGTGCAGGGCGCCAACGCGGTCAAGGGTGACCTGTCCAACAAGAAGGCGCTGTACGCCGCCATGGAAGGCGCCACCATCGACAGCCCGCGCGGCCGGTGGACCATGAGCAAGGCGCACAACCCGGTGCAGGACATGTACCTGCGCCGCGTCGAGAACAAGGAAAACAAGGTGATCGGCATTGCCCAGAAGGCCGTGGCCGATCCGGCCACCGGCTGCCGCATGGCCTGACCCTGCCCCCTGCTTCGCCAGTGGCCGCCTGCGGCGCGTGCAGTCTCTGCCGCGCCGCCAGCCGGCTGCGCCCCGCCCCACCGATTCATGGACTTCGCCAATTTCCTCATCCAGTTGCTCAACAGCCTGCAGTACGGGCTGTTGCTGTTCATGCTGGCCGCCGGCCTGACGCTGATTTTCGGCATCATGGGCGTCGTCAACCTCGCGCACGGCAGCTTCTACATGCTGGGCGCCTACCTGGCGTGGTTCTTCACCGCCCAGCTCGACAGCCTGCTGCTGGCGATCGTCGTCGGCACGGCGCTGGCCGTGGCCTTCGGCTGGCTGCTTGAGTGGGCGCTGTTCCGCTTCTTCTACCATCGCGATCACCTCGACCAGGTGCTGCTGACCTTCGGCCTGATCTACATCTTTGAGGAGGTACGCTCGATCTTCTGGGGCGACGATGTGCACGCCGTGCAGGTGCCCGAGCTGCTGAACTGGTCGATCCCGCTGACCGACACGCTCTCGTACCCGGTCTACCGCCTGGTGATGTCGGGCGTCTGCATCCTGCTGGCCATCGGCCTGTACCTGCTGATCAACAGGACGCGCCTGGGCATGAAGATCCGCGCCGGTGCCTTCAACCGCGAAATGACCGAATCGCTGGGCATCAACATCCGGCTGATCCACGGTGTGGTGTTCGCGCTCGGCGTCGGCCTGGCGGCCATCGCCGGCATGATCGCCGCACCGATTTCCAGCGTCTACCCGGGCATGGGCAGCTCGGTGCTCATCATGTGCTTCGTGGTGGTGGTGATCGGCGGCATCGGCTCGGTGCGCGGCGCGCTGGTGGCGGCGCTGCTCGTGGGCCTGGTGGACACCTTCGGCAAGGTGCTGGTGCCCCAGATCGCCGGCATGGCCGTTTACATGCTCATGGCCATCGTGCTGCTCTACAAGCCCGAAGGTCTTTTCAAGCACTGATCGCCCTACCCCATGAGTTCCCCCACAGCCACCCTTGAGCGCCTGCCGCGCAGCATGCAGGCCATGCTGGTCATCGGCGCCGTCGCGCTGGCGGCCTTCCCGCTGGTGCCCATCGAAGGCACCGACTTCTACCTGCAGATGCTCACGCAGATGATGATCCTGGCCATCTTCGCGATGAGCCTGGATCTGCTGCAGGGTGTCACCGGCCTGGTGTCGCTGGGCCACGCGGCGTTCTTCGGCATCGCCGGCTACGCGCTGGCCTTCCTCACGCCACAGGACGCCCCCATGGCCCTGTGGTGGAGCCTGCCGGCGGCCGTGCTGGCCGCCGCCGTGGCCGCCCTGGTCATCGGTTTCCTGGTGGTGCGCACCAAAGGCATCTACTTCATCATGGTCACCATGGCGTTCGCGCAGATGGTGTACTTCCTGTTCTTCGACAACAAGGCGCTGGGTGGCTCCGACGGCATCTACGTGTACTTCCGCCCCGACGCCACCGCCGTCGGCCTCGATCTGGAAAACAAGACCAGCTTCTACTACTTCACACTGGTGCTGCTGGTGGCGGTGTACCTGTTCCTGCGCCGGGTGCTGTTCTCGCCCTTCGGCCGCGTGCTCACCGGCATCCGCGTGAACGAGCACCGCCTGCGCGCGGTCGGCTACGGCACCTTCAATTACAAGCTGGCCGCCTTCACCCTGGCCGGTGCCCTGGCCGGCCTGGCCGGGTACCTGTGGGCCGCGCAGACCGGTTTCGTCAACCCCGAGCTGATGGGCTTCCACATGAGCGCACACGCCATCATGATGGTCATCCTCGGCGGCATGGGCAACTTCGCCGGCGCCATCGTGGGTGCGTTCGCGTTCGAGTACGTGATGCACTTCTTCAAGGACCTGACCAAGCACTGGCAACTGCTCATGGGCGGTTTCATCCTGCTGGTGGTCATCGTGGCCCCGCGTGGCCTGCTGGGTCTGGGCGAATCGCTGCTGGGCCGCGGCCGCAAGGACACGACGGAGGCTTCGGAATGAACGAAGAACCCCTGCTGAGCGCGCGCGGCCTGACCAAGCGCTTCGGCGGCCTGGCCGCCGTCAACGACGTTTCGGTTGACCTGATCCGCGACCGGCTGCACGCCGTCATCGGACCCAATGGCGCCGGCAAGTCCACCCTGACCAACCTGCTCTCGGGCGACCTGCCGCCCACCTCGGGCTCGATCACCCTCAACGGGCAGGAGACCGCCGGCAGTTCGCCCGAATCGATCTCGCGCCTGGGCCTGGGTCGCAGCTACCAGAAAACCAACATCTTCCTGCCTTTCACGGTCTGGGACAACGTGCGCCTGGCCTCGCAGTCGTGCGAGCGCTTCTCACCCTGGAATCCGCTGCGCTGGTTCTCGCGCGCGGACGGCCTGGCGCAGGTGAACGAGCGTTGCGAACGCGCCATCGAACTGGCCGGGCTGACGCACCGCCGGGATACCGTCGCGGCCACCATCAGCCACGGCGAGCAGCGCCAGCTCGAAATCGCGATGACGCTGGCCACCGAACCCACCGTGCTGCTGCTCGACGAGCCGCTGGCCGGCATGGGCCAGGCCGAGGCCGAGCGCATGGTCGATCTGCTGCTCAAGCTCAAGAAAGACCACGCCATGATGCTGGTCGAGCACGACATGGACGCCGTGTTCGCGCTGGCCGACCAGCTCACCGTGATGGTCAACGGCCAGGTGATCGCCAGTGGCACACCCGAGCAGGTGCGTGCCGACCCGATGGTCCAGGCGGCCTACCTGGGTGAGGAACACTGAACATGCCCGAAACACCCCTGATCAGTGCCCACGGCCTGCACACCCACTACGGGCAGAGCCACATCCTGCGCGGCGTCGATTTCGTCGTCGGCCAGGGACAGACCATCGGCCTGATGGGTCGCAACGGCATGGGCAAGACCACCCTGCTCAAGTCCATCATGGGCATCGTCAAACCCAGTGGTGGCGGCGTGCTCATCAAGGGCCATCCCATGACCGGCGCGAGCCCCTATGCCGTGGCACGGCTGGGCATTGCCTACGTTCCCGAGGGGCGCGGCATTTTCGGCAACCTGAGCGTGAAGGAAAACCTCGTCATGGCCGCGCGCCCCGGCACGCGCGGCCAGCGCGACTGGACCTACGAGCGGGTCCTGGACACCTTCCCGCGCCTGGCCGAGCGCCTGAACCATGGTGGTCAGCAACTCTCGGGCGGCGAGCAGCAGATGCTGACCATCGGCCGTGCGCTCATGACCAACCCCGACGTGCTCATCCTGGACGAGGCCACCGAGGGCCTGGCACCGCTGATCGCGCGCGAGATCTGGCGCATCTGCGGCCTGATCCGTGAAAGCGGCATCAGCAGCGTGATCGTGGACAAGGCCTGGAAGCAGGTCACCCAGATCACCGACCGCAACGTCATCCTCGTCAAGGGCGAGGTGGTGTTCGAAGGCAGCTCGGAGGAGCTGCTGTCGCAGCCGCACCTGCTGGAGCAGTACCTCGGCGTCTGACGCCCCTACAGCAAGGGCCGGAGCTCGCGCGCGGCATCAAGCAGCAGCGGCAGCAGGTCGTGGCGCATCACCTCCGGCGCCAGGCGCTCGGGTGAGGCCACCACATTGAGCGCCGCCACGGTGCGCCCGCGCATGTCGCGCAACGGCACCGCCAGTGCATGCACACCCCTCTCGTGCTCCTCGCTGGCCACGGCGTAGTCATCGGTGCGCACCTGATCGATGACGGCGCGCAGGGCCTTGTGGTCGGTGGTGGTCAGCGGCGTGAGCTTGGGCAGTTCACGCCTCTTGAGCCAGGCCGAAAGCTCGCTGCGCGGCATGGCCGCCAGCAGCACCCGTCCGGTGGACGTGGCATGTGCCGGCAGGCGTGCCCCCAGGTGCAGGCCGTAAGCCATCAGCCGCTGACCGCCGACAGCCGCACTGCGCGCCACGATCACCACCTCATGACCATCGAGCACCACCGCCGAGAACGATTCACGCGTCTGCACCGCCAGGCGGTTGAGCGTCGGCTGCAGCAGGCGTGGCAGCCGCGCCGAGGCCAGGTAGCTGCCCGAGAACCGCAGCACCTTGGGGGACAGCCAGTAATGCGTGCCATCGGTGTCCAGGTAGCCCAGGTGCGCCAGCGTGAGCAGGTGGCGTCGCGCAGCGGCACGGGTCAGGCCGGCGCGCTCGGCCGCCTGCGTGGCATTCAGCCGCTGGCGCTCGGTGTCGAAACTCTCCAGCACGGCCATGCCTTTGGCCATGCCTTCGATGAAATCCGCCTTGGCGATGGTCGTGGAGCGAAGCGCGGCCGGTGCCGGTCGACGCAGAGTGGCATGCATGGCAAGTGGCACAGGACAATCGAAGATTGCGCGATTATCGCGCAAACACGCCGAAGACCGCGCAACACCTGCAAGCCTGCCTTGAGCTGTGCGCGCTCTCGCCCTATGCTCGGGAACACGGCTCAGGCAGGACATCCAGCCACCTGCATCTTTCTCAGGAGACACCCACATGCGTACCCAGGTCGCCATCATCGGCGCGGGCCCATCCGGCCTTCTGCTCGGTCAACTGCTGCACAAGGCAGGCATCGACGCCATCATCCTCGAACGTCAGTCCGGCGAATACGTGCTGGGCCGCATCCGGGCCGGCGTTCTCGAGCAGGTCTGCATCGACCTCATGGACGAGGCAGGTGTGGGCGAGCGTATGCACCGCGAAGGCCTGGTCCACGGCGGCTTCGAGCTGCTGGTGGACGGTCAGCGCCACCGCATCGACATGAACAAGCTCACGGGCGGCAAGAACGTGATGGTCTATGGCCAGACCGAACTGACGCGCGACCTGATGGAAGCACGCGCTGCTGCCGGCCTGCCCACCGTGTACGAAGCCCTGAACGTGCAGGTGCACGACTTCGACACCCAGAACCCGCGCGTCACCTATGAAAAGGACGGCCAGACGCACACCATCGAGTGCGACTTCATCGCCGGCTGTGACGGCTTCCACGGTGTGTGCCGCGCCAGCGCCCCGCGCAGCGCCATCAAGGAGTTCGAGAAGGTCTACCCGTTCGGCTGGCTGGGCCTGCTGTCGGACACGCCGCCAGTGCACGACGAACTGATCTACGTGAACAGCCCGCGCGGCTTCGCACTGTGCTCGCAGCGCAGCCAGACCCGCAGCCGCTACTACCTGCAGGTGCCGCTGACCGACAAGATCGAAGAATGGACCGACGAAGCCTTCTGGCAGGAGTTGCGCCTGCGCCTGGACGACGAAGCCAACGCAAAGCTGGTCACCGGTCCCAGCATCGAAAAGAGCATCGCCCCGCTGCGCAGTTTCGTGACCGAGCCGCTGCGTTTCGGCCGTATGTTCCTGGCCGGCGATGCGGGCCACATCGTGCCGCCCACGGGCGCCAAGGGCCTGAACCTGGCCGCCACCGATGTGAAGTACCTGTTCAACGGCATCCGCGAGTACTACGAGGAGAAGTCCGAGGCCGGCATCGACCGCTACTCCGAGCTGGCCCTCAAGCGCATCTGGCGTGCCGAGCGCTTCTCGTGGTGGTTCACCCAGTTGATGCACAAGTTCCCGGATGACGGCGAGATCGTCGGCAAGTTCCAGCGCGCCGAGCTGGACTACCTGATCAACTCCGAGGCCGGCTCCCGCACCATGGCCGAAAACTACGTCGGCCTGCCGCTGGACTTCGGTCAGTAAGCAACCCCGCCATGCCGCCGGCCCCACCTCGGGGTGCCGGCGGCTTTTTTTCGCCCGGCCCCGCACGAACCGGGTTGTCACCTGCACGCCGGTCGTGGCATCGCCCTTGGGCTATAGTGGTTGACGTATACGTCAATTGCGCATCCCATGGCCACTTCCGCACACCCCCTGACCAAAGCCATCAAACCCCTGCGGGGCATTCGCGTCCTGAGCCTGGCGCTGAACCTGCCAGGGCCTGCCGCCCTCATGCGCCTGAGGGCCATGGGCGCGACCTGCGTGAAAGCCGAGCCGCCCGCCCCCAAGGGCGCGCCCGCCGGCACCAGCGGCGACCCCATGGGCCAGTACAGCCCCGAGGCCTACACCACGCTGCACGAGGGCATCAAGACCGTCACCATCGACCTCAAGAGCGAGCAGGGCCAGGCCCGGCTGCACAAGGAGCTGGCGCGCACCGACGTGCTGCTGACCTCCTTTCGCCCGTCCGCCCTGCGCAAGCTCGGTCTGGGCTGGAAGGCTTTGCACAAGGCCTGGCCGCAACTGTCGGTGGTAGCCATCGTGGGTGCCCCGGGCGAGCGCGCAGAAGAACCCGGCCACGACCTGACCTACCTGGCCGACGCCGGGCTGATCACCGGCACGGAACTGCCCGCGACATTGTTCGCCGACATGGCCGGTGCCCTGATGGCCAGCGAGGCGGCGCTGCAGGCGGTCATCGGGTGCCAGCGTCGCGGCAAGGGCGTCTTCCAGGAGATGGCACTGTCAGAGGCCGCCGCCTGGCTCGCCCTGCCCCGCACCTGGGGACTGACGATGCCCGCCGGCCCCGTCGGGGGCGCCCATGCGGGCTACCGCGTCTATCCGTGCCGCAATGGCCGCGTGGCTGTGGCCGCACTGGAGCCGCATTTCGCGACCGCGCTCTGCGATGTCGCGGGTCTGGGCACACCGGATGCAGCCACCATGTTCAGGCCGGCCACCCATGAGGCGATTGCCGCCTTCCTCGCGGGCAAGACACGCGCGCAACTGGACCGCCTGGCCGCGAAGCACGACATCCCGCTGCACACCCTGGCCTGACGCCAACCGCTTCAGAGCTGGTTGCGCTGATCCTTCAGCGACTGCAGCCACTCGCGCCAGATGGCCACCAGCAGCGCCATCAGCACAGGCCCAATGAACAGGCCCACCAAGCCCATGGTCTTGACGCCACCGACCAGGCCGAAGAACGTGGGCAGGAATGGCAGCTTCACCGGCCCGCCCACCAGACGGGGCCGCAGTGTCTTGTCGACGATAAACAGCTCGACCGAGCCCCAGGCGAACAAGGCCGCACCAGCCATGGCGTGACCCGACCCCACCAGGTACAGCGACACCAGCGTGAACGACAGCGGCGCACCGCCCGGAATCATTGCCATGAAACCGGTGACCACGCCCAGCAGCACGGGTGATGGCACACCCGCAATCCAGTAGGCAATGCCCAGCACCACCCCCTCCCCCATGGCGATCAGCCCCATGCCCGTGACGGTGGCACTCACCGTCGCCGGCACCACGCGCGAGAAACGCTGCCAGCGCTCGGTCAGCAGGTGTTCACCGACGAGGTCGATCTGAGCCGCGATGCGCGCACCGTCCTTGTAAACGAAGAACAGCGTGATCAACATGAACAGCACGAGCAGCAACAGGCCGAACAGGTCCCCCGTGGCCGTCAGTGCCATGCGGTAGATGTTGCCCAGGTGCTGGCCGCTGAGCAGCTGGATCCATTCGCCCAGGGCATGCGGCTCGCCCAGGTGATCGCGCCAGTAGGCTGCGAGCTGTTCGCCCACCAGGGGCAGGGCTTCGATCCACTTGGGCACGGGCGCGCCACTGCGGTTGGCCTCGATCAGCCAGCGCACGAAGCCGCTGGCTTCACCGATGGCGAAATGCAGGGCGACCGACAGCGGCACTACCAGCACCAGCAACACCACCAGGATCGCCAGCGACGCCGCCAGCGTGGTGTTGCCATGGCAGCGCGCCACCACCTTGTGATAGAGCGGCCAGCTCGCAAAGCCGATGATCAGGGCCGCGAGAACGGGAACGAGAAAGCCACGGAAGAAATAGACACCCGCCAGCAACAGCAGCAACAGCAGGGTGCGGGTAATGAACGGAGCGCGAAGTACTGGCCGCATGGATTCATTTTGACACGTACCCGTGGCCTCGCTCGGGCGACGCGAACCAATTTCCGTGCCGCCCTCAACAAGGGCCGCCATCCTGGCTGGCCACCTTACCGCCCGCGCCCCTTCTTCACCCCGGCCCGCGGCGGCAGCCCCGTGTGCTGGGCCAGCACGCGGCCCGGCTTCGGTTCACTGGTGCGAAAGCGCACGTCGCCCCTGGGTTCCTGCGGCTCCTGCGGACGGATGCGCAACGCGACCGCCTTGCCGTCCTTGTTGATCGTGTAGCCCAGGCCCGTACCGCCGCCCTTGAAGCCCGTGCTGTTCTTCCGGCGCGCGCTCTGGTAACTGCCGTCCGTCATTGGCTGGAAGGTCGGCACCAGGTGCTGCTTGCCGTTGCCGATCAGGTCGGCGCGGCCCATGGCCTTGAGCGCCTCGCGCAGCAGCGGCCAGTTGTTGGGATCGTGGTAGCGCAGGAAGGCCTTGTGCAGGCGCCGGCGCCGCTCGCCGCGCACGATGTCCACCTTCTCGCCACGCTCGTCGCGGTGGATGCCCTTGAGCGGATTCAGCCCCGTGTGGTACATGGCCGTGGCCGTGGCCATCGGGCTGGGGTAGAAGGCCTGGACCTGGTCGGCACGGAAACCATTCTTCTTGAGCCAGATGGCCAGGTTCAGCATGTCCTCGTCGCTGGTGCCCGGGTGCGCGGCAATGAAGTACGGGATGAGGTACTGCTTCTTGCCCACCTCCTCGCTGTACTTCTCGAACATCGTCTTGAAGCGGTCATAGGTACCGATGCCGGGCTTCATCATCTTCGACAGCGGCCCCTGCTCGGTGTGCTCGGGCGCGATCTTGAGGTAGCCGCCGACGTGGTGTTGCACCAGCTCCCTGACGTACTCGGGCGACTGCACGGCCAGGTCGTAGCGCAGGCCGGAGCCGATCAGCACCTTCTTGATGCCCTTGAGCGCGCGGGCGCGACGGTAGATCCGGATCAACGGATCGTGGTTGGTGTTCAGGTTCTGGCAGATGCCCGGGAAAACACAGCTGGGCTTGCGGCACGCGGCCTCGATCTCGGGGCTCCTGCAGCCGAGCCGGTACATGTTGGCCGTAGGCCCGCCCAGATCGGAAATCGTGCCGGTGAAGCCCTTGACCTTGTCGCGGATGTCCTCGATCTCCTGGATGATCGAGTCTTCGGAGCGACTCTGGATGATCCGGCCCTCGTGCTCGGTGATCGAGCAGAAGGTGCAGCCGCCAAAGCAGCCGCGCATGATGTTGACCGAGGTGCGGATCATCTCCCACGCCGGGATCTTGGTCGCGCCCTCGTGGCTGCCGTTGTCGTCGGCATAGGCCGGGTGCGGACTGCGGGCATACGGCAGGCCGAAGACCCAGTCCATCTCGGCCGTGGTCAGCGGGATGGGTGGCGTGTTGATCCACACGTCGCGGGCCGCGGTGCCCTCGCCATGCGCCTGCACCAGCGCCCGCGCGTTGCCGGGGTTGGTCTCCAGGTGCAGCACGCGGTTGGCATGGGCATAGAGCACCGGGTCACTCTTGACCTGCTCGTAGCTGGGCAGGCGGATCACCGAGCGGTCGCGCGGTGGCAAAGTGCGGTGCCCGCGCAGCGCAGGGTTGGGCACGAACTGCACCGGTTTCGTGTCGCTGGCAACAGACCCCTTGCCCTCCCCCGTTTCCATGGCGCAGCTTTGCCCCTGGGCCTGCGCCTGCTCGCTGGTTGTCTGGTAGGGGTTGATGTGCGTGTCCACACGGCCGGGGGTGTCGACCGCGGTCGAGTCGATCTCGAACCAGCCCTCGGCCGAAGGATCGCCCGGCCGCCGCACGAAGGCGGTGCCGCGCACGTCGGTGATGCTGTCGACCGGCTCGCGCCGCGCCAGCCGGTGCGCCACCTCGACCAGCGCGCGCTCGGCATTGCCGTACAGCAGCAGGTCGCACTTGCTGTCCACCACGATGGAGCGGCGCACCTTGTCGCTCCAGTAGTCGTAGTGTGCGATGCGGCGCAGGCTGCCCTCGATGCCGCCCAGGATGATGGGGGTGTCCTTGTAGGCCTCGCGGCAGCGCTGGCTGTAGACGATGGCGGCGCGGTCGGGCCGCTTGCCGCCCACGTCACCGGGGGTGTAGGCATCGTCGCTGCGGATCTTCCGGTCGGCGGTGTACCGGTTGATCATGGAATCCATGTTCCCCGCCGTCACGCCCCAGAACAGGTTGGGCTTGCCCAGGGCCTTGAAGGCCTCGGCGCTCGTCCAGTCGGGCTGGGCGATGATGCCTACCCGGAAGCCCTGCGCCTCCAGCACGCGGCCGATCACGGCCATGCCGAAGCTCGGGTGGTCCACGTAGGCGTCGCCCGTGACCAGAATGACGTCGCAGCTGTCCCAGCCGAGCTGCTCCATCTCAGCGCGGCTCATCGGCAGGAACGGCGCCGTGCCGAAGCGCTTGGCCCAGTAGGGCCGGTAGCTCATGAGCGGCTTGGCGCTGCGCGCAAAAAAGGACACGTCGATGGGTGCGTTCATGGACGCCTGGGGCTCTCGTGGGTTGGGGTAACCGTCCAGTGTAGGCCTTTTGCCCCAACCCGTGCTGCTTTGGGACTTCCCGGCGGACGGACGGAGCCGCCACGGGCGCGACCCGTCACCTGCGGGTCAGCCCCACCCGCCCTGCTGCGCTAGGCTGGGCGGCACGCACCCCAGAGTGCCCGACCAGACCCTTTCAGGAGACCCCATGCCCGAATTCAGCACCCTCGTCATCGGCCCCGACCCCCGCAACCCGCGCATCGCCCGGCTGCGCCTGAACCGGCCCGAGCGGCTCAACGCCATCAACGACGACATGCCCGGCGAAATCCGCGCCGCCCTCGAATGGGCCAACGCCGAGCCAAGCATCCACGTCATCGTGGTCGAGGGCAGTGGCAAGGGTTTCTGCGGCGGCTACGACCTGGCCGACACCGCCAGCCAGCACATCGAGCACCCCTGCCAGCAGGAATCCTACCCCTGGGACCCGATGGTGGACTACGCCTACATGAAGCGCAACACCGAGCACTTCATGAGCCTGTGGCGCAGCGCCAAGCCGACCATCGCCCAGGTGCACGGCGCCGCCGTGGCCGGCGGCAGCGACATCGCCCTGTGCTGCGACCTGCTGGTGATGGCCGAGGACGCCCGCATCGGCTACATGCCCACGCGGGTCTGGGGCTGCCCCACCACCGCCATGTGGACCTACCGCCTGGGCCCCACACGCGCCAAGCAGCTCATGTTCACCGGCGACGTGATCGACGGCCGCACGGCCGCCGAATGGGGGCTGGCCAACCAGGCGGTGCCCGCCCACCAGCTCGACGAAACCGTGCTGAAGCTGGCCACACGCATCGCCGGCGTGCCCTCCTCGCACCTGGCCATGCACAAGATGGTGGTCAACCAGGTGCTGCTGACCATGGGGCTGGAGCAGAGCCAGATGATGGCCACCGTGTTCGACGGCATCACCCGCCACAACCCCGAGGGCCTGTGGTTCCGCCGCCATGCCCAGACACACGGCTTCAAGGATGCGGTGCAATGGCGCGACAGCGGAAAACCGATCCCCGAGGGGGACGAGGCACGTGCGCTGATCCGGGACATGGAGCAGCGCTCATCCGGCCGTTGAGGTCGGCCGGGGCTTGGGCAGGCCGATCCCCCTTCATCTGTTCCGCCTGCAGCCCCTCGGGTCGGCACCATGCCACGGTTGACGCTGGCGGCAGCGTTGCGGATACTGTGCGGCGCCTGCGGCGGGTGCCTGCACCGTCGCGCCGGGATTTCCCCACCGACCACAACAACACCACAAGGGAACTGTTCTGTCTTCCGCCGTTTCTTCTTCCACTGCACCGATCCGCCGCATCGCCATCAGCACCGGTGGCGGTGACGCGCCCGGCCTCAATGCCGTCATCCGCGCAGTCACACTCACTGCCGCCAAAAGGGGCTGGGAATGCTATGGCATCCGCGACGGCTACAACGGCATCCTGTACCCCGAGCGCTATCCCGAGGGCGGCGTGTTCCGCCTGACGCTGGACCGGGTTCGCGGCATCGCGCACCTGGGCGGCACGATGCTGGGCACCACCAACAAGGGCAACCCGCTGCACTTCCCGCTGCCACAGGCCGATGGTTCGGTGCGGCACATCGACCGCAGCGACGACATCATCGACTACTTCGCGCGCCAGGGCCTGGACGCGCTGGTGGCCGTGGGTGGCGACGGATCCCTGGCCATTGCGCACGAGCTGCACAAGAAGGGCCTGCGTGTGGTGGGGGTGCCCAAGACCATCGACAACGACCTCGACAAGACCTTCACCACCTTCGGTTTCGACACCGCGGTGGAGTTCGCCACCGACTGCATCGACCGCCTGCACAGCACCGCCGAAAGCCACCAGCGCGTGATGGTGGTGGAGGTGATGGGCCGCTACGCAGGCTGGATCGCCCTGCACGCGGGCATTGCCGGCGGCGCACACGCCATCCTGCTGCCCGAGATCCCGTTCGACCTGGACAAGGTGGTGGCCAAGATCCGCCACCGTGACCTGCTGGGGCGCATGTACTCGATCGTGGTCGTGGCCGAAGGGGCCGCCCCGCGCGACGGCCAGCGCGTGGTGCTGGAGTCCGGCAATGCCGGCCACGCCGAGCGGCTTGGCGGCATCGGCGAGCAGGTGGCCAGGGCGCTGGGCGAGCGCACCGGCAAGGATGCCCGCGCCGTCGTGCTGGGTCACCTGCTGCGCGGCGGCAGCCCGACCTCGTTCGACCGCCTGGCCTCGCTGCGCTTCGGCACGGCGGCCGTGCGTGCGCTCGCCGAAGGCCGCAGCGGCGTGATGGTGGCCCTGGGCTATCCGGACGTGAACTGCGTGCCGCTCGAGGAAGTGGCCGGCCGCATGAAGAGCGTGCCGCTGGACAGCGACACCGTGCAAACCGCGCGCGACCTGGGTATCTGCCTGGGTGACTGAGGCGGCCGGCGGCGGGCCGGGGCACGTCACCGCCAGCCCGCCGGGGTTCACATCGTTACCGCTCTTACGGAACCGTCCAGAATGTAATCACGCCGCAGCCTAGCATGGGCGCTCCTGTTACGTGAGTCATCTGATCAAGGAGAAGGCATGGCACTGCACTTTGGCAAACGCGAATCCGAACCCGTCCAAAAAACCGCCACCCCGCCCCTGGGCGCCCAGCGCTACGGCAGCGCCAGCGTGGTATCCCCCGCGTCGCCGGCTGCCGCACCGGTGGCCGCACCCGCCAGTACCAGCCCGGCATCGAGCGACAGCGGCGGCAGCAAGCTCACCGTCGGGCCGAACATCAAGCTCAAGGGCGTGGAGATCACCGACTGCGACACGCTGGTGGTCGAAGGGCTGGTCGAGGCAACGATGGATTCACGCGTGATCCAGATTGCCGAACAAGGCGCCTTCAAGGGCTCGGCCGAGATCGACATTGCCGAGATCCGCGGCGTTTTCGAAGGCAACCTGACGGTGCGCCAGAAACTGGTCATCCACGCCACCGGCCGCGTCACGGGCAAGATCCGCTATGGCAAGGTGGTGATCGAGGAAGGCGGGCAGCTCTCGGGCGACATCGAGTGCTCCTCGGCATCGGCCCAGCCGTCCACCACCAGCGCCCGCAGCGCGGCAAGCCCCACCAGCACCCCTTCGCCCACGCCGGCCGTGGCACTGGCCGACTGAGCCTGGCCACCCGTCCACCGCGCCCCGCCACCGCGCGGGGCGTGGACCGCTTGTCCGGCATGGGACCCGGTATGCTTGCGCCATGTATGCCGGTTTTTTCGGCCTCCGGGCCGATCCGTTCTCGATCGCCCCGGACCCGCACTACCTCTACCTGAGCGAGCGCCACCGCGAAGCGCTCGCGCATCTGCTGTACGGCTTGCAGGGCAGCGGCGGCGTCGTGCTGCTGACGGGCGAAGTCGGCACCGGCAAGACCACCGTGTTCCGCTGCTTCCTGGCGCAGGCACCCGACACCTGCCAGGTGGCCTACATCTTCAATCCCAAGCTGTCCGTCACCGAGCTGCTGCGGGTGATCTGCGATGAGTTCGGGGTACCGGTGCGTACCACCGACGCGGGCCCGGCCACGATCAAGGCGCATATCGACCCGCTCAACGCCTTCCTGCTCGGGTTGCACGCGCAAGGTCGCCAGGCGGTGCTGGTCATCGACGAAGCGCAGAACCTCGCAGCCGACGTGCTGGAGCAGCTCCGTCTGCTCACCAATCTGGAAACAACCGAGCGAAAACTGTTGCAAATCGTACTGATCGGCCAGCCCGAACTGCGCGACCTGCTGGCACAGCCGGCGCTCGAACCTCTCTCGCAGCGCATCGTGGCACGATACCACCTGCAAGCCCTGAGCGAGGCCGACACCCTGGCCTACATCCGGCATCGCCTGTCGGTCGCCGGGTGGCAGGGGCCCTGGCCCATGAGCGAGCGGGTGCTCAGGCGCATTCATCGCCGCAGCGCTGGCGTGCCGCGCCGCATCAACCTGCTGTGCGACCGGGTACTGCTGGGAGCCTACGGCCGACAGCAGCACCGCATCGACACCCGCATGGTGGACCATGCCGCCCGCGAGGTGTTCGGCCATCGGCCCGCCGCCGGCTGGCGGCGCTGGCTGCCCTGGGGCATGGCCGGGGTGCTGGCCCTGGGCGCGGCGGCGGCGGCCGGCGCCTGGTGGCAGGCGCGCCAGGGCCCGGCCGCCGCCGCGACCGCGCCGGCACCGCACACCCCGGCAACGCTGACCCCCACCGACCAGGCACCGGCCACGGCCACGGCCGCCGACGCCCCGGAGCCGGCCGGACCCCAGGCATTGCACACCGCCACCCTGTGGCCCCAGGAGGCACCCGCCTGGCAGGCACTGGCCCGTCTCTGGGGCATCGACCTGGAGGACGCCGAGGATCCCTGTGCACAGGCCCAGACACGGGGCCTGCAATGCTTCCGCACATCACGCATGACGCTGGGCGGCCTGCGCCGGCTGAACCGGCCAGCCATCCTGACCCTGCATCTGCCGGGCCAGCCAGCACAACACGCGCTGCTCATCGCACAGACCGAAGACGGACACTACCTGCTCAGCCACGAAGCACAGCGCTGGCAGGTACCTGCACCGGCATTGGCAGCCATCTGGGCCGGGGGCTATGCCACGCTGTGGCGCACACCACCCGGCACTGCCACGCGCATCACCGAAGCGCGTGACCCCGACCAGCAGGCCTGGATCGATGCCCACCTGCGGCAGTTGCAGCGCCAGGGCCGGATCAGCGCCGCCGCACGGACCTACGAGGAGCGGCTCAATGCCTTTCAGGCCGCCACCGGAGTCGAGCAACACCGCCATGCCGGCCCCATGACGCTGATGCAACTGAACCAGGCCACCGGCGTGGACGAGCCCCGGCTGCTCACCGCCTCCCTGCCCGCCAACGCCGACGGCGACGCACCCTGACCATGTCCTACATCCTCGATGCCCTGCAAAAGGCCGCCGCCGAGCGCCAACGTGGCCAGGTACCCACACTGGTGCCACCAACCCCCTGGGAAACGGTCTCTTCCGCCGCCCCCCGGCGACGCCTGGGCCCGGCCGGGTTCGCGCTGCTGGGCATGGGCCTGGCCGCCGTGCTGCTGGGCATCTGGTGGAAGGCCGACCGGGCTCCCGCCGCCACCACCAGCCAGGCAACCACCACAGCCCAGCCGCCCGCCACGCTGCCCGCCGACGGGCCCACACCGGCCCCCTCCGGCGAACCCGCCGTGCCGCAGGCCATGGTGGCCGGCCTGCCCTTTCAGTCATCGGCCCCCATCCTCGCACCCGCGCCCGCCCCGGCGACACGCCCCGCCGCGGCGCCCCCCCCAGCGGTCGCACCCGCGCCAGCGACCCTGGCCAGGGAGCTGGAGGTGTCTGGCGCGACCTACTCCGACAACCCCGAGCACCGCATGCTCATCATCAACGGCCAGGTGGTGCGGGAGGGCCAGCTCGTGCGCCCCGGCCTGACCCTGGAAGCCATCGGACCGCGCAGCGCCATCTTCAACGAGGGCGGTCGGCGCTTCAATCTCAACCATTGATGTCACACCCCATCCTCTCCACGTACGCACTGCGCTTCGGCTGGCCCGGCCAGCCGCCGCTGTGGTCCGCACTGAACCTCGAACTCGCACCGGGCCTTTGGGCGATCGTCGGCGATGAGGGCAGTGGCAAAACGACGCTGCTGCGCCTGCTGGCGGGCGAACTGGCCCCCGACAGCGGCCGCATCGAGCTCCATGGCCGGCCGGCGGCACCCCGGGCACTGGCCGCCGCGGTCGCCTGGACCGACCCGCGCACCGACGCCTTCGAGGCCGTGGTGCTGGATCACTACCTGGCCGATCTGCCACGCCGTTTCCCGGGAGCCGACCGCGCCCTGCTGCAGGAACTGGTCGCAGCGCTCTCGCTCGACGCACACCGGCACAAGACCTTCCACATGCTCTCGACCGGCAGCCGCCGCAAGGCCTGGATCGCCGCCGCCATCGCCAGCATGGCCCCCGTGGTGCTGATCGACCAGCCCTTCGCCGCCCTGGACGGCCCGTCCGTGCGCTGTGTGACCGAGCTGCTGGCAGACGCCGCACACAGCCAGGACCGGCTCTTCGTCATCGCCGACTTCGAACCACCCCACATGGTCCCGCCCGGCCACACCATCTCGCTGGACGCCAGCGCCTGAGCCCCTCCCCCTGCGAGGGACACACCACAAAGGCCAAAGGCGACCCGGCCCCAAGCTCCCAAGAAACCAGCCCAGCCAACGCGCTGGAAATTTCCCAAGCCGGCGGCACCGAGCGGCGCCACGGCGCAGGGGGAGACCTTATCGACCGCCCACCACCACCGTCACCAGGTGCTCCGGCTGCAGCACGCGCCCGAACGCGCGCCGGATGTCGGCCGTCGTCACCGCCTTGACCTGATCCGTCCAGGTGTCCAGGTAATCCAGCGGCAGACCGTTCCAGGCGATGTTGGCCACATTGCCCAACAGCTTGCGGTTGCTGTCGATGCGCAGGGCAAAACTGTTGACGAGGTAGTCCTTGGCGGCACGCAGCTCGTCCTCGGTCGGTCCCTCGGCCACAAACCGGGCCACCACCTCGCGCACCAGAGCGACCGCCTGTGCGGCCTGATCGGGCCGCGTGGTCAGGCCGATCTGGAACGGCCCCGGCTGCAATCCGGGCATGAAGGTGCTGTACACGCCATAGGTCAGGCCGCGCTTTTCCCGTACCTCGGTCATCAGGCGCGAAACGAAGCCACCGCCGCCCAGGATGTAGTTGCCGACAAACAGCGGGAAGTAGTCGGGGTCGCTGCGAGCGATACCCGGCTGGCCAATGAGCACCTGCGCCTGCGCGGCATCAAAGGGCATTCGCTGCTCGACGGCGGCCTGCAGCGGCTCCACGGCCGGCACCGGTGCCAGCCGGGGACAGCCATTTGGCGCAATGGCTGATATCAGACGGCCCACGATGTCGTCGGCCGTCTGCCGGTTGATGGCCCCCACCAGGGTCACGTTGGCGCGGCAGGCTGCCACATGCTGCCGGTAGAAAGCGCGCATGTCGTCAACGCCGAAGGCGGCGAGCGTTTCCGGCGTGGTCGGCCTGCCCAGGGGGTGGTCGCCGTAGACTGCCTGTCCGAAGGCGCGGTCGGCATGCGTGCCGGGCCGCATGTCGGCCTCGCGCAAGGCCTGCGCCCAGCGTTCGCGGTCGCGCTGCCAGACCGGGCCAGGCCAGGCCGGCACCGCCATCTGCCGCGCGGCCAGGGCCACCGCCTGCCGCAGCAGGGCGGGTTCGGTCAGCGTGCGCAGGCTCAGCGTGAAGCGTTCACCCGACACCTCGGCGCCGAACGAGGCACCCAGGTCGGTCCAGGCCTCGGCGAGCTGGTGTTCATCCAGTGCCGACTGGCCTTCATGCGCCAGCGTGCCTGCCGACAGCATGTCCGCCGTGGCCGACGCGAGTCCTGCCTGGCCCGCCGGATCACGCCGGCTGCCGCCATCGACATCGATCTGGACATCGAGCATGGGGATGACCGGGCTTTCCACCAGATAGACCTTGGCACCGCTGGCATGCTGCCAGTGCTGGATGGGAATGGCCGCGTGCGCGGCGTGGCCTGCGACCAGCATCAGGCAAGCCACCAGCGCGCGAGCCGTCCGGCCCGATACCAGCCGACGCGCAAAAAAAGGAATGAGGGTCAGCATCCGCAACTTTCGTTCTCGTTCGGTCATTCGGATCCGTGGCGCGACGGGACCATCGCCTTCGTCTTGCCCTGTGCGGTGTCGCGCTTGCCTGCGTCAGGCACCAGCACCGCCGTCGTCAGGCGCTCGTCACCGAACAGGCGCACGGCCACCGACTGGATCTGCGCCGGCGTCACCTCGCGCAGACGCTGCATCAGGCGCTCGGACGTGTCCACCCCCGTGCCATTGACCCACTGGCTGCCCAGCTCCCGGGCCTGGTTGAACAGCGAGTCGAGCTTGTAGACCTCGCCAGCCGTCCATTGCACCAGCACCCGGCGCAATTCGGCCTCGCCCACGCCTTCCCGTGCAATGCGTGCCACCTCGCCCCGAAGGGCATCGGCGGCCGCCTCGGGCGTGACACCGGGCGCCGGCACCGCCGTCAGCCAGAACACCTGCGGCCCCCGGCCCATCAGCCCGTACGAGGCCCCCGCACTGTCGGCGATGCGACGGCCATCGGCGCCGGTGCCCTTGACCAGCGAGCGCTCCAGCCGGGCGCCGGGATAGCCGTCGAGCACCGCCGCCAGCAGCGTCAGCGCCAGCGCGTCGATGCTGTCCTGGTCCTGTCCGTCCAGCTTTTCCAGCTTGGGCATGTGCCAGGCCAGTGCCACCAGCGCCTGCTCGGCGGCGGCGCGGTATTCCAGCCGCTTGGGCCCCTGCTGCGGAGGTTCTGCACGGGGTTTGCGCGGCGGCACCGACCGGGCCGGAATGCGACCGTAGACGGATTCGGCCAGGCCCCGCACCTGCTCGACATCCACGTCGCCCACGACCACGACCGCGGCGTTGGCCGGCACATACCACTGGCGGTAAAAGGCCCGGGCATCGTCGGGCGTCATCGCTTCCAGGTCGCTCATCCAGCCGATGATGGGGCGCCGGTAGGGGCTGGCGACGAACATCGTGGCGTTCATCTGCTCGAACATGCGCGCGCGCGGCGACTCCTCGGTGCGCTGGCGGCGCTCCTCCTTGATGACCTCGATTTCGCGGCGGAACTCCTCGTCGTCCCAGGTGTTGTTCTCGAACCGGTCGGCCTCCAGCCGCATGACGGCCTCCAGGTGCCCCACCGGCACCTGTTGGTGGTAGGCCGTCATGTCGCGCGAGGTGAAGGCGTTCTCGCTGCCGCCCAGGGCTGCCACGCGGCGCGAGAACTCGCCCGGCGGCACGCTGGGCGTACCCTTGAACATCATGTGCTCCAGCACATGGGCCACGCCCGAGGTGCCATCCACCTCGTCCATGGCACCCACCCGCACCCACAGCATGTGCACGGCCGTCGGCGCCCGGCGGTCGGGTTTGACGATCAGCGTCATGCCATTGGACAGCGTGAACTGGCGCGGTACGCCCTCGTCGGGGGTCGCGGCGGTCGCCAGCGCAGCCAGCGACAGCACGCACACACCCAGCAGCAGGCGCAGCAGGTTCGGAAGGCACGCCGGTCGGCGCCAGCGGCCATGGGTCAATCGTTGGATCATAGGGTCAGAAGATACCCCAGTCGGTGCTTGGTTCCCTGGCGGAGGCCGGCGCGCGCCCTTCACACACCAGATACAAAGTGCCCGCACAATGGCAACCGGCCGCAACATTTGGTCAGTGATGGCATCATTGCTACCTTGCGCGTCGGCCCCGCACGGCGGCCCTGCCCCTACGACGAGAAACACACCACGCCCACCACGATGCTGTTCTGCTCCTGCGTTGCTCTGTCTCCCTCCACCGCGCTCCCGACGCCCACCACCACCGACCACCAACATCCAGATCCCTCCCGCCGGCGGGGGGCCGCCGCCGTCAAAGCGCTGACCGGCTTGCTGGCACTGGGCCTGCTGGCCGCCTGCGGCAAGGATGACGCCCCCGCGCCCAAACCAGAGGCGGCGCTGCCCAAGGTGGGCTTTGTCACCGTGACCCCCCAGCGGCAGGAGCTGGACACCATCCTGCCGGGGCGCACACGGGCCTTCCAGAGTGCCGAGGTGCGGCCGCAGATCACGGGCATCCTCCACAAACGCCTGTTCAACGAAGGCGATCTGGTGCGGCAGGGGCAGCCGCTCTACCAGATCGACGACGCCTCGCTGCGGGCGACCGAAGCCAGCGCGGGCGCCGCACTGGCGCGTGCCGAAACCTCGCTCAAGACCCTGCAGGCCAACGCCCGCCGCAACGCGGAACTGGTCAAGATCGACGCCATCAGCGCGCAGGCCAACGATGAAAGCCAAGCCGCCGTGGCACAGGCTAGCGCGGATGTGGCGGTGGCCCGAGCCAACCTCGAGACCGCCCGCATCAACCTGCAGCGGGCCAGGATCGAGGCGCCGATCGGTGGCCGCATCAGTCTGTCCAACGTCAGCCCCGGTGCGCTGGTCACCGCCAACCAGGCCGAGGCCCTGACCTCCATTGTCCAGCTCGATCCCATGTATGTGGATTTCGCACAGTCCACCGCCGAGCTGCTGCAACTGCGCCACGACCTCGAAGCCGGGCGCTTCCAGCGTCTGGCGGGCGACCAGATCCCGGTGCGCATCCGGCTCGAAGACGGCAGCAGCTACCCACACCCGGGCAAGCTGCAGTTCGCCGGCCTGATCGTGAACCCGACCATGGGCACGGTGACCTTGCGTGCCATTGTTCCCAACCCCGACGGCGCGCTGCTGCCCGGCATGTACGTGCAGGCGCTGCTGCCCACCGGCCTGGCGCCCGACGCCTTGCTGGTGCCCCAGCAATCGGTCTCGCGCGACCTGACCGGCCAGGCCAGCGTGATCGTCATCCTGGCCGACGGCGTGACCGAAAAGCGCCCCCTGACGCTGGCCCGCGCCATCGGCAGCCAGTGGCTGGTGGACAGCGGCCTCCAGGGTGGCGAGCGCGTGGTGGTTGATGGCTTCCAGCGCTTCAAGCCGGGTGACAAGGTCGAACCCGTGGCGGTCGAACTGCCGGCCCGGGCCGCCAGCCGCCAAAGCCCGCCGCCCGGCGCCCGCCCGGCGCCCGCGCCCACCACCGCCCAATAAGCGGGGAGGACGCAGCACATGGCCCAGTTCTTCATCAACCGGCCCATCTTCGCGTGGGTCATCGCCATCATCATCATGCTCGGTGGCGCGCTGTCGATCTTCACCCTGCCGCTGGAGCAGTACCCCGACATCGCCCCGCCGCGCGTGACCATCGGCGCGCAGTACACCGGTGCCTCGGCCGAGACGGTCGAGAACTCGGTCATCCAGATCATCGAGCAGCAGCTCAAGGGCATCGACAACGTGCTCTACATGAGCTCGACCAGCGACGCGTCGGGGCGCGCGCGCACCACGCTCACCTTTGCGCCGGGCACGAACATCGACGTGGCGCAGGTGCAGGTGCAGAACAAGCTGCAGGCCGCCATGAACCGCCTGCCCGAAGCGGTCAAGAGCCGGGGCGTGTTCGTCAACAAGGGCGGGCAGGACTACCTGGTCACCTACAGTTTCTTTTCGGCCGACCCGAACGTCAGCCAGGTCGACATCGGCGACTACATCAACAGCAACCTGATCGACATCATCGGCCGTCTCGACGGTGTGGGCGACATCAACGTGTTCGGCACGCCCTACGCCATGCGCATCTGGATGGATCCGGCGCTGCTGCAGAAATACGCGCTGATGCCCTCCGACCTGGTGGCGGCGCTCAACGCCCAGAATGCCCAGGTATCGGCCGGCCAGCTCGGCGCATTGCCGGCCGTGCCGGACCAGCAGCTCAATGCGACGATCACGGCACGCACCAAGCTCAAGACCGTCGAGGAATTCGAGAACATCGTGCTCAAGACCGCGTCCGACGGCTCAGTGGTACTGATGAAGGACGTCGCACGGGTCGAGCTGGGGCCGGACAACCTGAGCATAACCT
>Ga0265293_10004908_pt1 | contig 22973 bp, 22 predicted proteins | sample Munlanlewell138R_FD_192505 | JGI IMG/M metagenome (GOLD analysis project Ga0265293, IMG submission 192505) | Leachate microbial communities from a municipal landfill in Southern Ontario, Canada - Leachate well 138R | ecosystem: Engineered > Solid waste > Landfill > Unclassified | place: Canada... | reverse complement strand
TTGACAACACACTGAAGAAAGGCGTTGCGATGAACATCAATGCAACCCTCTTCGCGCAGGCCGTCGTCTTTGCGATTCTGGTGTGGTTCACGATGAAGTTCGTGTGGCCACCGATCGCCAAGGCGCTTGACGAGCGTGCGCAGAAGATTTCCGAAGGTCTGGCTGCTTCCGAGAAGGCCAAGACCGAGCTGGCCGTCGCCAACAAACGGGTGGAAGAGGAGTTGAGCAAGTCGCGCAACGAGTCCACCATGCGCCTGGCCGATGCCGAGCGCCGTGCCCAGGCCCTGATCGATGAAGCCAAGGCCCGCGCGTCGGAAGAGGCCGCCAAGATCGTGGCGGCAGCGCGTCAGGACGCCGAGCAACAGGTGATCAAGGCCCGCGAAGGTCTGCGCGAAGAGGTGGCCGCACTGGCGGTCAAGGGCGCCGAGCAGATTCTGCGCCGCGAAGTCAACGCCGGCGTCCACGCCGAGTTGCTCAACCGCCTCAAGACCGAACTCTGATCGCCGATTAGACGTCGTGTTCCCCTGACATCCGCAGGCACCCAAAGGTAGATCATGGCCGAAATCGCCACCATTGCACGTCCATACGCAGAAGCGCTGTTCAAGGCGGCCGGCGCCGATGCCGCCGGCGCGAGCGCCTGGCTCGAAGAGCTGGCTGCCGTTGCCTCGAACGAGCAGCTGCGCCAGTTCGCCGACAACCCCAAGTTCACCGCCGAGCAGGTCTACGGTGTCATCGCCGGCGTGCTCAAGACGGCACTGCCGGTGATCGGGCAGAACTTCCTGCGCACCGTTCTCGACAACGGACGCCTGAGCGCGCTGCCCGAGATTGCGGCGCAGTTCCGCGCCCTGGTCAACGCCCAGCGCGGCTCGTCGGACGCGGTGGTTTACAGCGCCTTCGACATCGATGCGGCTGCGCTGGCCGATCTGGCCGCCGCGCTGGAAAAGCGCTTCGGCCGCAAGCTCGACGTCCAGGTCCGCCTGGCGCCCGAGCTCATCGGTGGCGTACGCGTGGTGGTGGGCGACGAGGTGCTCGACACATCGGTCAAGGCCCGTCTCGAACAAATGAAAGTGGCCCTGACGGCGTGAGCGCCGCAAGCATCCGCTGGCCCGCATCCCTTTAACGAAAGAAGGAAAGAGTCATGCAACTCAATCCCGCAGAAATCTCTGAACTGATCAAGTCCCGCATCGAGGGCCTGGCCGCTTCGTCCGATGTGCGCAACCAGGGCACGGTGGTGTCCGTGACCGACGGTATCGTGCGCATCCACGGCCTGTCGGACGTGATGCAGGGTGAAATGCTCGAGTTCCCCGCCACCCAGGACGGCCAGCCCTCCTTCGGCCTGGCACTGAACCTGGAGCGCGATTCGGTCGGCGCCGTGGTGCTGGGCGAGTACGAACACATCTCCGAAGGCGACACCGTCAAGTGCACGGGCCGCATCCTGGAAGTGCCCGTGGGCCCCGAGCTCGTGGGCCGCGTGGTCAACGCCCTGGGTCAGCCGATCGACGGCAAGGGCCCGATCAACGCCAAGCTGACCGACGTGATCGAGAAGGTGGCCCCGGGCGTGATCGCGCGTCAATCGGTGGACCAGCCGGTGCAGACCGGCCTGAAGTCGATCGACTCCATGGTGCCCGTCGGCCGCGGCCAGCGCGAGCTGATCATCGGTGACCGTCAGACCGGCAAGACCGCTGTCGCCATCGACGCGATCATCAACCAGAAGGGTCAGAACATGACCTGCGTGTACGTCGCCATCGGCCAGAAGGCGTCGTCCATCAAGAACGTGGTGCGTGCCCTGGAGCAGGCCGGCGCCATGGAATACACCATCGTCGTGGCGGCTTCGGCGTCCGAATCGGCCGCCATGCAGTACCTGTCGGCCTACGCCGGCTGCACGATGGGCGAGTACTTCCGCGACCGCGGTGAAGATGCCCTGATCGTGTACGACGACCTGTCCAAGCAGGCCGTGGCCTACCGTCAGGTGTCGCTGCTGCTGCGCCGCCCGCCGGGCCGCGAAGCCTACCCCGGCGACGTGTTCTACCTGCACAGCCGTCTGCTGGAGCGTGCCGCGCGCGTGAACGCCGATTACGTCGAAGCCTTCACCAAGGGTGAGGTCAAGGGCAAGACGGGTTCGCTGACGGCGCTGCCGATCATCGAAACGCAGGCCGGTGACGTGTCCGCCTTCGTGCCGACCAACGTGATCTCGATCACCGACGGCCAGATCTTCCTGGAAACCAACCTGTTCAACGCCGGCATCCGCCCCGCCATCAACGCGGGTATCTCGGTGTCCCGCGTCGGTGGTGCGGCCCAGACCAAGCTGATCAAGAGCCTGTCCGGCGGTATCCGTACCGACCTGGCACAGTACCGTGAACTGGCCGCCTTCGCGCAGTTCGCTTCCGACCTTGACGAAGCCACCCGCAAGCAGCTCGACCGCGGTGCCCGCGTGACCGAATTGCTCAAGCAGGCCCAGTACAGCCCGCTGCCCATCAGCCTGATGGCCGCGTCGCTGTTCGCGGTCAACAAGGGCTTCATGGACGACATCGACGTCAAGAAGGTGCTGCCCTTCGAGGCCGGCCTGCATGCCTTCCTGAAGGACAAGCACGCCGCACTGGTGGCCAAGCTCGACAACGACAAGGCCATGGACAAGGACGCCGAAGCCCAGCTCACTGCCGCGATCGCCGACTTCAAGAAGACCGGTACGTACTGAGCCGCCCATTGACCTCAGCTTAAGGAGCAGCAATGGCAGCAGGAAAGGAAATCCGCGGCAAGATCAAATCGGTGGAAAACACCAAGAAGATCACCAAAGCCATGGAAATGGTGGCCGCCTCCAAGATGCGCAAGGCGCAGGACCGCATGCGTGCGGCCCGGCCCTACGCGGACAAGGTGCGCCAGATCACGGGTAACCTGAGCAAGGCCAACCCGGAGTACACGCACCCGTTCATGAAGGTCAACGAGGGCGCCAAGACCACGGGTTTCGTCGTCGTCACGACCGACAAGGGCCTGTGCGGCGGCCTGAACACCAACGTGCTGCGGGCGGTGACCAACCAGCTCAAGGACATGCAGGCCGCTGGCAAGGCGGCCGAGGTGGTGGCCATCGGCAACAAGGGACTGGGCTTCATGAACCGTGTGGGCGCCAAGGTGGTGTCCAGCGTCACGGGCCTGGGCGACACCCCCCATCTGGAAAAGCTCATCGGTCCGGCCAAGGTCCTGCTGGACGCCTACGCCGAAGGCCGGCTGGATGCCGTCTACCTGTGCTACACCAAATTCATCAACACGATGAAGCAGGAAGCCGTGGTGGAGCAATTGCTGCCGCTGTCGGCCAGCGACCTGCAGGATGGCGCCAAGGGCAAGGACTGGGACTACATCTACGAGCCGGACGCCCCGTCCGTGATCGACGATCTGCTGGTGCGTTACGTCGAGGCGCTGGTGTACCAGGCCGTGGCCGAGAACATGGCGTCCGAGCAGTCGGCACGCATGGTGGCGATGAAGGCCGCCACCGACAACGCCGGCAACGTCATTGACGAGCTCAAGCTGGTCTACAACAAGACCCGCCAGGCCGGCATCACGAAAGAACTGTCGGAAATCGTCGCCGGCGCTGCCGCCGTCTGAGCCGGGCGGTCAACCGAATCCAGAGAAAACAGAAAAGGTAAACATCATGTCTCAAGTACAAGGCAAGATTGTTCAGTGCATCGGCGCCGTGGTGGACGTGGAATTTCCGCGCGACCAGATGCCGCGCGTCTATGACGCCCTGAAGATGGAAGGTTCCGCCCTGACGCTGGAAGTCCAGCAACAGCTGGGCGACGGTGTGGTGCGCACGATTGCGCTGGGCTCCTCCGACGGCCTGCGCCGTGGCATGGTGGTGTCCAACACCAACAAGCCGATCACGGTGCCCGTGGGCAAGGCCACGCTGGGCCGCATCATGGACGTGCTGGGCAACCCGATCGATGAGCGCGGCGAAGTCTCGCAAGAGCTGACCGCCTCCATCCACCGCAAGGCCCCGGCCTACGACGAGCTGAGCCCCTCGCAGGAACTGCTCGAAACCGGCATCAAGGTGATCGACCTGGTGTGCCCGTTCGCCAAGGGCGGCAAGGTGGGCCTGTTCGGTGGCGCCGGTGTGGGCAAGACCGTGAACATGATGGAACTCATCAACAACATCGCCAAGGCCCACTCGGGTCTGTCGGTGTTCGCCGGTGTGGGCGAGCGTACCCGCGAGGGCAACGACTTCTACCACGAGATGGCCGATTCCGGCGTCGTGAACCTGGAGAACCTGGGCGAGTCCAAGGTGGCCATGGTGTACGGCCAGATGAACGAGCCCCCGGGCAACCGTCTGCGCGTGGCCCTGACCGGCCTGACGATCGCCGAATCGTTCCGTGACGAAGGCCGTGACGTGCTGTTCTTCGTCGACAACATCTACCGCTACACCCTGGCCGGTACCGAAGTGTCCGCCCTGCTGGGTCGTATGCCTTCCGCCGTGGGTTACCAGCCGACGCTGGCCGAGGAAATGGGTCGCCTGCAAGAGCGGATCACCTCGACCAAGGTGGGCTCGATCACCTCGATCCAGGCCGTGTACGTGCCGGCCGATGACTTGACCGACCCCTCGCCCGCCACGACCTTCGCCCACCTGGACTCCACCGTGGTGCTCTCGCGTGACATCGCTGCGCTGGGTATCTACCCCGCCGTGGATCCGCTGGACTCCACCAGCCGCCAGCTCGATCCGCTGGTCGTGGGTCAGGAGCACTACGAAGTGGCGCGCGCCGTGCAGGGCACGCTGCAGCGCTACAAGGAACTGCGTGACATCATCGCCATTCTGGGCATGGACGAACTGGCGCCGGAAGACAAGCTGGCGGTGGCCCGCGCCCGCAAGATCCAGCGTTTCCTGTCGCAGCCGTTCCACGTGGCCGAAGTGTTCACGGGTTCGCCCGGCAAGTACGTGCCGCTGAAGGAAACCATCCGCGGCTTCAAGATGATCACCGCCGGCGAGTGCGACCACCTGCCCGAGCAGGCCTTCTACATGGTCGGCACCATCGACGAGGCCTTCGAGAAGGCGAAGAAGTTGGCCTGAGCATCGCGCCAGGAAAGCTGGTGACCGCGCCCCCGCGGTGCCCCGCCGGCCTTCCTGCCCGCTGGCTCATCCCAACCACTTCACACTGGAGCAATTCACATGGCACACACCATCCACGTCGATGTCGTCAGCGCCGAAGAGTCCATCTTCGCGGGCGAGGCCAAGTTCGTGGCACTGCCGGGCGAGGCGGGTGAGCTGGGCATTCTGCCGGGCCACATTCCGCTGATCACCCGCATCAAGCCGGGTGCGGTGCGCATCGAGAAGGCCGAAGGCGGCGAGGAGTTCGTCTTCGTGGCCGGTGGCATTCTCGAGGTCCAGCCGAACCGCATCACGGTGCTGTCGGATACCGCCATTCGCGGCCAGGATCTGGACGAAGCCAAGGCCAACGACGCGCGCAAGCAGGCCGAGGAAGCCGTCAAGAACGCCAAGAGCGATCTCGATCTGGCCAAGGCGACGTCGGAGCTGGCCATCATGGCGGCCCAGATTGCCGCGCTGCGCAAGTACCGGCAGAAGAAATGACCGGAGCCCCAGTGTGGGGCAGCATGCCACCCGAGAAGGCCGCACCGCTGCGGCCTTTTTTTATTTCCGTGACCCTCGCTGACCGGCACAGTCGCTAACATAACCAGATACGCCATCGGCCTGCGCATGATCTCCATTCTTGAAAACCCGGAACTCAGTCCTGAGGAAGTGGCGGCGCGCCTGCTGGTGACGCCGTCTGCGCTGGACGACCTGACGCTGCGGGACGCGGTCAAGATCGTGGGCTACATGAAGCCCCGGGCGTTCTCGGCCGGCACGGTCTTCATCCGTGAGGGCGAGAAGAAGCGCAACGACTACATGCTGCTGGTGCTCGAGGGCGATATTTCGGTGGAAAGCACAGGTGTGGGCGACGACAGCCAGATGGTGGTCCGGATACTGGGCCCCGGCAGTCTGATCGGTGAGCTGGGCCTGGTCGACGGCGAGCCGCGCTCCGCCACCTGCCGGGCGGTGACGGACGTGGCGGCGGCCGTGCTGACACGCACCGCGCTGATGCGGCTGCTCAAGGACGACCCGAGCGTGGGTGCGCGCCTGCTGCTGGCCATCACGAAGCGCATGGCCGATCGCCTGCGGGAAACCACCCGGAAGCTGAAGAATTTCGCCCGGATGAACCTGGCCCTCCAGCAGGAGTTGACGGCCATGATCGGTCGGACCTCGTACCCGGACGGCACCAGCGAGGTCTGACCGTGTCCGGCCGTTGTCCGTGGATCCCGGGCGTCGCCAGGCGGTGCGGTCGGCGCTGAGGAGGTGAGCATGCAGGCATCGATGGCGTTGACGCTGGCGTCGTACCGGGCGCCGCGCTGGCTGCCCGGCGGCCACGCGCAGACCCTGTGGTCGGCCGTGCTGGCCCGGCGCCACCAGGGTCGGCCACCACAATGGCGCCGGGAGCGCTGGACCACGCCCGACGGTGACTTCATCGATGTTGACCATGCCTGCCACGAGGCCGCACCGGATGCCCCCTTGCTGGTGCTGTTCCATGGACTGGAAGGCTCGTCAGCGAGTCAGTATGCCGTGGCGTTTGCCGACTTCGCGGCCCGTCAGGGGCTGGCGATGGCGGTGCCGCATTTCCGTGGCTGTTCGGGTGAAATGAACCTGGCCCCCCGCGCCTACCATTCCGGCGACTACGAAGAGATCGACTGGATCCTGCGCCGTTTCGCGGCCACCCGGCCCGGGCGACGGCTGCTGGCGGCGGGCGTGTCGCTCGGGGGCAATGCGCTGATGCGCTGGGCTGGCGAGGCCGGCGACAGCGCCGGCCGCGTGGTGGATGCCGTCGCCTCGATCTGCGCCCCGCTGGATCTGGCTGCCGGCGGGCGTGCCATCGGGCAGGGCTTCAACCGGCTCGTCTACACCCGGGTGTTCCTGTCGACCATGGTCCCGAAAGCGCTGGGCAAGCTGGCGCAACACCCCGGGCTGTTCGATGCCGACGCCCTGCGGGAGGTGCGCGATCTGTACGCTTTTGACAACCTGTTCACGGCACCGCTGCATGGCTTTCGCGATGTGGACGACTACTGGGCGCGCGCCTCGGCCAAGCCGCACCTGCACCGCATCCGGGTGCCGGCGCTGGTGCTGAACGCGAAGAACGACCCGTTCGTCCCTGCGGCATCGCTGCCACGGGCACAGGAGGTCGGTTCATGGGTAAGCTTGTGGCAGCCCGGGCAAGGTGGCCACGTCGGCTTCCCCTCCTCGCTGGCGGGTTGGCCCCTGCCGGGCCATGTGTGGGCGATGCCGGCAGCGGTGGGTCACTGGCTGCTCTCGCCACAGCAGAACACAAGGAGATCCTGATGGACGAGATCGTCAAGGCAGCCATGGCCAAATGGCCCAACGTGCCGGACTGCTTCGGCTGGCTGGGGCTGGACCAGCGGGGCACCTGGCACATGCGCGATGACCGCATCCAGGCGCAGGGCCCGTTTGCGCCATTGCCGGGTGAGACGGGTGTGGGCGCGAAGGGATCGGCGCTGCGCCACGACAAGCTGATCGAGTTCATCCACCGCAACTACCTGGCAGACGAGCAGGGCCGCTGGTTCTTCCAGAACGGGCCACAGCGGGTGTTCGTGGAACTGGAAGTCACGCCCCTGATCTGGCGCATCCAGCCCGACGGCCGTGTCACGGCGCATACCGGTGAAGACGCCGGCCCGGTGCAGCGCGCGCTCATGGACGAGGCAGGGCGCCTGTACTTGCAGACGGCGCTGGGCCTGGGCCTGGTGCACAGTGCCGACATGGTGCAGGCGGCCGATGCGGTCGAGCAGGGGCGCTGGGTACCGGAAAGCGTGAATGCGCGTGAGCTGCCCGCGATGGGTGGCTATGTGCCGAGCCCGGCGCGGATGCACGAGACGCAGGGTCAGACTGCTTCGTGACGGCCCGCCGTGATGGCGGGCACGGGAAAAAAAGAAAAGCCGGCGCAGGGCCGGCATTTCTTCTGGAAGGGTCAGCAGCGGGGCATCACTGGGCTGCTGCGGGCGCTTCGGCGCCGGCTTCACCTTCGGCGACGGGCGGTTGCGGTTCTTCGAACTTGGCACCGGCGGCGTTGGTCATGTGGACCACGGCGCGGCCGATTTCGATGTCGGAGAAGGCTCCGCCGCCCTGGGCACCCATGGCACCCTTGCCCTTGAGCGCGGAAGTCAGCAAGGCCTCGTAGCCGGTGGCGATGCGGGCCGCCCAGGCCGCGGCGTCACCGAACTTGGGCGCGCCGGCCAGACCGGTTTCGTGGCAGGCCGCGCACTGGGCCTTGAACACGGCTGCACCGGATTCAAGCGGGCGGTTGGCGTCGCGCAACTCGACCGAGCCGATCTTCTGGATGCGGATGGCCGTGGCCAGTTCCGGATCCACCGAGCCGGCCGACGGCTTGTCACCGCGCGTCACGAAGAAGACCAGCCCGATGATGATGAAGACCGGGACGACGAAAGAAAAGAACGACGTCCACAGCAACTGGGCGGGCGTCTTGATGGGGCCGGTGTGGGAGTCGTGCGAGTGATCGCTCATGTTGTCCTCAAGGTCGCGAAACGGGGCCAAGATGGTGTGTGGGGCTAAGCGGCCACGCGACCCAAAGGGCGCAGGCAGCCTTCAATTATAGCCACCCGAGGGCGCCTGCCATCCGGACCACGGCCAGGCTGCTAGAATGGCAGCCTGTGCAGCCGCCTGTGGTCATGGCCGCACACCGTACAATCCTGACCATCGGTCTCAAAACAGCCACGCGGCTGTAGCTCAGTGGATAGAGTATCGGCCTCCGAAGCCTGTGGTCATCAGGCTACAACGTAAAATCTTGACCATCGGTTCCAAACAGCCACGCGGCTGTAGCTCAGTGGATAGAGTATCGGCCTCCGAAGCCGAGGGTCGTGGGTTCGATCCCCGCCAGCCGCGCCAAAATCAACGACTTACGTGGGTTCTTCATGGCCCATGCCACAGTCAAACCTCCTCTTTTGACGCAAGAATACGCGTTGTCATGGGCCAACAAGGCACATGGACCAAAGGTCACGACGTCGAGCAAGAGGAGTTCATGGCCCATCTGTGGCCCATGCGTGGCCCAAGGCTCTGCACAGTTTGCCATGCCACGACGGATTTTGACCCTTGGCCTCGTAGCCTGAGGTCGAGTTCCATGCTGTGTTGTCGAGCAAGTGGGAAATGTGTCCTCATGGTCTACTGTTGAGATAGCCAGTTGCGGATGCATGAGTTCATGAGATGATTCAAAGATCACCGCCATGGACATAGAACTTGCATGAGGAAACCATGCTGAAAAAAGGTGACGAGGTTCGCATACTTCCGGAGTTCCAGGATGATGGAGATGACGACTTCATCTGGATCGTTATGGCTGATGAAGAAAAGGGACGTGTGGACGTATGTCCGGCCAATATTCCAATGATGATCAAGCCCACGTATACCCTTCTTTCTAGTCAAGTTGAACTCGTACGGCGCGTGGTGTGAGCTCCCTTGGGGTTGATCTGCCCACCAGAAGTTGGACGGGCACGATTTCGCCGAATATGAGGAGCTTCTCAAACAACTATGCCCTCCATCTTGCCTTTTTCGAGAATTTCCAATAACAACAAACTCTGCTTTTCGGTCGGAAGCTTGGAAGGGATTTGCATGGCCACACGAAGTACCCTATCTTCGTTCGGTGTCAGCAGATTTTTTTCGCGCAGCGATTGGTAAAATTGAGCCCACTGGTTTGCGGAAACGGCCAGCACTCTTTTCTGTGCCTCGATGCCATTGTCAATTCTCTGTGCCTGCTTCGCAGATCGCGCGGTCGCAAGCTGATCATCGAGTGAAACGAGTTGATGGTAGAACTCTTTAGGAAGTAGTTCGGCGATTGACTCGGCGTGTGCCCGTATCCTCACCCAGCACGCTTCTTTCTTGCACCACTCGGAAATGTTGGAAATGCCTTGTGGCGGTCGGATGATGTCGTCGTGTACGTTCTTTGCCACGATGGCGATAGCACTTTCGAGCACGGGATCGACCTTCTGTGTATTCCAGATATCCAGAAAGTCGATGCTTTCCTTCCTGTGCTTCGTGATATCAGCCAATACCGCCAGCGTGTAGGCCACGATGTTTGCTCGATACCCACCGTTGTACCAAGGTTGCGCAGAAACGATGCGTTCGGTGGCACGGAACATCAGTCCGCGCGCGACGGCTCTCTTGAAGTAGAACTCGTTGAAGGCGTCTGACGATTTTTCCCACTCACTGCCGATTCGCGCAGCATAGCGCGCAAAGTTCTTCTGGGAACCAAGATTGACCCATCTTGGATGGTCATCCCAGACATTCTCGAACTTTGCGAGATCGGTCTTGGTGAACATCTGCGGCTTGGGATGCTCGGCCTTGAAGCGACGCTGCTCTGCCGGTGTCAGTTTTGACTGTGCATCGGCATACTGACCGCGTGCGCGCTCGTAGAACCAGCGCGTCTCGCGGGGGGTCTCCTTCTGCGCCGGCGCCCATATGCGCCGCGAGAACCCTTCCATCCGGACATGGAACGGATGATTCGAGAAGAAGTCGGCAGCATTCACCCGATTCTGGGTGTTCGCATACTCCGATATCTTCGGCACAACCATCTCGCTTTGCTGGCTGTCGATGACGGACAGCTTCATCTGAACGAATATCTGGGAAAGGTCCGCCTTGTCCCGTTTGCGCGTATGGAACAGGGATGCGGTTGTCTGCCCACCATTGACGATTTGAAGATCGACGATCCTTGTGATCGCCAGACCGGAATTTGTTGCCTCGGTCTCGACACTCTGCGCAGTGGCTGTGATCCCGTTGTTGTAGGCAAAGAACATTCCCGGCTCGTTCAGGATCGTTGCCCGTATGCCCTGATTCACATTGCCACGAGCCTGCAGGAATGTACGGACGTTCTGCTCCAGCAGGCGCGCTCCGAAACTTCCGTACAGGGTCGCCAGCACATCTGCTGGCATGACCATGAGGTAGGACTGATAGGCATCGGTTGTCAAGTGAGCAGGGAGGCAGGCGATGCCTTGGCCGAACATCTGCTTGAAGTCGAGATCGAGTGGCTCCTTGTGGCTGCGTGAGCTTCGCTGACGATGAAGCCGTGAAATATCCCATACGTGATAACTCGTGGGAACGCCAGCAACTTCTCCGTCCGGAAGGCTCTGCACCGCCCCGCTCAACGTGCGCTCGGAGAGAAGAACGAGGTTGAGCGAACTGATGGCACCTCTGCGATCGGCAATCTGTCTTGCAAGGCCGTATTCCGGCGAAGTGACTTCCAGATCGTCCGCCAGATTCCTGTCGATGCTTGCTTCGAAGAAGTTGGCAACGCGTTTGAATGCCGCATCCACATCCGTCTTGGTCAGGGATGCCAGTTCGTTGCGGGACTCGAAGTCTGCGATGAAGAGATGCAGGACTCCCTCATCATTGAACCAGTAGCCGTCCACGCGCACGCCACGTTGCGCCCGGAAATGACAAAGTTCGAAGCCTTCCGTGAAGCCTGTTTCGACAAGCTCTGCAGCGATGACTTCCATGAACTCGTCGAGCTGAAACCTGCCATTGGCCTCGGCTCCCGCCAGCAGTTCCTGTCGGAAGTCGTGGAAGAACTCTTCGCCGGTTTGCTCCATCACACTCCTCCGAAGACAGCGGCCCCGTCGCACTCGTATTGAGCAATCGTTTCCAGTCTGATGTCGTAGGCTACCTTGGCAATCCCTGTTGGCAATTGCGATCGCATGAGACGCGGAAAATCATCGGTGACCCGATAGCTGCGCACGCCGCTGACGACAAAACGCGGCTCATCGTAGTCAGGGAGCGGCGCGTAGCCGTGCGCAACCAGCTTCCGGTCAAAGGCCTCGATGGCCTCTGTCTTGTCGAGCCGCGCCTGGACGGCAGTGACAAGCTCGTTGAGCGAGCGGGCATCTGCCGCGTCAGCCAGATTGCTCAGCCGGTACACGCGCAGGAACAGTGCGTCGTTCAAGGATTCGAGCTGGTCTTCCGACGAAATGCGGATGCTGCTCCGTTCGGCACCCGAGAGGGATTTGACCTCGACAGCCGTGTTTCCAAAGATGAAATCCTGATGTGACCGTTCCGGACCAAGCCAGGCTTCGACGGCGGCGTTGCTCGGCATTTCCCGATCGATCAGTTCCGTCAGAAAGACGATTTCCGCGAAGAGGCCTCGAACATCCTCTGCGGTCAGATGCTGACTTCGACCGGAGAGGAAAGTCTTCCAACGACGGATGTGCGCCAGCGAGACTGCCAGAGAGGTGGACGAATCGGTGGCGTGTTCCAGCGCGAATGCAAGGGTACGGCACAGTCCCTCGAAAAGATCTCGATCGACCTGTCTTTCAAGAGCGAGGACCAAGTGTTGCTGCCCCTGATCTCCGGCACGAAGATCGACATCGACGCCGTTCACCGTGACCGCGTTCTTCCGGTACTGGGCTGTGTGGTCGCCGTGCAGCTCCACAATGAACAGGCAGGCACCACTGGCATCGCGTCCCCAGAAGCAGGGCACGGCCGTTTTCACCGCTACTTGGCGGACATTGAAGTCCGTACTAGGAACGGCGATTTCATCCCATGGCAAGGTATCAGGCATCGTAGTCCTCCTCCTCGTCAGGATCGTCCACATCGCCCTGCATCTGCTGGAGCCAGACCTTGTTGACGACGACATTGATGGTCGTCGAGTAGTCCCCATAAGGGAAGCTCACGCCAAAGGCAGCGATCGGCCCCGTCACAGCATCGCCCTTGGGCTCCAGACTGTGAATCATGAGGAGGGGTCTGTTCCTCACCATCCGGTAATGTGTATCGGATACCGCCCCAGAACCGTCGCCGCCCCCTGCGACCGTTCTCGCCTCAGCGCGTTGCTCGTCGCTGAGCCCGAGCTTCTCGTCACCACGCGAAGCAACCCTGTCCTTGTTCAGGCGCCACGCAGTGCCGTTTGGCTGCCCCTTCGCGACGACACGCACCTGATTCCTCAAGGTGAATGGGCGTTCGCCGCCCGACCCACCCGAGGGGGAAATCAGCAGGACATCCGCAAGCGGATGCTTCGTCGCGATCCGTTCGAGATAGCTCACCACATCTGATTTCTGTCCTGCGAAGGCCGAATGGCATTCGAATCGAGTGAGAAAATCATTGATCACCTCGACGGGCACGTCTCTGAAGATGACCCCTTTCTCGGTGGGTTCCTCCGGCCGTCCACCGAATCCATTTCGCCAGTGATCGGCGATCAGCTCAAAGTTCCTGGCATTCACGTCAGGGGCGGTGGAGACGATGCAGCTTTCACGGAGTCGCCCACTGAAACTCTGTTCAACTGTGAGCTCTTGGCCGGATCTCATCTTGTTCGCGGCCGTGATCAACAGGCTGTCCGGATGCGAGCGGACGTAAAGCCCAAAGTCCTTTGGACTGAGGCGATCGCGCCGCATACGCTTGACTTGATGCACAAGTTCTTCGGCGGCTTCGGCGATGTGGGAGTACCAGTTGATCGAGTCGCTGGAGAGATGGACGCGGCAGAGATCCTCGAAGCCCGGACGGTAGCCGAACCAGCGACCCATCTGCATGAGGGTGTCGTACATCTTCGTGTTGCGGTACATGTAGCTGACGGTCAATCCCTCGATGGTCAAACCTCGCGACAGGCTCAGGCCACCGACCGCGATCGCCGTCAGCCCGATGCCTTCCTTTTCGTACCGGGTGTAGTCGAGCACCTCGTCACTCTTGCTGTTGATGACATAGAGATGAAGATGCTCGAAGACGCCATTGAGGGCAGCCTTCACCTCGGCCCATGTGACTCCAACGTCGGCGTATTCGGCATCGAAGGCCTCTTTCAGGCCTTGCATGTACATGTTTTTTGACGAGACCTCTTCCGGCATTGCGTAATTGGCGAGGACCGCTTCCCTGATCTTCTTCTCCCTGAGACTCAGGAAATCTCGCACGGCCTTCTGCACCGGCACAAAGCGCGACACATTGACCATCATCGAGCAATGCTTGCTGGCCTGTCCGCGCAGGTTCCGGATGGCGCGTGCAATGATGAACTCGTCGAGTGCGCGGTAGAGGCTGGGAGGCAGCTCATGGACAGGATCGTCGCGTTTGTGCGAGTAGGGAATAAGATCCTCGCAATCATCGATCGGCCTGATGATAGATTCGCTGGTCGCCTCATTCAGGAATACCTTTTCCGCACCGAAATAGGTGGTTGGTGCATCTAGGCAATAGATGAAGTCGCGAGGGAAAAGCTCTTCCCGCACATCATCGCCATAGGCATCCGGATTGATGAAGATGTTGGCGAACGGGGTTGCCGTATATCCGACGTAGCAGGACTTTGCGAACAACCCCAGGATGCGGCGAATCATGGCATTCGTCCGGGTCGGGTCCAGGTCCTCCTTGTTCGTGTTGATCGACGCGTTGTCTGCCTCGTCGTCGATCAGCAGCATGGGTACATCGGAGATGCGATCATTCCCTTCGGCATTCAGCTCCTTCAGCCATTTGTGTAACGCGGTGAGCGTCTTTACGTTCTTCTTGATGATCAAGATGATCGGCTTGCTGAAGTCGTTGATCTTCCAGCCGCTCTTGGCTGCTGTGTTCTTGTTGAAGTCCTCGTTGATATTGGTGAGTGTCGCCGCACCGGGATAGTTCGGGTCAAGGCCGACGCCGATTTTTCGACGATCCTCGGGATCACTTGATCGACCGATGAAGGCCTCGTCGATTCGCTGCTGTGTCTGCCTGCGCAGGTTGTTGTGAATGCCTGCGATGACGACGATGAACTTGTAGCCCACATCGGCTGCACGTGCTATCAGACCCGTGTAGTTGGCCGTCTTCCCTGACTGCACATGGCCGATGACCAGGCCACGGCGATTCCAGCTAGTGCCTTCGCTCAGTGGATCCTGAAGGTGACCAAGAATGCGGGTGGTAACATCGCTCAGCGATTGGACCATCTGCGGAGGCCAGCCCTCGTTGCGAAGGAATTCCTCGTATGCACCGGCATAGGTCCAGGTGACGTCCTCGTGCTTGTGAACCCATTGATCGTCATGCTTCGCATTGACATCAACCAATGAAATGCCTGCTCCCATGCGGGTCACAACCGATTCCATGGCTTCGGTGACAATGTTGCGGAGGTCTCCCGCATAGCCGAAGATTGCGGCAATCTGTCTTGCCTTTTCCTCCACCTGATCGCGTGTCGGCGTTTCCGCCATGTTGGCAAGGCCCGAGATGAGTGCGTTGGCTATGTTTCGTTCTTCCGTGATGGCTGTAACGCTCATGCAAAGGCCTCATTGATGAATTTTTCGGCCAGCTCCATCTGGCCATCGAAGAGATGCGTGGAGCGCACGATCTGAAGAAAGGCCTGAGCATCGCCCGGCCCGTCGCCGTACAGCACCTGGCGCAGGCTTCTCAGGCGCTCCATGGTCTGGCTTTCATCCACCGATCGCTGATTGATCTCGCGCGGGTGGGTCGAGTAGTCGGAATAGATCATCTCGACCGGCAGCGAGGCTGCAACCGAATCAAGCAGCGTGCGTAGCAGGTTTGCATCCTCTCGCGAGAGTCTTTCTGCCAGTGAGACGATGATCGGGTGCTGGTTGTTGATCGCGAACCGGATGCCATCATGATCGGCATAACGCTCCCAGAACGGTGCCTGGGTTTCCTGAAACAGCTTCTGTCCGCGTCCCCGATGTACCGTCACGCTGCGGCTGGTGATTCTGGCGATGATCTGGCGCAGGCGCTCACGCACCGCATGTGGAGGGCGCGCGCGCGACTTCTTGATGTCGATTGTCCAGGCTTCGTCAAGACTGTTGGGGAAGTCGATCTGCACCCGTGCCAGCTTGGTGGCTTCACCTTTGGGCACCAGCCGGAACCAGTCTCCCCACGCCATCAGACGCCCGTTCCGATAGACATAGCCTCCTTGGTTGGAGATGAAGTCACTGCGATCCTGATAGTAGTCGTACTCGGACGCGGAAAGACGGCTGTGGTGTGGCAGCACATAGGGTTGCAGGCGTACTTCCGCATCGCCGATGCGGACGATTTCCTCCGGAAGAACCTGAGTGGCCGGATTCTTTCTGCAAAATGGATCGAATGCGTCAATGGGGTGACCGTTGATGGCAAGCGTGATTCTGGGATGCCCCTTGACTTCGCCTGAAAGGAAGCGATGGAAGACGAGGGCGAGATGTCGCCCCACCACCTCAAGCTTCTCGTTCACGATTTCCTGCCGCCGATCCCCGACTTCGTCTTCGAGCATGCGATCGAGTTCTCGCCAGAGGACTGCGGTGCCGTGCCTTCCAAGGCGATCGACATAGGGCAGCGCCTGGATGTCGGCCTCATCAAGAATGCTCAGGATCCAGTCGTCTGCCGCATCGATGCGATCTAGGTTCCACTCGGCACCACAGATGGAGGCATCACTTGTGCTGACCACAGTCAGGGAGCGGCACTGCGAGAAAGACGCCGTCTTCAGTCCAAGACCAAAGCGTCCAAGATCCCTTGGCGAACGGTGTCGTCTGGGACTATCGGTTCCATGACGCATTGCCGCCAGCAACTCTCCCTCCGTCATTCCCTTGCCGTTATCGAGAATGACGACCAGAGGAAGCTCGCCGGACACATCGCAGATGATGTCGATCCTGTCTGCCCCGGCAGAGATGCTGTTGTCGATCAGGTCCGCGATGGCCGTTTCGAGCGAGTACCCGAGATCTCTCATCGACGCCGAGAGACAGGCCGCGCTTGGTGGATGCTTATGTTCCCTGGCCATCAGGATGCCTCCCTCGTGATCTCTCGCGAATCAACTTCTGCTAACCTCCAAAGGTTGCATTCCTTCTGTCGGGTTGACTGACAGAGGTGTGAAGCGGCGGTTGCTGAAAATACTAGGCTGGATGTCCCCAAGGTCATGCGCGTCCCGACCACCACTCAGCGCAGCCGCATGATGTCGAGCATTCGCGGAAAGGATACCTGGCCGGAGCGGACCCTTCGATCGCTTCTTTTCGCCAGGGGATTTCGCTATCGACTTCATGTCAGAAAGCTGCCCGGCTCTCCGGATCTTGTATTCCCGAAGCACAGAGCGGTGGTGTTCGTCCATGGCTGTTTCTGGCATCGGCACGAAGGTTGCCGCTATACCACCACCCCTCGGACCAACGAAGAGTTCTGGCAACGGAAATTCCTGGGCAATGTTGATCGCGACAGGCGACACATGGAGGCACTCCGGACTCTTGACTGGCGTGTGGCCACCGTTTGGGAGTGTGCGTTGAAACACTCGGTCGAGGACACTGCGCGATTGGTTGAGGAGTGGCTGCATGGCAATGAGGAAGCTCTGGTGGTCGGTCAGTCGGCCTCGGCAAGCAACGAGACCTGAACCTGCTCGGGAGCGCCGCGCCTTGGGCCTTCCATCGGTTTTTTGTTCATGCGGTCATTGACCTGCCTGCGTTTCTTTCTGTTCATTTCATTCAAAAGACTCCGCACGATCTTGGCCAACTTGTGCGCCAGAAGTGGAGGAACAGCATTACCGACCTGTGTGTATTGCTCCGTGCGGTTACCTGCGAAGAAATAGTTGTCCGGGAACGTCTGCAGGCGCGCGGCTTCCCTGACGGTGAGGCTTCTGCACTGCGAAGGATCGTAATGAATATAGTAGTGCCCATCCTTGGCAATGTGCGCCACAACCGTCGTGGCCGGCTCGTTTTTGCACTGCACGCGAAACCGATCCTTGAATGGGATTGCCTCGGACTCACTGCCGAATTGCACGTTGATGTGATCTGGCAGAAGCTTGGGCGGAAAGACATCCAGTCGGGGGGAATAACCTTGCGACTGCGCAAAGGTTGCCGCGAAAAGGTATCTGGCCAGATCAGAGGCCATGTGTGCGCGCGCCTCGTGCTGGCATATACCGCCAAGACTTCGATCATGCAGCCACTGCTGCAGCTCGGTTGGCTTCTTGGGCCTTCTATATTCTTTCTGGATGAAGGCCCCTCCGGTGCTGGTAATGGTGGCTGCAGCGGCAAAGGCCCGCATTGATTCGATCATGGCGGACTCGTTCTCGGTTTCCCACCCCTTGACATAGGCAGGTGCCGCCTGCACAGCCTTCCGCCATGTCTCCAGAGAATCTCCTTTGGACAGTCGACTCCGAATTTTCGGCAGGTCATCGATGGCCTGCCTGACAGTCACAGGCTTTGATATGGGCTTCAGCAATTGATGCTGTGGCACACCCTGTCCCTTCCGGACTCCGAGCAAGATGACTCGATGCCTGCTCTGGGGTATGCCATAGCGCTCGGAATGAATCAGATAGTCCGTAGGCTCCAGAGAATCGCTGTTTCCCTTCTTTGTGAAGGAGCGAATTTCATACTCCAATCCATTCGCGGGGGAGGAGAGATCCGCAATGATCTTCTCGAACATCGGATTTCCGGAGTGCTTGGATGACAGCAGACCCTTGACGTTCTCCATCACGAAGATGGTCGGCTTGTGAACTTGGATGATTCGCAGATACTCTTTGTAGAGGAAGTGTTTCTCGTCTTTGTGGAAATCCTTGTCGTTGGCGCGCCGTGACCGTCCGGCAAGGGAATATGCTTGGCAGGGCGGGCCACCGATGAGTACCCAAGTCTCCTGCCCATTCAGCGCGGACCGGATTTCATCGTCGATACTGGTTTCATCAGATTTTCCAAGTTCGAGACATCTCGCCTCCTTGGCGGCATGCTCGAAGGCGCTGGCCACGCTAGGAATGCGACGGAAGGCTGCTTCGTCAAGGTCACCCCGCATATAGCTGTAGTAGTGCCTGACATCCTTGGTACCGCGCAGGCGCCTGAACGCCGCTCGCAGCATCAGTGTTCGATGCGCAACCTCAGTCTTTTCGATGGATAGAGCGATCTCGAAGAATGGCTGCCGCTTGTGGCCCTTGAGAGAGGCAAAACCCTCTCCCAGCCCGCCGGGACCAGCAAAGAGGTCGATTATTGGAATCGGCATTTCTTGTTTTCTTGCTGTTCGGCAGTGATTGCAGACTCGATTGTCTGGATCATGTAAGGGAAGCGGCAAGCTGGGTCGAGGTCAATGCCTGCGACCACGGGAACATCCTCCAAGATGAAGCCATGCGTCAGCCCGCCTGCGCCACAAAATAGATCAACGCAAGCGACATCATGTGCAGGCCAAGGCTGTTGGGTGGCGCTCACTCTTGGTCCTCCTTGTATTCAAAAATTTCACCGACTCCTACATCAAAATACTTGCATAGCGCGTTGATCGCATCCAGGTCAACCCGGGTCGCTGTCTCCTGGTAGAGCAGCGTGACGGTGTTCCTGTGTAGCCCAGTGTCCCGGGCCACGTCACTGATCTTGAGCTTGCGCTCGCCCATGAGCCGGGACAAGTGGCACTTGATCACGACGTTCTCCGTGTAGAAAATTCATTCAAGACGACAAAAAATCCTTGACAAGGGTGTTTTTACGCCCATAATGTCATTCAGGATAAAAAAAAAGCACAGTGCATGGCTTTTTTGAATCCTGATTGTCCCATCAACGTCAAGGAGTGAGAAGTGAACTCATGCACCTATCTGACCACGGAGGAGCTGTCAGCGCGTATCAAGTATGACGCCCGAACCATCCGGGATCGCCTGAAGGACAGTGTCCTGCTGGAAGGGCGGCACTACATCCGTCCCTTCGGCGGGCGCAAGACGCTCTACATCTGGGAGAACATCGAGGCCGACATGGCACAGCACTCGGCCATGTCGTCCGAGGGAATTCCTCTGGCAGGCGGAGGTGTGATCCATGGGTAGCATTCGCCGCCTGGAAAGCAAGGGCACACTGTTCCTTGACTTTCGCTATGCGGGGCAGCGTTTGCGGGAATACACAGCGCTGCCCGATACACCCACCAACCGCAAGCGCCTGCAAAAAGCCCTTGACCGGATCGAGGCGGAGATTGCCCTGGGGTCGTTTGATTACCAGAAGACCTTTGGCAAACCGCTGCCGGTCAAGAAGAGCGAAGCGGCTGCAGCCGATGAGGCTAATGCATCGGAGGCTGTGACCAGGACATCTGCCGCAGGCACGCCCCTGTTCAGGGACTTTGCCGAGCAGTGGTTCGATGAAGCCCAGGTGAGCTGGCGGCGCAGCTACCGCATCACCCAACGCGGTGCGCTGGACAAATACCTGATTCCCTGCTTCGGGGACAAGGAGGTCGGCCAGATCACCAAAGCAGACGTCCTGGCCTTTCGGGCATCACTCGCCAAAGTCACCGCCCGCAAGTCCAGCAACACATTGTCCAACCGACGCATCAACTCCGTGATGAAGCCTTTGCGACAGATCCTCAATGAAGCGGCCGACCGCTTTGAGTTTACGTCGGCTTTTCGGAACATCAAACCGCTGAAGATGCGGCGCAGTGATGTGATGCCGTTCTCGCTCGATGAGGTGCAGCGCATCCTGACCACCGTAAGGTCCGACTACCGGAACTACTTCACCGTGCGCTTCTTTACCGGGATGCGAACGGGTGAGGTCCACGGACTGAAATGGAAATACATCGACTTTGAGCGACGGCTGATCATGGTGAGGGAGTCCATCGTCCTCAATGAGGAAGATGAACTCAAGACCGACGGCAGCATGCGGGACATCCAGATGAACGAGATGGTGTTCGAGGCGTTGAAGGCGCAGTACGAGGTCACCGCGAAGATATCGGAGTACGTCTTTTGCACCCGCAGCGGCAAGCCGATCGACAACCAGAACTTCCTCAACCGGGTGTGGTCGCCGCTGCTGCGCCATCTGGGGCTGGAACACCGGCGCGCTTACCAGATGCGGCACACGGCGGCCACGCTGTGGCTGGCAGCGGGTGAATCGCCGGAGTGGATTGCCAGGCAGCTTGGGCACACCAGCACGGAAATGCTGTTTCGCGTCTATAGCCGGTACGTGCCCAACCTGACGCGTAGGGACGGCTCAGCCATGGACCGACTACTGAAGCAGCACATCTCGCTGACGCCTGTCAGCGGGTATGTGGTGCCCGTGCTGGCTGCATCGAGCGAACGCCTGCCACCGCCGCAAATCGGGCCGGCCCAGTAGCTGTCCTCGGCAACGGATCTTCCCCTTGACCTAGCGAATGCCTGATCAGCAGGGCAGGGGGAAGCCTTGCCTGAAACCTCCGCCAAACGTCACCAAGGAGTTGCACGAATGATCAAACCAGAAAACCGAAAGACCATCAAGCCACGCGCGCGCAGTGCCAACCGGATATGCGCCCTGCGGTGGAAATTCAATGACGATGGGCAGCCCCTGTTCTGGCTGCCCGGCAAGAGCCGTCGCCCAGAGCTCTATCTGCCACTGCAAGCCGATCCTGAACTGTTGCATCAGTTGCGCAGGCACACCACCAACCCGCTGCTCGAACAGTTGCTGGAGGACTTCTTCTCGCAGGAGTGCGTCAGAGCCGGGTACATGGCCATGCGCCTTGCCGATCTGCCTGAAGGGCATGAATTCCCTCAGGGCAGCGCAGGGAGTTTTTCCGTCGCCTGGCTGGACGCGCTGGTCGCAGCCGATACCGCTGTGGCCTTGGCCTCGAGCCAGGAGGAGGCTGAGCAGCTTTACGTCGCGTCCTTTCTCGCTCCCGCAGGCATCTTCCTGACGGCCAATCCGGCATTCCTGGAGAGCCGCCGTCACGACGAGCGCTGGACGCAGTGCTCGATGCAGGAGGCGCGAGCAATGGCAAGAGACGAGGCTATGGCCGGGCCCATCGACGCCCTGAGGCGCAAAGACGCGGCGTTGGCAGACGTCATCAGTTTCATATCCGCGCTGCCATGTGACACCCCTCAAGGGGATGACGCACCCAAGGACTGGGTGGCCCTGCGGGGGACCGTGGCACTGGGTCAATACCGCATCCAGAGTCTGTGGAATGCCCTCGACTGACTTGCCTCAATCAGCACGCACATCTGTATCCACCAACACAGGTCACCTAACCAAGGAGTAGAACGCCATGAACAAGGAAACCAACAGCAACAGCAGCAGCACCAGCCCGAACCCCAAGCAGCGCTGGCAGCAACGTGAACGGAGGAAATCGGCCGAGCGGAATCTGCGACGGGGGCTGACCTATGCCGACCGAACCGATTTTCAACGCCGGCGGGAGCCCCTGTCGAACCATCACCTTGAAATGGCACTGAACTATTTCTACGACGAACTGCTCGTTGTGCAGAGCTATCGCTTCGCCAAGACACTCGACAGTTTGCTCGACATAGAAGGGCGCAACCCGGAGTGGACGCTGACGGTTGTGCCCCTGGACGAAGCACTTCTGGCTGCCAAACAAGCCATCGACATGCTGCGTGGCCATGAAGACAGGGAAGTGGTTTACGCCGCAACGCTGATGCATCCGGTGGGCGTGTTCATGTCCGCGCATCCCTTGATGTCGTTCGAGCGGGATCCGAAGATGTCATTGCATGAGGATCGCCGGAAAAACAGGGAGTGGGCACTGGAGGTGCCTCTGAATTACCTCAGCCAGGTCGATGAGACCCTTGGATGGAAGATGCGCTTCTTGACGGAGCAGACCGATCCCAAGGCAAAGGTGCCGCAAGAGTGGTACCAGCTTCGTGAAGTCTTGCTGCGCTCCATGACGCGCATATGGGTCTTCTGGGGATGATGGGCAACAGTGGTGATGTCTGTGGTGCCAGTTCAACGGGAAACTGGCCCATCCTGGTCAATGCACCGTCCGACTAGAAATCAACTTCGCGAAACGAACCCACCGACCAACTGATCGACAGGAGGCGGTGGGTTTCGCGTATGCAGGAGTCCAGATGAAGAGGGTGTTCAGCACAACCATATCGCGATGGATTCCATCTGGTGTCGGGCCACCTCACGGAAGGGCGGCAGTCTTTCATGGGATATCCGTGTGACAGGAGTGGGCGCAGGGGGCGCCTTCTTACTTGCAGAAAGGCGGATGAAGGTGAAGGTCTGCGTAAGTCACGCCAGCTTCTTGGGCGTATGCGCGCGGCGAACCCATCTTGCGCATGACCGGTGTTGATGGTCAGCACGCCAGCGCAGGGTTTGCGCTGCCATAGACTCTCGGT
>Ga0265293_10004906_pt1 | contig 22976 bp, 22 predicted proteins | sample Munlanlewell138R_FD_192505 | JGI IMG/M metagenome (GOLD analysis project Ga0265293, IMG submission 192505) | Leachate microbial communities from a municipal landfill in Southern Ontario, Canada - Leachate well 138R | ecosystem: Engineered > Solid waste > Landfill > Unclassified | place: Canada... | reverse complement strand
TGATAATAGGAAGAACCACAGCCATCTCTACGAGAGCCTGACCGCTTTCGGATCTTTGCCTCCACCCCTGAGGAAGCCATTGCTTTAACTTCCGCATTATTTCACTTCCCTGCCTTTCTTTCGCTCTGCCGTTTCCGGTAACCGCTGCTGTAGAGGCAGCGGTTACCGTCCATAATTTACATAGGATTGCTATAAATATCCGGTCATGGTGTATTGAGAAGTCTTATAATTCTCCTCCTTCAGGGACGGCATCAGTCAATTCCCCGGTGATCTTTTCGAAGATACCGCCAAGTCCACCTCCCAGTGCGCCTAATGCTACAATTGCAACCACTGCAACTAACGCGATGATCAAGCCATATTCCACCATGCCCTGACCGCTTTCATCCTTCATGAGTTCATTCATTTTTTTAATCATTGTTCTTTCCTCCGTTTACTTCTTTGGTTTATGTTCTGTGAACACTGGTTTTGGAATAACGGATCTATATCAAAATGGATATTTTGGTTTGCATCACTCCTTTCCAATCCCCTTTTCACGATAGAAATCTGCCATACCCCGGGAACAGGTCTAAAAGGATGATCTGCATAGAAATGCATGCAGTCAACACCGGGCCCATCGGCAGAAATTTATTTAGTATAAACTCCTTATCTTTCAAGAGCTTATAGATTGTGTAAAACAACAGGATCAGTCCCATGGAGATCAATGCTGCCATTAGCGCTGTCAGGCCGATGGCAAGCCCCGCAGCAGCACAGAGCTTCACATCGCCACCGCCACAGGACCGGTCCTTCAAAAATGGGTAGATAAACAGCAATCCCCCCGCTGCTCCGCCTAGCAATGCCTCTGTAACGGATACGGGGCTATATCCTGTAAGCAGCATAGCTGCTGCCGTCAAAGCGATGAGTACAACGTATTCATTGGGAATGATTCGATAGAGGGCATCGGCTACAGCGATACCGTACAACAATGTGAACAGGACCATGCGGTATATTGCCTCGTATAGGTCCGCGGTCAGAAAGAGGGAGACCATAAATAACGCAGCAAAGAACAGGGATTCCACCAGGATTCGATTTCCCGACCTCTTCAGCTTCTCCGGCTCAAGTAACCTTGCCGTGATCAATGACCGGCTTACTGCATATATGCAGTTGATGCTCAGCGCTCCGGAACACCCTGCGGCCATACCCGCACCCAGCAATTCCATGTTCATTTTGTCTCCTTTTAGCCTTCCTGCGTTACTACGTACAACAAAAAGGCTGCAATCCGCTGCCGAATTGTAGCCTCTATAAACACTTTGTCCCGAAACAGACAGAGCCCTGTCCGTGGGATTGGGATGCTCATATTTAGCGCAAAATTCTATCTCGGCAGCTGGCTGTCTTGACATCCTGAGATGCTTTAGACCCTATAGTTTTGCGTCCCCGACTTTCGGCGGGTTTGCCTTTGTCACATTTGGTATTTTGCTATGTAAACAATAATAAACTTTATGTTATGCCGTCATAATACAACAGTTTTTTTACTTTAGCAAGCAAATCTTATGAATTTCTTGTAAATAGTTGTAATATTCCGTAAGTTCTTCCGGCATCGTGGTGCTGTCTATGACTTCTGGATTGTAAACCAGCAGGTTTTGACGCTGGTAAAGGGGGAGTTCTACCGCTTCATCCATTATGCGTTCCATCACTTCCCGGTAGAGCTCTTTCCGTTGCTCTATGTTTGCTGTGGAAGCTGCCTGATGCAACACCCCATCTATTTCTCCATTGGATAGCCCATAGTAATTTCCTTCTGCTCCGGTCATATAACGGTTGCTCATGTCCGGATCTATGGGGAGCTCCCAGGATGCAGCCCATAAGTCCCAGCTGCCCTGATACAGGCCTTCTACTAACACAGACATGTCCGAGTCTATGATCTCCATACTACCTCCCATTTCCTCCAAATCTGTCTTCATTTGGGTAAATACCAGCGCGGCAGGGTGATCCATGATACCTTCACCACCCACTCCGGCCATCAGGGAGAGTTGAATTCCGTCCCGGGCTAGCAAAGGTTTACCCTTTACCATGGTCTGTTCATACCCTGCGCTGAGGAAATAGGCCAGCGCCTGGCCCGGGTCGTAGGCATAGACCGCCTTCGCGTCTTCCGGATAAGCCCACGAGGATTTAGAAAGAGGTCTTTCGATCACTTCCGCCATCATGCCAAAATATGTGTTTACTGCCGGTTCCCGATTCATCAGAGACAGCAGTCCTTTTCTCACGTCTACATCGCTGATATTGATGCTGTTAATTCCTATATAACCATAGCCTGGAAAGTCAAAGTTCTCCGCAATAAGCCCGTTCCCCTCTGCTCTCAACCGGTTTTCCTCTGTAGCCGGTACCTGCGCCATGTCAATCTCTGCGAGCATGATTGCATCGAGCATGTTGGCAGCGCTGGACGATACTACTTTGAGATTGACTGTTTCCGGTTTACCCGGTAAGTAGTTCTCGTTAGCTGTCAAAGCGACTACGTTATTTTCAAAGCTTTGGAAGATGTATGGGCCTGCGCCAAGTGGGCTGGCACTGCGCTGCCGGATTCCGTCCAGGTTGCCCTTTGCCAGCTTGCCGTTTTCTTCACCTTCACAATAATAGTGCTCCGGGGAAACGACAATATCTCCAAGTTCAAAGATAGCTGCGGGATTGACCCCTACAAGGATAATGTCGACTGTCTTTTCATCCACCTTTTTCACGCCGGAAATTTCGGTTACCAAAATGCTGTCTTGAGGGCCTGAAAGACGAGTTGACAGGAGCTCATCAAAATAGGCGGCCTTTGCGCCATCCAGGTAATAGTCGTAAGAGTACTCCAGTTCAAATTGATAGTAGGCTTCGATCAGAAAGTTTGTGGTCTCCTCGTCGCTCAGCGCAGGATCCAGATCAATAGCGAGATAGGCGGCGATATCTTCCTTTGCGTAAGCTGCAACGTCGGCTTTCGCCATCTCCATAATATATTCTTCAATATATCCATCCGGTATCTCATCGGCCTCAGCCTCTAAAGAAGCAACCATTTCCTCATAATCGGGTCTGTCGTATTTGTATTCCTGCAACCCTTTGATCGGCAGGGTACCTACTGCAGAGAGGCCATTATATGTAGGATCGCAGAGGACCTTGACGGAAAAAACCACATCGTCTGCAGTAACAGGTTCACCGTCGCTGAAGTATAGGTTGTCCATTAACTGAAACCGATAGGTGGTATAAAGCGTTTTTCCGGAAGGATCCTTTTCCTCCAGAACCTCACAAGAGCTAGCATAAGGTCGTGGTTCACCATCCACATCCGGGCGAAGGAGTGTCATGGAAGTTAAGTCAACAATCACTTGATCATCAGCAGTCTCCGAGAAGAATGGGCTGAACACCCCACTCATCTGACCGTTTCCGATTACCATGGTCTCAACCACCGGTTCCTTTCCGCAGGCTACTAGTGAGAAACAGAGAGAAAGCGCCAGGATTACCGCAAAAAATGTATTCTGTTTCTTAATCTTTCTATTCATTAAACCAAACCTTTTCCGACCTCTGACAAGCTGGGCTCCGTTTGGAACTTCTTTAGCCAAGCAAGCAGTTCTGAGGTCCGTTTATATATTGCCATTGCTTTTTCCTCGTCGATGAACCTATCCATTACTCTATTATAGGAAAAGGGATAGTCGCTCATATAATAGTACATAAGATCTGCCATGAACTCGATATTATCCAGTTTTTCCGCCTCAAATGTCTGGCGATCCTGCAAACCTTGAACAAACGCTTCTTCCTTTATTACTCGGTTGAATATATAGTTGAGATTGTGAGTTTTGGGAGTCTCTTTTTTAGTATGGTAGATATGCATACCTTTCAAGAGGCGCTCTACCGACTGATGACAGACAAAGCTGACATAGACCCATCGCTTTCCTGCTATAAGACACTTTGCAGTTTCAAAATCGTAATCCGATAGAATTCTCCAGTAGACGTACTTTTCAGCCGGTGTCATTTCATTACCTCCTCCAATTTGCCTTCCTGATATAACCGCTTTAAAGCGACAATCACCCTGCTATCGTATTGGTGTTGTAAACTTTCCAGCTCCTCTATTGCTGTGGCAAAACTCTTCTTTGCTTTGTAAGGGCGGTCCGTTGTCATTGCATCAAAAACATCTGCCACGGTGATGATGCGGGCTTCTATTGGAATTTCGTTGCCTTTCAGTCCGAATGGATAGCCGGAACCGTCTATTCTTTCATGATGCATTTGTGCCATATTGGCAGTATGCTCATCAAACTTCCCTAAAATCAAACGGTAGCTGTTCAGCGGATGCTTTCTGATTTGCATCCTGTCATAAGCGGATAGTTCATTGTCTTCCGCTAGGATGTGATCCGGTAAAAAACACTTGCCTACATCATGAAGAGCAGCGGCCATAACCATTACATTAACCGTTGTAGAATCAATATTTAGCTCTTCTGCCAACAATAGAGAGTATTGCATGACTCGCTTTCCATGGTCATAGGTATATTGGTTTTTACGTTCAGTCCTCTCTACCAGTTCCTTCAGACTGCCCATATGATGGTACATATCATCATAGATCGGTCTATTAGAAAAGCAAAGCAGGGACAATCTCTCCAGACACTTGACGGGAAACTCCGAATCAATGCCGGAAACGGAAAAGCTGTCACCTTCACTCAGCATTTGCTCTACGCCATCCAATAATAACAGTAGTCTTCCTTCTAGGACATAATAATATTCCGTACTGCCCTTGTCTCCCGGGCTCATCCATATAATAGAATCCGGGAGGATATCCATTTGAATGACTTCCGCATTTTTTTCAGAGGAAAGCAGTCGGATTTTGTTGCCGTTATGACTGCATTCGGCAAGTCCTAATCCTCTTGTTTGAATATATACTCCATTCACAGATATTACTCCATTCGATATAATGAATCCGATATTAAGAAAGGTCCGTTATTTCAATGCCATACCCTGCTATCTCCTCTACAATCCCAATTGGGTCTTGCAGCTCAGATTCAAAGAATACCTGTATCTGGACATCGAAGGGATAATCATAGCAGAGAGCAGAGAGTTGTTTATAAACCTCTCTGATCTCCTCTTTATCTCCTTTTCCAATGAAGGCCGCGATATCAATATCACTTAAATCATTCCAACAACCTCGCGCATAAGACCCGTACAGTACAATCCGCTTAACTCCAGGATGCCTGCGGGCTTTGGCGACAAATTCTATTAGGAAGTTCAATACATCTTCAGGTAATTGCACAGCACACCATATTCTTATAGTCTCACGATCCTTAAGGGATCCACTAACACCAATCTATCTCCTATAAGCACTTCCACGTACACACATTCCGCCTCTCCACCAAGCTTTTCAATCTGCCCGATGGCCTTCGAAATAATTCTTTCAGTCTTCTCTAAAAGTTTCTCGATGATGCGATCTAAGTCCTTATCCTTATCTGCCTGCTTTTGTGCTTTTACAATTTCCTTTTCCACATCATCATTGGCTTTTTCTGCTATCCTGATGATCTTAGCTTCTGCAGAACCGGGATGATATGCTTCCTGCACAGCTGTGGCGGTGTAATTATCTAGGATACTTGCTGGGAATATTTCTGGTCCGGGGCCTGCCGCAAAGGCGGATCCCGTCATCAAAACCACTACCATCAGCACTACTGCAATTCTTGATACAAATCGTTTCATAATTCTCTTCCTTTCGCAATGCGCTTACAGCCGGAAATTGTAATTTGGCGATTATTACAACAAAACGGCAACCATAATTTGGTTTGCCGCTGCCCTTTCAACTCTTCGCTCAGAGGTATCATCCTAAACGATATCAGTATCCGAATTGTGGGCAACTGGCAACCATAGAAAGAATCCTTAGGCCCTGTAGCTTCGCGTCCCCAATTTTCACTGGGTTTGCCTTAATGGAGATACATATTAAATATCTAAGCATAATTTACCACTATAAACCAGTAGTGTCAACAAGATATTGCTATTTACTCCCTTTTACGTGCTAATTATTCCACATTCGCAGACTTTCTTGGACACTCTCTAAAGTAGACCCTAATCGGCTTCCCCTGCAAGTGCTTCTTCTTCCTTCTTCCACTGACTCTGGAGAATCTTATGTTCGCAGATTCCTCCTACGGTAAAGACAATTAGACCCACCCAGATAATGCAAAAACCAATGAACTGATAAAGATCAAAGCCTTCCTTATAAATAAAGATTCCCAATACCAGGGATATTGAGGGTGATATGTATTCGGTAACTCCCAGAGCTACCAGACTGATTCGATTCGCCGCCATAGCAAAGAGGGATAAGGGTATAGCTGTAAAGAGCCCTGACAGGAAGAGTAAGGCAATCTGCGGAGGTTCTGCGGTAGTGAAGGCACCCTTGCCGCTCAACTCCATATAGAGGATTATGACAATGGCAAAAGGTGCTAAAAAGACTGTCTCATAGAAAAGAGCGAGCAGGGCTGGTGCGTTAAGTCTCTTTTTAATAGCTGCATAAGTTGCAAATGTAACAGCTAATGCCAAGGCCAGCACAGGGATTTCACCATAGGAAAACAACATTACGCATACACCTAATAAAGCAAGCAGAATTGCTGCTATTTTATATCTTTCGGGTTTTTCCTTGAAGAACACGATACCGAAGACGCAGATCATCAATGGCTCGATATAATAACCAATGCTAGTTTGAATGATGTAACCGGCGTTGACCATCCAGATGTACAAGCCCCAGTTTGTGGAGATGATCAGCCCTGCTATAAAAAAGGCAGGTATAGCCCCCTTCTCTTTCAACGGCCCTATAACGCCTTTCCACTTGTACTTTATTAAACCCACGACAAAGACCAGGATGCAGGCCAGCACCAGGCGGTAGAACATAATGAGCAGGGAGTCTATGGATTGAATCGACTTCCAGTATATCGGAAGTACGCCCCATAACAAGGCACAGAGGATGGCGCAGGCCATCCCCAGCTCATGTTGCTTTCTTTCATCAGAAATTAGTTTCAATTATTATTCACCTCAGTGCGTACGTCAGGAGTTTCTCTTGTTTGTTTATGAACCATAGAAATTGTATGCTATTTAGTCTTTAAAGTAAAGGAAGATTCACACTCGGAAAAGCAAACAAAAAGACGACAGACCGGCTATGGGGCGGATCTGTCGTCCCCTGACATTATGGAATGCATGCTGTTGTTAGAACAGACCTCCCAGGAAGCCTCCTTTTTTGCCATCTCCCTGGTTGAAAAGCAGTATTATAACCACCAAAATAAGTAACCAACTGCCTCCGCCGTCATTGTTATCGCCGCAATCGTTTTTGCCAAATCCACCGAACCAGCCGAAGCCGCCGCAGAGTATAAAGACAATAACCAAAATAGGAAGCCAGCTTCCAAAGTCCCAATCATCATCCTTATCGCAGCATGGATCACACGGATCACAGACTCTACAGCTCTCTATCTCATCACAGGTGTCGTGATGTCTACGGTGGTCACGTCTTAAATCCGGCCCATCCTTGCAAGGATCGCAGTACCTATAATCGTCTCCCAATAAAAACACCTCCTGGTCCTAATATCAAACATTGCTCCTTCATAATATGTATTTTCGGAGAAATGGTGCAGACCGAGGCTGTTAACGGATAAGACGTAGTAACCTTTTCATATCTTCCGGTAAAGGCGCATACAAAGAAAGCCTTTCCCCGGTAATAGGGTGATTAAAATGCAGTTCCTCTGCGTGAAGAGCCTGCCTCTCTATCAAATGTACAGCTTCTCCTCCATAGAGGACATCCCCTATAACAGGATGGCCGATATGGGACATATGAACGCGTATTTGATGCGTGCGCCCCGTTTCCAATAATAATCTGACAAGAGTATAGCCCCTATCAAACCTCTCCAGTACTTCATAATGTGTTATTGAAGGGTAACCATCCGGGATTACAGCTCTTCTAAGCTGATCGTCTACAGGTTTCCCTACGGGAAGATCGATCGTACCCCCGTCCTGCATCACAAGCCCCTTTACCACGGCAAGATATTTTTTCTCTATCCGTCCCGCTGCGGCCTGCTTGGAAAAGTCATCTTGGCAGTGAGAGTTCTTTCCGATGAGAAGGATTCCTGTAGTGTCCATGTCAAGGCGGTTAATAAAGCGGATCTTGTAACGGTCTCCTCTGTCAAGCATGTATTTCATCAAGCCGTTCGCAATGGTATGACAAGGATGGCCTTTCGTGGGATGAACGACAAAGCCGGGTTGCTTATTGATTGCCAGCAGATCGGGGTCCTCGAAAATCACCTCAATGGGAATCGCTTCCGGAATAAAACCGCTGCTCTCCTCCGGCAGTAGTACGGTAATTCTTTCCCCTGCCTTTCCTTTTTCACAGAGCCTGATTTTTCGGCCGTCGAGGTATACGCGGTCACCCTCTTTCAACTTCCGCAACAGGCGAGTGGATATGCCAAGTCTACGCTTTAAGAGCTCCTTTATCGGGAGCTCTGTATCTTCATTTTTGATAATGTATTGATATCTGTCGTCCATAATACTAATAAAAAGATTCTGCCTTTCTTATAGGAACTTTGTTTTAACTTTGGTCCAAAAATCATAATGCTCAAACCGCATGAGCTTGACCTCTGTCTGGGAAAAGCCCAGCGTGATTTCACGGATGTTGCTGTGTTTATGCTCCATCCCGTCGGCTACGATCATGAAACCGTTTCCTTCTCTGTGCTCGGGGTGTATTGTGACGTTCAGCTCTTTTGGTAACACAACACTGGAGGTGAAAGAGCGATAGGCTGTGGTATTCATAGGTGCAATAGGTGTAATCTGCAGAATAGATAACCTGGGATCTACGATGCTGCCACCTAAAGAGTAATTGTATGCGGTGCTCCCTGCGGGAGTGCAGACCAGAATGCCGTCCCCGCTGAACCGTTCGATAAAGCTGTTGCCGATAGAAATATTCAAGTGAACCGTCGCAGAACGGTCTCCTTTAATCGTGATTTCATTGAGTCCCATATATTCATATCGCTTGTCTTTTTCCTCAACGGTAGCTTGTACAGTTTTCAGGTTCTGAATGTTGTATCTGCCCTGTTTATACATGAAGATAAACTCGTCCAGTTCATCGGGGTGAATCTCCTGAAAAAAGCCGAGATGTCCTGTGTTGATGCCTAAAAAGGGGGTTGGTGGAAACCCAAACTTATGCAGATTCCGGAGAAGTGCACCATCGCCTCCTATGCTTACAATCAGCTCCGCATCAGGCGTAAACTGCTTAGGAACCGTAAAACCGCTCTGCTGCAGCTTTCTCCGCAGCAACTTCCTGATGTCCTGAGAATAGGAATCCTCATTGGCAAATATATTTATTATTCTGCTATCCATCGGTGGCTTCCTCCCGGGTGCTATTACAACATGCCTTCCAGTTCGTCCAAAAGTGTTTCAAAAGTATCCATAGCTTTTTCAATAGGCCCTGCTTGGCTCATGTCCACGCCTGCCAGTTTCAACAGAGGAATGGGGTCATCCGATTCGCCGGACTCAAGGAAGCGGATATAAGCTTCCCTGGCAGCAGTCCCCTCATGGATAATTCTCTCAGAGAGAGCTGCCGCAGCAGAATAGCCCGTTGCGTATTTGTAGACATAAAAAGCATTGTAGAAGTGTGGGATTCTTGCCCATTCCATAGCAATCTGTGCATCGTACACCGCCTGATCCCCATAGTATTTTTTATTCAACTCCAGATAGTTCTTGCTGAGCCAATCGGCAGTTAACACTTCGCCGGTCTCAATGGCCTCGTGAGTCAGCTTCTCGAATTCGGCAAACATGGTCTGGCGGAACAAAGTGGCTCTGAACTCTTCGATATACATATTCAGCAGATACAGCTTCCGCCTAACGTCCGTCTCCTCCTTCAGCATGTGCTTCATCAATAGATTTTCATTTACAGTAGAAGCTACCTCTGCCGTAAAGATGGAATGCCCTCCATAGACGAAGGGCTGTGTGCCCCTAGTGTAGAAGGAGTGCATGGAATGACCCATCTCATGGGCGATTGTAAACACATCCTTGAGTTTTCCGTTGTAGTTCAATAGTATATAGGGATAGCTGTCATAGCTTCCAAAGGAATAAGCGCCGCTAGTCTTACCTTCGTTTTCGTAGACATCGATCCAGCCTTCCGAGAAGCCCCTTTTCATATTGGAGAGATAGTCTTCACCCATAGGCGCTAAACCCTCTTGAATCATTTCAAGGGCTCTCTCATATTTAATCTCTCCCATAGGGCTCTCAACAAGAGGTGTATACATGTCGTACATGTGGACCGCATCCAGCCCCAACGCTTTTTTCCTTAACCCGACATAACGGTGAAGCAAGGGCAGGCTTTTATTGACAGTCCCGATCAGGTTGTCATACACGTTTAGAGGTATGTCATCTCCGGAAAGAGCAGCCTCTATGGCAGAACCATATTTGCGAATTCTTGCTGCTACCATGTCGGTTTTGGTATTATAGTTATAAGTGGTTGCCAGAGTGTTTCTCTGCGCTTCGTAGGCTGCATACATATGCTCAAAGGCTTCTTTGCGAACACGGCGATCGCGGGATTCCATCAGGCTTGAGTATCTCCCATGAGTCACTTCTACCATTTCTCCCTTTTCATCTTCTATAGCGCCGAACTTGATATCCGCGTTGTTGATCATACTGAATATATCATTGGTAGCAGAGGTCAATTCACTGAATTGCGCCAGAATGTTTTCCTCGGGCTTGCTGAGTACATGTTGCTTTTCGCGCAATATCTGCTTTATCACATGTGTATATAGTCTAAGATCCTCCGATTGATTAAGATAGTTCCACAGCTGTTCTTCATCGATTTCAAGTAGCTCAGGCGTAAAGAAAGAGGCGTTGGCTGCCGTTTTGGCAATCAGGCTTTGCGCTCTATCCGTCATGGCTTGATACTTTGCCACTCTAGTGTCCTCATCCCTTTTCATACGGGCGTAGACATATACCTTTTCTACCGTTTGCCACAGGGTATCCTTCGCGGAAAAAGCATCCAGCAAAGCTTGTGCGTTTTCCCCTAAATGCCCCGCGTAGGATGCGAAAGACTCTGCCAGCTTCTCTGCCTTTTTGTAGTCCGCTTCCCAATCCGACACCTTGCGGTACATAGCCTCGATATCCCATTTATATTTTGCTTCAACCTGATCTCTGGATTGAATTCCTTTGTTCTCTGACATGTCATAAACTCCTATCTATATACTATTTTTAATAGTATACCACAATTGAATTGTATCAAAGCCTCTTTTTTGTTATATTACATCTAACAGGACTACTGTTGTTACAGTTCACACCCACCCGAAATCCAGCATCTTTTGCCGGGGGTGTTTCCGTAGAAACCGTGAACCTCTTGAGGTTTTTATGCTCAATCTAGTAAAGAGCATCAAAAAACCGTGGGTTTCCGAGGAAATTCCCCCGGCAGACGGATGCGGGGGTGTGAACTGTAACCTACTGCTTAGAAAGGAAACGCGATATATGGATAACAGACCTATCGGCTTTTTTGATTCCGGATTAGGAGGACTGACCTGCATCTCTCCTCTGCTTTCGGCTATGCCGAATGAACGGATTATATATTTCGGGGATACAGCGAGAACTCCCTATGGTTCGAAAGCACCTTCCACGATCAAGACATTCTCTCTGCAAATAGCGGACTTTCTCGTTCAAAGGAATGTGAAAATGATCGTGATTGCCTGCAACACGGTAAGCGCCGTCTGCCTGACGGAACTGCAAGAACGCTACCCGGATATTCCTATTGTGGGCATCATACGCCCCGCTGCGGAAAAAGTTGCCCTTACCTGTAGTAAAGATAACAGCGTTGGAATCATCAGTACCAAAGTCACCTATAACAGTGGTGTATACGAGAAGCTGATACATCAGCTGGCACCGGATTTCCCGCTCCATGCAATTCCCTGCCCCACACTGGTTCCTCTCATTGAGGAAGGCATCATTGAGAATGAAATCATGGATCTGTCCATACAATATTATATGGATCACTTTTTGACCTATCATAAGATTGATACTCTGATCCTTGGATGCACGCATTATCCTCTGATTCGGGAAAACATCAGCAAACTATATCCCTCATTAGACATCATCGATCCGTCCCGGGAGATTGCAGGACATGTCCAAAAAAAGCTGATCGAAAGTGACCTTCTGGCACAGGATTCAAACTTTGAAAACACTTTTTACGCCAGCGACCTCTCAGAGAATTTTGTCAATATGATCAACCGAATCTTTGAGATTGGCAAATTCCGGGTGGCGTTTAAAAACCTTGATCTTGACATTTATGAAGGAGGCGATGGCCAATGAGAATAGAAGAAGTACTTGAATTGCTGGAAATCGACTCGCCGGATCAGTTTGAATACTTTGAACATCTGGCAGAGTTGATTGAATGTACAGAAGAAATATCTTACGAGGCATTTTACGCTGTTTTGAATGAAGTAGACCCGTCTACCTTAACGGAGCTTCTTGACTGCTATTTCGATGATCTGATGAAAGGCATCCCTGATGATGCTACAGACTTTTTCACCTTAATCACTACCATTCACCAGGCACTTATCGGACTTAGTCGGGGAAGCGAATTCGACCAAAAGCGCTATTTTGTTGACGAGCTCTTCAGGTTCCGAAATTGGTATACATTTGAATCTCTTGCCCGCTGCACTGCTCTTTCCGACGGGCAGACCGTTGATGTTCCTGTGGTTGAAGCCCTTGCTCTTTATCGTATGGAAAAACTAGGAGAGATGAAATATAAATTTGATTTTTCTGAGTGTATGGATTATCCCTTGGATGGATACTCTATGTACGTTTCAGACCTAACAGAGGATGACGCCCCGGAGGATTCGGAAAAGCAAGAGACAGATGACGAGTAGTCATCTGTCTCCTTTATACTATTCTATAAACTGTTTTGCTGTCGGCGGTCTATGCATTATATAAATCTTGATAGATGCATTGCAGTGCATGTTGCAGTTCTTCCTCAAACACACCAACCACAAGACTTTGCAGTGCATTCACAGTTGCCAAGACCATTGGAATGCCCTCTCGTGACAATGCCATGACTGCCTTTGCCAAGGCGAGTTCCTTATTGAGACCCTCTCCCACTACCGCTATTAAAGCTATACTGGTATTCCATCTTACTTTTTCAGCACCAAAAGCGTCCGCGATTTTCGACTGAGTGTTTTCAACCTGAACATCTGTCATATCGCCCTGAACAAGTACAGAGATCATATCCACATTGCATTTCATGGATTTCACCTGCAAATTCAAAGGTGAAAGGATGGAGAAAAGCGTCTCCATACGGGAAGCGTCGGTATCTACATTTCCACCGGAGATGTGCAGGAAGGAAAAGCCTTTCTTCCCTGCAATCCCTACAGGTTCTCCGGCAGACTCGCCAACTGCTATATTCTTGTCTACATAAGTGCCGGGATCCTCCGGCCTGTTTGTGTTCCTAATGTTGATGGGAATACCTGCTTTTTTGGCCGGGTCTACTGCATCCTCATGCAATACAGATGCCCCCATGGAAGCCAGCTCTCTCAGCTCTTTATAGCTGATCCTGCCAATCGATTTGGGATCCTTTACAATCCGGGGATCTGCAGCAAGCATTCCGGAAACATCTGTCCAATTTTCGTAGACATCTGCATTCACGGCTTTTGCGACGATAGCACCGGTGATATCCGATCCGCCCCGGGAGAAGGTCACGATTTCTCCCGACTCGCCGGAACCATAAAATCCCGGGATAACCGCTGACTTGCAATCCTTGAGTCTGGCAGTGGCCAAAGCATAGGTTTTCTCTGAATCCAATTTCCGATCGGGTGTAAAGATTATGATTTCCGCGGGATCAACAAAGTCATATCCCAAATAAGCTGCCATAATCCGCCCATTCAGATATTCACCCCTGCTTGCTGTGTAATCATCCGAAGCACCCTTCCGGATTTCTTCCTCTATTTCCTGTAAGATGGGCTTAAGATCCAAATCAACGTCTAACTGATCAATGATATCCTGGAACCTCTGAAAGACCTTTTCCATACTCTCTTGAAACAACTGCTCGTCATTCAGATTCCGTTTACACTGATACAGCATATCCGTAACCTTTATATCATCACCGAATCTCTTCCCCGGAGCTGAATTAACGACAAAACATCTATCCCGGTCCAGATCGATGATGGATTTCACCTTTCTGAACTGTGCGGCATCCGCTAACGATGTTCCGCCAAATTTTGCAACCTTAATACCCATCTTTTACACCGCCTATACTGCTTCTTTACTATTTAACTAACATCTCTGCGATTTGAACTGCATTCAAAGCCGCACCTTTTCTTACGTTATCGGCAACGACCCAGAGGTTCAAGCCATTTTCAATGCTTTCGTCCCGTCTGATACGCCCGACATAAACATCATTTTTACCTTCTACTGCCTTCGGCGTCGGGTACTGTTTGCCCGGTAGATCGTCCTGAACAATGATGCCGGGAGCCGCTTTCAGTACCTCTCTGGCTTCGTCCGGATCAACGGGATTTTCAAATTCTACGTTTACGCTCTCGCTGTGGCAATAGAACACGGGAATCCGTACTGCGGTAGCTGTAATCTTCAGATCGTAGTCGTTAAGGATTTTCTTTGTTTCATCTACCATCTTCATTTCTTCTTTGGTATAAGCATTTTCTAAGAACACATCAATATGAGGGATGCAGTTACCTGCGATGGGGTAGGCGTAAGTCTTGCAGAGGTCATTGCCTTTCAAACCCTCTTCCAGCTCGTAGACTCCGTTGATACCGGAACCGGAAACTGCCTGATATGTGTTGTATACAATTCTCTTGATCTTGTATTTGTCGTGAAGTGGCTTCAGCGCGACAACTGCCTGAATTGTGGAACAGTTGGGGTTCGCTATGATGCCTTTGTGTTTTCCAAGTTCCTGGGGATTTACTTCCGGAACAACCAGAGGTACTTCAGGATCCATCCTCCAAGCACTACTATTGTCCACAACTACACAGCCTTTTGATGCTGCGATAGGTGCAAACTTCTCACTGACAGTGCCTCCTGCTGCAAACAGTGCCAGATCAATTCCGTTGTCGAAAGATGTTTCTGTCAAGGCCTGTACCACATAGTCCTTACCTTTAAAGTTAATGACTGTTCCGGCTTCACTAGGGTGAGCCAAAAGCACGAGTTCCTTGAAGGGGAACGCTCTTTCTTCAAGAATTCCAAGCATCGTAGAGCCTACTTTTCCTGTTGCGCCTACTACTGCTAAAACTGGATTATTCATTTTCATAAAACTCCCTTCCTTATTTACATTCATTTGATGGTTTTTGATTTCATCATTATCGTTACAATTATATCATTCCTCTGTGTTCTCCGGAATACCCCTTTAACAGGATACTATCCCCTCCCATGAACAACAGATATCTCTCTACGTGAAATTGGCCAAAAATGCTTGCTGGAGCATGCGTGTGAACATGCTCCAGCAAGCATGAGGGAGGAGGTTAGTTATCTGTAGATTAACTTTCTCGGGTAATGCGCGAAGGTCTCATGACCTGTCTCCGTAACATAGAAGGCTTCGCTGATTGAGACTCCGAAATCCTCAAAGTACATGCCGGGGATGCAGTGGAAGGACATGTTCGGCTGTACTATTGTTTTGTCTCCTGCGCGGATGCTGGCTGTATGCTCACCCCAATCAGGCGGGTAGTTTAGACCTGTTGGATATCCAATTCTGGCCTCTTTTTCCAAGCCGTACTTTGCAAGGGTCTTCCGGAAAGCGATTTCCATTTCTTCCAGGTAGATGCCCGGCTTAACGACGTCCAGAGCAGCCTCCAACCCTTCAACGGCAATCTTTGCAATATCTTCGACTTTCGGATTAGGTTTGCCTACAACGACGGTTCTGGCCATGGGGGAATGGTATCTGCGGTAACAACCCGCAATTTCAATCGCGATTACGATATCATTCGGGTAACGATCATCGCTCCATGTAAGGTGAGGAGCACCTGCGGTTTCACCGGCAGGCAACATAGGTACGATACTGGGATAGTCGCCTCCGAATTCATCGGTGCCTTTGATATTGGCTGCATAAATCGCTGCTACTACGTCACACTGCCGAACGCCCGGAGCGATGGCATCTGCTGCGGCCTGAATGGTTAACTCGGCCAGCTTTCCGGCGCGCTTTTGGTATGCAATTTCCTGATCGGACTTTATAATCCTGACCCAGTTAACAAGAACGTTTGCATCTTTGAATGTTGCGTTAGGAAGATTCTTCTTCAGGCTCTCATAAGCAGCAGCTGTGAACCAATAGTTGTCCATTTCTACGCCGATTACCTTGTTTGCACATCCCAATTCGGCAATGACTTCCGCAAAGCGTTCCATGGGATGATGGTCCGGATTATGTACCATGGTATCACTGTAAGCTCTGACATGGGCTTCATCCAAATAAGTTGTCTTTACCACGCCGGTAAAAGCATCCATATATCTTCCGACAAAGATTGGCATTTCATCGGTAAGCGTGACGATAACACCCTGATGCACATAAAACGACCATGCATCGTGGCCTGACAGGTAGCACATGTTTGCCGGATCCGTTACAAGAAGCAGATCAATTCCCTTTTCGGACATAGATTGTTGTGTTTTCTTCATCCTAGCAAGGTATTCGCTTTTTTCAAAATACATTTTTGTGCCCTCCATTTTGCACTCTATATGGGAAATGACGGATTTAATTAAATTTTCTGACTACGTTAATAGTATCAGTTAATACTGACAGATTATATCGCCCACAGGGATTGTTTATTCCCCCCCCGTGTGGTAAAGATCCTGCTCCGGTTTCTTTAGAAACCTTTTGAGCAGAGTATCATCCTGAAGGATGATGATTGATAACAACACCAGGACGACACCAACAAGCTTCATTCCAAACATCTCCTGTCCGAAAATCAGATAGGCACCAACCGCGGCTACCGGTACCTCGATGGTTGCTATGATGGATGCCTTCGAGGATTCGATGTTATATGACAGGCCGGTGGTGAACAGGGTGTAGGCCAAAGCAGTGGGTACTGTTCCCAGCAATAAAATGTTGATCCAGAACCAGATGTCGAATTCCAGCTGGAATGCAGCAAGAGGATTCGAAAAGGAAAGGGATAATACAAAAGCAATCCCAAAGGTGTAGATCAGAATCGTAAGCTGCTTATAGGTCTTCAGAAGCTTTTTACTCAACAAATTCATGATCGCGTAGCACAATCCGGTAAACAAACCGAGAAGTATGCCGATGGCATCCGCCTCAAGTACTCCCATCGAACCTCCGGTAGACGTAAGGAATGCACCCACCACGCAGATTACCACAGCGATAATCTTAATCGCGGTCAGTCGTTCCTTAAAGGCAACCCGGGCAATGAGGAGAACGAACACAGGGGCTGTATACATAAGGGATACAGTCGTAGCGATATTTGTACGCTCAATGGCAGCATACATGGCCAGATTGTATAAGATGTGACATACAATCGCCATGAAAACCAGATATAGAAATCCTTTTCGATCAATTCGCAGAAGCTGCCTGTCTTTGAAGAAAGCGCACAGGAATAGCGTCACAAAACCTACGATCATCTTCCATGAGACAAGATCCTGAGACCTCAGGCCGTGATCCAATATGTATTGAATGTATAGAAAGCCCGTTCCCCACAGAGTTCCACTGAGAGCTACCAGAAGGTAACCCTTAAGTTTTTCAGGAAAATCCATTAATTATTTCCCACTTGCCTTTCTTGTATATCGATCTCTCCTTATCGACCCAGACCGAACATTAAATCGTGATACCGGCGCCTTCTTCCGCAGATCTGCAGAGCTGGGCGTAAATGTGCATCATACCTTTCTTGATCTTCGGTTCCGGCTTGACCCATCTGGATCGTCTCTCTTCCATCTCAGCTTCACTGATTTGGAGTGTGAGAGTAGCCTCTCGGATATCCACAGAAATTATGTCCCCTTCTTCCACAAGGGCAAGAGGACCGCCTTCATTGGCTTCCGGGGTCACGTGACCGACTATAGGTCCGTGGTTAAATCCGGAGAATCTGCCGTCCGTAACCAATCCTACAGAGGAGTCCAGTCCGCGAGCAACAAGAGCGTCAGTGGTCAGCATGATTTCTTTCATACCGGGCGCACCTTTGGGTCCTTCATAGCGGATGACAATTACATCACCTGGTTTGATTTTACCCTCCATGACCGCCGCGACGCCGTCCTGGTCTCTATGGAAGATCCTGGCCGGCCCTGAGAATTTCTTCATATTCTCGGGAACGGAGGAAGATCGGATAATCGCGCTTCCCGGAGCGAGATTGCCCCTTAGAATCGTTAATCCGCCGTCTTTATTAATGGGATTATCCAGGCTTCTGATTAAGTCCGGATTCAGGTTTTTCGCTTTGTCGGTTACCTCTCTCATGGTCTCTCCCGAAACGCACTTTGCGTCCAGGTTCAAAAGAGGTGCAAGTTCCTTCATCATGGCAGGTACACCACCGGCATGATGAAAATCGACGATGCTGTAATTCCCGGAAGGTTTGACTCCGCAAATACAGGGAACTTTTTTTCCAATTCTTTCAAAGTCATCGATGGTGAGTTCCACGCCCATCTCTCTTGCCAACATAATCAAATGTAGAATTACGTTAGTGGACCCACCCATGGCGATATCCGTGGTCACTGCATTCAAGAAAGCCTCTCTGGTAAGTATATCGCCGAGGCGAAGATTTTCGGAAACCATCTCCACAATCCTCTTCCCTGCTCTTCTGGCCGCTCTCAATTTGTCCGCATATACAGCGGGAATCGTAGCCGTATGGGGTGGCGTGATACCCAGGACTTCCATCATGATCTGCATACTATTAGCGGTTCCCATGCTGGCACAGGCACCGGGACACATGCAGGCAGCGTTCTCAACCGCCATCACTTCAGGAGAATCGGGGTCCTTGCCTATGGTCATAGGTGCCACATCGCATGGCAGAAGGTCAACACCCTTATGTTCAATAGGCAACATTGGGCCTCCGGTAAAGATGATAGCGGGGAGGTTCATGCGAACCGCGCCCAGGCATACACCGGGGATGATATTGTCACAGCTTGCCAGTAGGATTAAACCATCAAACTGATGCACCGTGGATACGTATTCGATACCCATTGCTACAGCATCCCTGCCCGCCAACTCAAACTTCAGCTCTTCTTCACCGACGATCATGTCTCCGCAAGTCGACGGTGCTCCAAATTCGAAGGGAATTCCTCCTGCGGCCCAAACTCCCTGTTTGATTACTTCCACATATTTCTCCAGATGAGTGTGGCCGGGTGCGCCTTCGTTGTAAGTATTGACAATGCCAATGTGGGGCTTATTCCGGATGTCTTCATCTCCGAAACCGCATCCCTTCAGCATGGCTCTTCGCATCAGTGCGTCTGCACCGATAAATTTTTTATTCATTATAAAAAGCCCTCGTATTTCTTTTTGACAACTGCGGAGAAGACGTGGTCAATCATGGTAATGAAATCAAACACAGGGAGTCCTGTTGCTTCTTGTACGGCTTTCCCGTAAGGAGGCAACATGCTACATTCTAAGAGAATTGCCTTGATATCAGGATTTTCTTTTACCATGTTTGTGGCTATTTCCACTACTTCTGCTTCCACCAGTTCTGAATCGAATACACCGGTCTCCTCAACGCCATATTTTGAGAAGTTTTCCGTATTTTCAAGACCTCTCACAATTACGTTTGTAGGGTCCATATTGACTGCATCAAAAAATGTCTTGTCCAGGCTTCCGGCCACTGCACTGAGAATACCTACTTTTTTTCCTTTACCTATAATGGTGGAAATAAAGGGTGCCTGCAGCAAGCTGGACAGGAAAACCGGAATATCTAATTCCTCGGATACCTCTTTTTGAAAGAGTGCAAAGAAACCGCAATCTGCTGTAATCGCCCGAACTCCCTCAGTTTGAAGCTCTTTCGCTGCCTTGAGCAGGATCTCAAGAGCAGTCTTATCTTTGTTAAGCAACCGGTCAAAGGTCAGACCTTCAACCAGCTTGTACCTGACAGGATAGTTATATGTGGATGCATTTCCTACATCGCCGGGGATAAACGGAGCATAAAAGTCTAAAAGCAGGATTCCGATCGCTTCTCCGTAATTCATTTTACCCGGTTGCGCTTTGTATAACATATTATCCCTCTCCTTCACATTATTACCAGTCCAAAAAACTACGCATCTTAGCTTAGGAGAGATTATTCTTATTTTTTTAAGAATAATCTCTCCAGGTTGTTAAGTCTTTAATGGAGTTTATTTGTAATTGTCAATTTCTGAATAGTATAGATCTAAAATGTCTCCGGCTCTCGGTCCGCCATTTTCTCTGTAATAATCGTAGACCGGCTGGGCGTATTCGAAGAATACCGCTCTCTCTTCCTCAGTGAGGTTTACGATCTCGATTAAGTCTTCACTTTCCCATCTTTCGAGAATCGCATCGTCATCTTTGGACAGGCCTGCGCTATATCTTTCACTGGCTGCCGCGTCGGCATCGATGATGATCTGTTGCATTTCAGCATCCAGAGAATCCCAAAGGTCTTTGTTGATAACGAAGGTGAAGTTGTAAATGTCAGCATTTGCAAAGGTTGCATAATCGCAGACTTCATAGAATTTCATATTGTCTACGGCGCTCAGGGGGTTGGTCTGACCGTCTACTACACCCAGCTGCAGAGCAGAGTAAACTTCTGCATAGGCGATTGGAGTTGCACTTCCGCCATAGGCTTCGAAGCTCTTGGCGATCAGCGGGGCTGCCATGGTTCTGATCTTGAATCCCTTAAAGTCATCAGGGCTTCTCAGGGGTTTGGTACCTGTCCAAACGAAGTACCCTTCCGGTGCCCAACGGATGACCTTCAGGTTCTTTTCGAGATGGAGCTCGTTCATGAGGGCCATGGTCTCGCTGTTATCAAAGAAGTCCTGTGTCTTAGCAAGATCATCGGGTAGCATGAAGTGTAGCATCATAAAGTTTGCTTCCGGCAGGAAAGCACCCATGGCACCGGGATCAGTAAGACCGAGTTCAATGCCGCCACTCTGAATCAGTTCTGTGCCTACCTGGGAGTCGCCAAGCTGGTCGACAGGGTAGATCTCAAGCACATATTTGCCACCGTTTCTTGCTTCAAATTCTTCTTTAAAGTATTGTGCATAAATATCCTGATAGTCTCCGGGGTATTCTTCGTGAACGTATTTCCAAACGACGGGCGCCGCGGTGTCTCCGTCGTCCGGTGTCCCAGGATCAGCTGCATCGCCACCGCATCCGGTCACGATCAGGGAGAGGGCGAGTATGGCGAGTAATAACAGTGTAAGTTTCTTATTCATCCTTTTAATTCCTCCTTAATAAAATAACTTCTCTTTCACATACTTCTATTTAAAGCTGATTACATGATTGATGTCAGCATTAAATGACATAGACGAGATCGCGGAACCAAAGTGCAACCTGTGGGAAAAGAACCATGGACGCTGATACTGAAACGTACATCAAAAGGTAAGGTATAATGCCCTTAATAACCGTTTTGAAGTTTTCTTCGAAAATGGCTGCAGCCGTGAAGATATTGCAACCAAAGGGAGGAGTGATAGCTCCGATGGCAGCCTGAAGAGTTACAATCATGCCTAGGTGAATCGGATCAATGCCTGCTTTCACCGCCACCGGGAAGAAAATCGGTGTCAGGATTAGGATGACAGGGATTGAATCCACGAAGCAACAGCATACGATAAAGAAAACAGTAACGATTAGCAAAACGCTCAGTGCGCTGGGATCTGTGCCAAGGGTAGCAGCGATTAAACGCTGGGGAATGCCGGCATATGTAATGACCCATGAAAAAGCTGCACCTGCAGAGAGTAGGATGAATATGGTTCCGGTAACAGACCCTGTACCTAGAGCCAAACGCACCAGATCTTTCCACGAAACCGATTTGTAGATGAACTTCTCTACAATGAAAGCATATAGGACAGATACGGCGGCGGCTTCTGTGGGGCTGAAAGCTCCGGAGTAGATTCCACCCAAAATAAGAACCGGGAATCCAAGGGGTATGAGGGCTTCCTTCGTGGCTTTCCATCTATCGGCCCATGAGACTTTTTCAATCTGTATAATCCCTTTTCTTTTCGCAACGAGAAATTCATAGACTGAAAAAACCAAGAACAACATCAAACCGGGGCCGACTCCGGCAATAAACATCTCTGCTACTGACACGCCGGTGAGAACGGCATACATGATCATAGCAATGCTGGGTGGGACCAAAAGGGCGATGTTGGCTGTTGACATGGTGAGACCAATTGAATGAGAAGTTGTATAGTTCAATTCCTTCATCTGGGGAAGAACGGTCTTTCCGATGGCAACCAGAGTCGCTTGGGTAGAACCGGAAATCGCTCCGAAAATAGTGCAGGTACCGGCTACTGTAATTCCCAATCCACCGCGGAAATGACCTACAAAGCTCTGTACAAAGTTCAAGAGCCTGCGGGCAGACTGTCCTGCGCTCATAATATCAGCAGCATAAATGAACATAGGGACTGCCAACAGAACAAAGGAATTGACGCCTGTGACAAATGTTGAGGCTATGTTTGTGAGACTGAAATTGGGATAGTATATATCCATCACTGCCAATGGTCCTATCATCATACCGAGGAACATGGGCAGAGCCAGTACTAAAAATCCAACCATAAAACCTAATAATATTGTGATCATCGTTTTCTTTACTTCCTTTCAGAGATATGAAATCCTACAGTGTCACTTCATCCGCATCGATTGTGCCGTAAATGCGCTCTGGACCCACGTAAACACTGTCCTTATCACGTATGTTCTTTATGAAGGCAAGTGCAAATTGCACGGTTCCAAGGGCGAATCCAATGGGCATAATGGCTACCGGCCACCATGCCGGCATCTCCAGGGCCGGTGTGACACGACCCATGGTATAGACGTAGATGACATAGTCCAGTGTAATCTTTGTGAGGAATGCCAGCGAGGCTACACACAGGGCGGAGTTTACTATCATCAGTACTTTCTTTCCCTTGTGCGGGATCAAATCCAG
>Ga0265293_10004905_pt1 | contig 22977 bp, 18 predicted proteins | sample Munlanlewell138R_FD_192505 | JGI IMG/M metagenome (GOLD analysis project Ga0265293, IMG submission 192505) | Leachate microbial communities from a municipal landfill in Southern Ontario, Canada - Leachate well 138R | ecosystem: Engineered > Solid waste > Landfill > Unclassified | place: Canada... | reverse complement strand
TTAGTTGAAAAATAGTTACTTTTACCCATCGTTAATTTGACTTTTTGCGAAATCAAAATTACGATTTATCGAGAAGTCAGCCTCGCTGACTTCTCTTTATATTTTTTTTTATCGGACAACAATGATTTATATTATGTATGATTTCATGAGACAATCCTTATATCGAGGCCACTATTTAGGCATCTCTTTGGAAAACCATTTTTTAAGTAAGGACAAACGATTTAGACCTTATGTTGGGATATCTGTTTCAAGTGAAGTAGCTACCAATTATAAAAAAAAGTTTATAGAAGATTCTACTTTTTTAACTAGAAACAGTCATATTAACTACCCAATATCCTCTGGTCAGTCATCATCATATATGTTTAACAGTTCAGGGTTTTATTACTCCACTCCTTTTTTTGGAACAGCTTCTATTGGTTTTGATGTTCGTTTAATTAAAGACCTGCATCTCAATTTTTCTTTAGGTTATGGATTACAAATCATGCGGTATAAATATTTAGAGTGGAAAAACAACGCAGATTATCGGGAGTTACTTAAGGACGGACCAATGAGAAGTAGAATGCTCCATTATGTGAATGCAGAGTTAGGGTTGCGGTATGAGTTTTCCTTCAAAAACAAACCCAAACCCTAATAATTTTCCGTAAATTGAAAATATGAAGCCTGCGAATAAAAATATTACACTGCGTTCAGTAGATGAAATGTCCCTTGACTTCACAGGTCTTCCTGATTTTCACTTTTGGGATGGTACTAGCCCAAAAGAAGACGGCACTTATCATACAGAATTGTGGAAAAATACTTTTAGAGCCCAAAACCACATGAATGGAGATGATGTGATTGGTGTTTTGAGTGATGGTGGTGGGTGTTGGGGGCATGGAATGGAGAAAAGTAAGCTATTTATTGTGACTGTGCATGATAATGTTGATGCTATCGAACAGCAATACTACCTGTCTAATAGCAGAGACAAGGTTGTAGGTTATGTGAGAAATCGTACATATAACATACATACAAAAAGAGTAAATTCCGATTGTGATTTAAATTTTGGAGATATAGAGCCTATTGATGATTTAGAGAATATTAAGTGGAATGATAATAGATTGCCATTAAATAGAAGATTAGACTTAGTTGGATTAAATTCAAGTGAAGAGTATACAATTGATTATTATTCTTTTAGAACAGGCAACTATATTTCTACACAATGTGAAGAAACCAATAATGATGGAGAACTTAGGTTGAAATACCCTGATTTAAATACATCGATTAACCCATTAAACCCTGTAATTTGGTATGTTGCATATCAACAAAACTGCAATTCAGGAATGGCTCAACAAAATAACATCGAAGAATCTATGGAAGAGTTGGAACGAACCCAGGTGCTAAACAACAATAAAAATGTTGAGCAGGACTTAAATGTATATCCAAATCCATTTAACAACTTTATTTCTATTCAAAGCCCCCAAATAGACCAACTCCTTTTGAAATCAATAGAAGGAAAAATTATTGATGTTTTTGAAATAAAAAAAGGTCAATCAAGTTTAAATACTACTGTGTTATCAGGCGCTATTTATATCCTCACTTTTAAAAGTCAAAATAAATCCTTTAAATTGATTAAGCGATGAGGAAACTAAAACTAAATAAGATCTTGTTTCTTTATTTCATGGGTTTTATTCCTTTTATTGGACTTTCTCAAAGTACAATTTCTCTAGAAACTAAGATTTCTCAATCTGTGCATTCAAAAATATATACAGAAACTGAGTTAGGCATTGGTGTCAATCTAGCTTTAAAAAGGGGAAGTATTTCCTTCTTAATGCATTATCAATATGGTGGTAATTGGGAGACAAAAGATTTAAATTATCAAAGAGTTGAGATGTATGCTTTAGATTATCATTTATTGGGTGGAGAAATAAAATACAGAATATTTAATATTTCTAATTTTTATAGTCCTACCCTTTGTGTTTCGCTTTCAAAAGAGATAACTTCTAGTTATCGTGGTGGATACTTGCAAAGTGTTGGCATGTATGTGGACGGTAGAGAGTATGTATTCGAGCCATCCAATTCATCGCAAACAGGGGGCTTGACAAATCCAAATAAAAATCTTGCATATTACTATGTTTCAACACCTTTAATAGCCAGCATCATGATTGGAAATGAATTCAAAATCATGGAGGGTTTTTATGCTAATTTAGGACTTGGAATGTCTATTCGCTCAATTCGTGTTGGATATAAAGAATGGCACAGTTCGGAGCCCGAACCCGAACCCGTTCTTAAATCTATTTCTACTCCAGAAAAATTAATGATGTTTGATTTAAAACTTGGATTATCTTATGTTTTACCTTTCAAAAAACCCAAACCCTAATAATTTTCCGTAAATTGAAAATATGAAACCAGAGAATGCAAATATGAAAATGCAATTGAAGAGGCAAATGACCCTTGGCTTCACAGGCGTTGCTGGCTTTCACTTTTGGGATCGTTCTAGTCCAAAAGAAGACGGCACTTATCATACAGAATTGTGGAAGAATACTTTTAGAGCCCAAAACCACATGAATGGAGATGATGTGATTAATACTTTGAGTGAAGGCGGTGGGTATTGGGGGCAAACGAAAGAGAAAAGATATTTAAAAGCAAAACATTATGAAGACAAGCTGAGTTTATCCTCTAAGCAAGCAGAAAATGCTGAACCTCCTCTAGAAATGCAAGCATATATCTCTAATGATAAGAATAAAATAGTTGGATATGTTAGAAACAATACTTACAATGTATTTACAAAACGTATAAATGATACTTCCAATTGTTTCAATAACTATGTAAAGAACACTTTCCCATATAATACTTTATTTAATTTAAGAAAGGAATATAAATATGCTAAAGATGGTAGTGAAAATTGGAGGGTCACTAATAGATTAAAAATAGCAGGCCTTCCTAACTTAGAGTTATACAATATAGATTTTTATACACTTGACAGTTATGTTTCGAGCACAGAAAGGATAACAACATACTCTAAATTAGAATTAGACTTCCCCGAACTCTATGTTGAAGAACATTGGCAAAACCGACCCGTAATTTGGTTTGTAGCTAATAGAGAAGGCTACAACGGCATGATGCAAAATTATGATTTTGCTGAAGACTCAACAGATGTATTTTTAATGGAGTTATTAGCTAATGAACAAGCTACTTTTTCTAAAATATCTCCAGTAAGAGTTTATCCAAATCCTTCTAAAGATTACATTACTATTGAAAGTCCAATAGATGATGAAATTATTATTCAAGAACCTTCGGGTAGAGTTGTGTTACAACAAAAAACTTTGAAAGGAAAAAATAGAATTTTACTTCAGAATTTTTCACAAGGTGTTTATATTCTTCATTTTAAAAATATAAACATTAACTATAAAATTATTAAGGAATGAAAAAAATAATAGCAGGATTGCTTTTTATATTATTCCAGGGTGTGATTTTCAGCCAATCAGAGATGAGACCAAAAGCAAGTTTAACTGAACACTTTTCTATGAATAATATCATAACTGAAATCTTTGGAAGTAATATTAGGACACTTGGCCCTCACGCAGGTACTTTTGGTGAAATAGGAATTAGTTTGGAAACAAATAAAGTTGAATATTCAATTTTAGGGAGCTATGGTGTTGAGATTGTTTTGGGAGAGGAGAAGTATAGAAGCCATTTATTAGGTTTGAATTTAGAATTTCGATTTCAGAAAGAAAAAAGATTTGGTTTTCTCCTTTCTCTAAACGGACATTATCAGTTAAGTGCCAATTATTCATTAGCATATATGCGAGATAATGGATGGTTTGTTGATAAACCACAATCTTATTCCTATCCTTCTAGCTCCCCTGGACAACCTCATGTTACAAGATATTTATCAGAATTTTATATTGGAACCCCTTTCGTAGGTAATGTCTTAACAGGTGTAGATTTTCGAGTGGTCAACGGACTCCACATAAACATTTCCGCTGGTTTTGGTGTTCGAATAATGAGATCAAAATATGCAGAATGGGTAGAAGGGGAAGATGTTTATGAGCTGTTAAAGAGTATTCCCATAGAAACGTATTTTTTTAATACTATGGATTTTGAATTAGGACTAAGCTACACTTTTCCTTCAAAATCAAACTCAAACCCCAATAATTTTCCGTAAATTGAAAACATGAAACCTAAGAATTTAAATATGAAAATGCAATTGAAGAGGCAAATGACCCTGGGCTTCACAGGCGTTGCTGGCTTTCACTTTTGGGACGGCAGTAGCCCAAAAGAAGACGGCACTTATCATACAGAATTGTGGAAGAATACTTTTAGAGCCCAAAACCACATGAATGGAGATGATGTGATTGGTGTTTTGAGTGAAGGCGGTGGATATTGGGGGCATGAGGTGAGGAAAACTGAAATAAAAAACCTTGATAAACCCATGCTTCATTTCAGAAATACATTGAGCTTTTACATATAAATCTAAACTATTCTCACTATTAATTCAACTTTTAGATTTTTAGTCATTAAAAAGTAAAAATTACTTAGGTGTCGATTGAACCGTTTATTATCTTTGCACCATGCAAGACACGATTTTAATTTTGGATTTTGGATCTCAATACACTCAACTCATAGCTAGAAGAGTAAGAGAACTGAATGTTTATAGTGAAATTCATCCATGGGATAAATGCCCGGAAATCACAAGTAACATTAAAGGTGTAATTCTTTCAGGGAGTCCTTTCTCTGTAAGGGACGAAAAAGCACCGAAAATCGATTTATCAAAAATCAAAGGTAAAGTACCTCTTTTGGGAGTTTGCTTTGGTGCGCAATATATGGCGCATAACTTTGGTGGAGAAGTTGCCGCTTCTGATACCCGAGAGTATGGAAGAGCGAATATTGTGTCTTACAGCAAAGAAAGTGATCTTTTAAAAGGAATCGCTGAACAATCACAAGTGTGGATGTCTCATGGAGATTCTATAAAAACTTTACCATCTAACTTTGAGGTTATTGCAAGTACAGCTGATGTTAAAAATGCAGCTTATTCTGTCCAAGGAGAAAAAACTTACGGAATTCAATTCCATCCAGAAGTTTACCATTCAACGGATGGTGCAACAATCATATTTAATTTTGTGGTAAATATTGCTGGATGTTTGCAAGACTGGACACCTGATGCTTTTGTTGAATCTACTGTCGATGCATTGAAAAAACAACTGGGTGATGATAGAGTTATTCTAGGGCTTTCTGGAGGAGTTGATTCTTCTGTAGCTGCGACTTTACTGCATCACGCAATAGGAACTAATCTGCATTGTATTTTTGTAAACAATGGTTTGTTGCGTAAAAACGAATATGCAGAAGTTTTAGAAAGCTACAAAGGGATGGGATTGAACGTGAAAGGCGTTGATGCATCAGAACTTTTTTATTCTGCTTTAAAAGGATTAACGGATCCTGAAGAAAAAAGAAAAGCAATAGGCAAGGTGTTTGTAGATGTCTTCGATGAAGAATCTAAATTAGTGGAAAACGCAAAGTGGTTAGGACAAGGTACTATTTATCCTGATGTGATTGAGTCAGTGAGTGTAACGGGAGGACCGTCACAAACCATTAAATCTCATCACAATGTAGGTGGTTTACCTGATTATATGAAATTAAAAGTCGTTGAGCCTTTGAAATCTTTGTTTAAAGATGAGGTAAGGCGTGTAGGGAAATCTTTAAATATTTCTCCAGCAATTTTGGGGAGACATCCTTTCCCTGGGCCTGGATTAGGAATTAGAATTCTAGGTGAGGTTACACCAGATAAAGTAGCTATTCTTCAAGAAGTAGATGCTATTTTTATTGGTGAGTTAAAAGCCGCAGGATTATATGACGAAGTTTGGCAAGCTGGTGCTATATTTTTACCTGTAAACACAGTTGGTGTTATGGGAGATGAAAGAACATACGAGAATGCTGTTGCATTGCGTGCCGTGACTTCAACTGATGGAATGACTGCTGATTGGTGTCATTTACCTTATGAAGTTTTAGGTAAAATATCGAATAAAATAATTAATCAGGTGAAAGGAATTAATCGTGTAACTTACGACATTAGTTCTAAACCACCTGCAACAATAGAATGGGAATAATGAGGATTTTAATAGCTTTAATTATATTTTTAGGGAGTTCGTTTGCTGTTTTGTCACAAGAAATTGGACAAGAAACCAGAGACGGTAAACTGTATAAGATTCATGCTGTTGAGGCAGGAAATACTTTGTATGGTCTACATGTGAAATATAAAGTAACCATTGAATCAATTATTAAAGCTAATCCTACGGCCAAAGACGGTTTGCAAGTTGGGCAGCTTCTATATATTCCAACAGATGGAAGTGTAGTGCAAAAACCAGCTGAAGAAAAGTTTGTTATTCACACGGTTAAACGAAAAGAGACGCTTTATGGTATTTCTCGAGAGTATGACGTAACTGTTGCGGATATCATTAGACTGAATCCTGGATCTGATAAAGGTTTAGATGTTAGGCAAGAATTAAAAATTCCTGTTCAATCTCAAAAAACTGAAAAGCCTGTAGAAAAGCCAGTTTTAGCAGATGAAAAGAAGCCAAATGATAAAAAAGAAGCAGAGCCTAAAAAGGAATTCGAAGCTTATAATCCATTTAAAAAAGATTCTGTAACTGTTGTTGATTATAAAATTGATTTTAAAGACAGTATTGTAAAATACGAAGTTCAACAAGGGGAAACGCTTTACTCTATTTCAAGAAGATTTATGGTTCCTGTTGAAGATTTAATTGAACAAAATAATCTGCAAGGAAGTTCAATTAAACCAGGACAAACTTTAACAATTCGATTAAAACAAGAAAGAATCAAAGAAGTTGAAGTCCGAGAATTGGTGACATTAGATACAATCCAAAAATCTAATGTAAATCTGGTTAGGAAAAAAGACAAATACAATGTGTTAGTTGTTTTACCAATGAAACTTGGTGATAACCCAAGAGCATTATCAGGAATGTATACTGAAACAACTACTCTCAATAAGTTAACAGATCTTTCAGTTGAATTTTTGATGGGGGCTCAAATGGCATTAGATTCTTTGGCTAAGCTAGGTTTGAACGCAGATGTAGAGTTTTACGATACAGGAGGAGATTTAAACAAATTAAAAGAGCGATTAGATCCAAATAATAAAAATAATCTGGATATGTTAATCGGTCCGTTTTATCCTCAATTATTAGAATACGCTGCACAATGGGGTTTAACAAATAGAGTTCCTGTAATTGCGGTAACAAAAATTCCAACTAAGCTTTTAGAAAATAACCCATATTTGCTTTCTATGGTTCCTTCAGAATTAACGATGGTTGGAGCAATGGCTAAGTTTCTTGCAAAACAGCATTCTGCAGATAATATCATTATTATAGAAGGTGAAAACTCAGAGGTGAGAGAGAGGGTTCAATACTTCAAAGAGGTTTTTGAAAAGAATCAAGCTGGAGTAAATAAGCAACAGGTTAAAACAACAGGAATAGGAGATGCTTCTGGAAGAACGCTCATGAATCTTATTAAAACAGATGGCAATAACTTTGTTATTTGTTTATCAAATGACGTTCAGCAAGTGATGAAATTTGTGAATGCTTTAAATGCTGCCAAAAACTCTAGTTCTACTTTTGGTAGGGCTTCTATAAATATGGTTGGTTTACAAAGCTGGCTTGATATTCCTGCTTTAAATAGTTATTACAGAAACCGCTTTGAATTTCATTTTGCAGCAGCTAATTATTTAGATTATAATAAAGCAGATGTAAATAAATTCTTGATTGAGTATAGATTAAGATATGGATCAGATCCTTCAAAATATGCTTTCCATGGTTTTGATGTGGTTTTATCTCAGGGGGCATCACTTTTATTAGGATACACTAGAAACATTGGACTAATGGATCACTTTAGTGTTCTGCCTTTAGGACCAAGTCATGGAAGTGAAAATTCTAGTGTATTTATTTCAAAACAAAAAGATTTTGACATTCAATTATTAGAAATCATTTCAAATACCAATCAATTTGATGTTAAGTAAGGAAGAGGTTATTAATAGATTAAAATTAGTTCAAGATTATATTTGTGAAAAACTTGAAGTATTAGATGGACAAGCCAAATTCCACGAAGACAATTGGCTTCGCGAAGAAGGTGGAGGAGGAAGAACGAGAATCTTATCTGATGGTGCAATTATCGAAAAGGGAGGTGTGAACTTCTCTGCTGTGCATGGACCAGTATCTGAAGCAATGAAGAAACAATTGGGATTAGACGGGAATGAATTCTTGGCAACTGGTGTTTCCATTGTTATCCATCCAAAAAATCCTTTTCATCCGATTATGCACATGAATGTTCGCTATTTTGAAATGGATACCGGTGAATATTGGTTTGGTGGTGGTATTGATATGACACCACATTACATCGATTTCCAAAAAGCAGCGATGTTTCATAAAGATTTGAAAGAGGTATGTGACCAATACCATTCAGATTTTTACCCAAGATTTAAAAAGTGGGCGGATGATTATTTTTATATTCCGCACAGAAACGAAACAAGAGGAGTGGGGGGAATATTTTATGACCGTCTTACTGAAAAGGATGGGATTTCTAAAGAACAGCTGCTTAATTATGCGATAGATTTAGGAGAATTGTTTCCTAAAGTTTACACTGATCAAATCAATGCAGATCGTTCTCCAAATTATACAGAGTCAAATGAAGAATGGAGAAATCTCAGACGAGGTCGGTATGTTGAATTTAACCTTGTCCACGATAGAGGAACCAAGTTTGGCTTAAAGACAGGTGGTAGAATAGAATCTATTTTGATGAGTTTGCCGAAGAATGCTTCATGGCTTTATGATTTCCGGCCTCAAAAGGACTCCAAAGAGGAAGAAACACAGAATTGGCTAAAGAAAGACGTTGATTGGCTAAATGCGACTTTAAAATAGAATATGCTTCTAATGATTAAGTTTTTAGTCTCCTGATTATACAATAAAAATTAAAATTTTCTAACAGACAAGTTTCTCCTATTAAACTACTAAATTCTCGATATTTTTTGAAACTAGACTTCGAAGAACTCCCAAGTTTTCAACTGAATCATTTTTTTATAATTCAATCTGTTATCCTTCGAATAGAAATTATCGTCAGGTAATTTGTGGTAGCAGCAGATGAAGACTTATCCTTTTAAAGTTAATCGTATTAAGGTTTTAGGTGTGTTTAGAATTTCGGAGTAGATTAACGCTGAATAATATGTTAATCAATCGCACCAAACAAATCAAATCATTATTATTCCTAAAGCAAAAAACTCGTAAGCCATATTTGAATATTAATTTCAAATATGGCTTACGAGTTTTTGTTTAACTAGCCTTAGAAAAGCTTGTTTAAAAATCTTACTATGGTCTAAATGTCAATCCAACTGTTGTAGAGAGAACTCCTGTTACACTTTTAGCATCTACTCGATTATGTGAATCATAAGTCTCGTTTTGCTTAAACTGTGTAAAGTGACTAATGTCTAAATTGATAGAAACTCTAGAGTTAAGGTGGAACTGAGGTGTAATACCCACAACAATATGTCCTATATTATCCGCATTAAAAAGAACCCCTTTGTAATCTCCTCCTTTATCTTCAATTTCATCTCTAAAAGAAGGGTTCATCAAAGCTGTTAATCCAGCACCAGCATGTAGATTTAAAGCAAAGTCTCTTGATCTTCTGTACTTAATTACTTGTAGTAATCTAACTACTGCTTCTGCAGATGCACCAATAGACATAGAATTGTCTATTTTCGAATTATAACTAGCTGCAAATTGATGTGCGTCTAATCTTCCTTTAAGAGCAAATTTTTCGTTGAAGAAATAACCAATCCCCCCATTAATTGAAGGTCTAATAAGCATATCAGCAGCAGTGGACGTTTCTCCTAAGAATCTAACACCTGCATTTGCATCAAGAAACCAACCTGTTTTATACCAATTGATTTTCAAACTCCCTATTGATCTAACAGATCTCATCTGTGCGAAAGCAGCAGTGCTAAAAAGGGTAATCAATAAAATGATAGAGATTTTTTTCATGGTTATGTAATTATTTATTATTATATGTTATGTTAATATGTTACAAATGTATGAATTATAACCTGTTAATCAAAAAATATTTAATTTTAATTTTAAATTATTTGATTGATAGTTTAATAATTATGTTCAAAGTTATGTTTTTATTGCATAGAGCTAACAAATAGTTTGTTAAAATTTCATTTTAATCTAGTTATTTATTTTTTCTCAGGAAGGAAAACCATGACTTTCTTTCATCTTCTCCTCCGTATGCGCCCCCATATCCATAGCCGTATCCATAATTTCCATAGCCATATCCAACTTTGTTTCTAATACTTCCATTCAAAATAAAAGCAATCTTTTTCGCTTTCTTTTCATTCTTTAATTTGATCGGAATGTTCAAGGATTTTTTATGTGCAAAGTTAGCTTTAACAACATATAGAAGAAGGTCAGCATGTTCCAAAATTGAAACTGTGTCAACTACTAATGCCATTGGAGAAGTATCAACTACGATATAGTTATAGTCCTTTTTTAGGTCGGCAAAAAGCTCAGCCATTCTTGGTCTGGTTAATAACTCACTTGGATTAGGAGGGATGTCGCCAGAGAAAACATAATCAAAACTAATTTCATCGTTTGAAGGATAAATTATTGAATTAAGTTCAATATCTGGATTTGCTAAATAATTTGAAACTCCAAGAAGACTTTCCTCATGGTTTAAATATTTAGATAGTTTCGGAGCTCTTAAGTCTAAACCAACTAGAATAACCTTCTTGTCTGTTAATGCTAAAGAGTTTGCCAAATTTATAGAGGTGAAAGTTTTACCTTCACTTGGCAAAGTTGAGCTTAAGAAAATCACTTGTCCTTCGTTCTCTTTTCTTTCTAATAGGAATCTCATGTTTGTTCTCAACATTCGATAAGATTCAGAAATTACTGATCTTTCTCCTTTCTTCGTAACTAATGCGTTTTTAGATTTGTCTAGTGGAATATCTCCAACTACTGTAATGTCTGTTGCTTCTAAATCTTCTACAGAACGAATCTTATTGTCCAATAAGTCTTTCAGATAAATAAAAGCTATTGGAATAGCTATCCCTAAGATGAAAGCGGCTAAGAAAATAATGTTTCTTTTTGGTCCAACTGGACTATTTAAAGCATAAGCACCTTCGATTATTTTCACGTTTCCAATGGTTGAAGCCATTGCAATCTCGTTTTCTTCTCTTTTTTGTAGAAGGTAAAGATAAAGTGTTTCTTTTATTTGTTGTTGACGTTGAATTTCTCTGTAGCGTCTTTCAAATTCAGGAATATCAGCAATTCTCTTTTTGTATTTAGAGGATTCACTTTGCAGTTGTTTTAATTTCATCTCCATGCTGTCTTGTGCATTCTTGAGACTTCTTTTAACACTCTTTTTTAAACCGTTTAATTGATTTTCAATTTGAATAGCTAAAGGGTTTGATTCACTAGAACCTTCTATTAGCTTGTTGCGTTCCATAACCAAACGGTTGTATTCTTGTGTAACCGTGTTAATACTTTGATCTGACAATCCTAGATTAGCAGGAAGTAAAGTACTAACATCATCATATTTATCAAGGTATTCTACTAAGAATTGCGCTAGTGTTAATTGAATATTTGTTTCAATTATAACATTTTCAATTGAACCTTCTTGTGCTAGAGAAATTTCAGCATTTTTCTCAACATCAACTAATCTATTGTCTGTTTTGAATTTTTCATTGATTTCCTCAACATCTGAAAGCTCATCTTGAATAACATTCATTCTTTCAGCAATAAATGCACTTGTGTTTTTAGTGATTTCATTTTTATCTGAAATCGCATTTTCTTCATGCTCGATAATTAACTGATTAATAAAGTCATTATTGGCTTGTTTCATTAATCCTGTTGCAGAAAGTATAAGTACAGATGCGTCTTTATTTACAGTACTAACTTCAAGATTTGACTTCCATTTATTGGTTGCGCTTGAAAGTGAGTTAAAGGAAAATGTGAATTTAGAATCTAAGTGACTTTGATTGAAGTTTTCTGTTTTAGATATCATTACTTTCCCGCCTCGTGTTTCAAAAGCTTGGTCAAATTTAAATTCACCAAGTAGAGTGCTATGTTCAGTTAGACCTTCAGAATATTTTTGATGAACCAATACTCCATCTTCTCTCACCTTTGTTAATTCAAGAGTAAAATTCAAATTAAAATGTTCCTCAGTTGAATCACTAAATGTAAATTTAAATGGTGCATCAGCTCTGAAGAAATAAGTGTCAGGATTAAGAGTGTTGTTTTGCTGTGTTAATTGTGTATTTAGTTGTAATTTTTTAACCACCTTCATGATCAAATCACGTGATTTAAAAACTTCTATTTCGTTATGTAAGTTTGAATTTCCTTTTGATAAACCTAAGTCTGAGAAAATATCGAAGTCAGATCCTAAACTCCCTTTTTTATCATCTTTAACCAGAACGGTTGAAGTACTTTTATAAATTGAAGGTTGTCCTTTTAGATAAAGATAGGCTGTACCACAAAAAACAATTGTGAAGAGTAAGATCCACTTCCAGTGCTGTAAGTATTTCCCTATGATTTCCTGAATGTTTACATTCTCTTCAGGTTGTTGCTCAAATATCTGCTGTTGCATATTTGCTATTTAACTATTAAAGTGATGGTTGTGATAACTAAAGATGTCAAAGATATAATTATACCTCCTGAAGATCTCCAAAACGTACCTTGTGATCTTTTTGCGCTGTTAGGTTCAACATAAACAACATCATTTTGTTCAAGATAATAAACTGGCGATGAAAGAACTTGGTCTGTTGTTAAGTCAACTCTGTATTGTTTTTTCACCCCTTCTTCATCCCTAATTACGAGAATATTATTCCTAACTCCGGTAATATCTAAATCTCCTGACAAGCCGATAGCTTCAAGAATAGTGATTCTCTCATTAGGAATTGTAAATGTACCTGGTTTAGTAACATCTCCAAGAATCGTAATTTTATAATTTTGAATTTGGATGTTAACAACAGGGTTTTTTAAGTAGCTACTTAGTTTTTCTTCTAACAGATCTGTGGCTTGCGTTCTGCTTAATCCACCTAATTTTATTTTTCCTAGTATTGGTAAATTCACTATTCCCTCTGAATCTATAAGGTATCCTAGTTTAGCAGGAGAACCTGAAGAATAACCCGATTGTGTTGTTTGAGGAGTACCTATTATAGGGAAATTGAAAGGAGTTACACTCTCTAAATCATTAGCCGTAATAATTATTGATAAAAAATCATCTGGTTTAAATGTCGGTGTATATTGAGAGTTTTGTACTTCTGTACTGTCTTGATGTTCAGTCTGAAAATACACCATTCTTTTATGTGTACCGCAAGAGCTAAGCAACATAAGGTTGATTAGGATTATTGTAAGTGTAATTGATTTGTACATAAAAATTATTTCAAGATGCCAAATATAAGTAATTTTATTTTATCAAAATATATTTATACCCTTCAGTTCTCCAATAGGCTATTATTGTATTGAATTATCTCTATTTTATTAGGCTGTGGTTAAATCATATTAAATTAATTAAACATCCATATTTGACATTTAGGTGGTTAATCTTTTATTCAAATATTGGTTAAAAGTAAACAAAATCACCTAATGTGAGATGATCTTGTTTAATATTTAATCTCTAATGAGTTGATATCCCGGGTAGCTTTGTGGATTATAAACGAATTTATTATCGGCAACTGCTTTGTTCTTTTCGAAAATGTTAATCATATATGACATTGTACTTCCGTCTTTAGTTTTCATTATCGCTTTTTGCAAGTCGTTGTTTCCAACTTCAATAAATAGAATAATTGTGTGGTAGTTTACTTCGCTTGGATTAATCGGGAAAAGACTGATTTGGTGAACTTTTTTTCCGTTAATCGTAGTCTCTTGATCGTATTTGCTTTTGAAACCTTCTTCCCAAATTGTCATTAGTTTTTTAGGATTCATTGATTCGTCACTATCTAAGTCTACATCACTTTGGTAAGTAACTTTTTCTTCCTTAACAATGGTCCAGTTTTTAACCGCGTTAGAAACCAAGATGTTTTGTCCAAGTGAAGCGTAATATTTATTACCTTTTACATAGCCGAAACCTTTTTGGTTTGAATCTTCACCAGTCGCTGGATTTTTAATATTTACAGAAAATTCTATATAAAAAGAACTCATCTTTTTAATTTCAGATGACATTCCATTAAGAATTTGTTCAGATTTCTGATCCGATTGTGCAAAAAGAGTGCTTGTTATAAATAAAGCCGCAATAAATAAGTATTTCATATTTTATAATTTTGAATTGTGTTTTTGCATAAAGTGTGCCAAATTTAGATGTATTTCAAGACGGGTAAATCACATTAACATCAATTTAACGCAAACCTCTTGTGTTTAAATGTTCATTAAGCGCCTCGTCAGTTGGAATAAGTACATCCCTAGCCTTGCTTCCTTGGAATGGACCTATAATTCCGTGAGCTTCTAATTGGTCAACAATTCTTCCTGCTCGGTTATAGCCTAACTTTAATTTTCGTTGAAGTAAACTTGCGGAACCTTGTTGATGTGCTACTATGATTTGAGCTGCCTCAACAAATTTATCATCAAGCTCGTCATCAATATCTAGTGTACTTCCTTCTGAACCTTCACTATCATATTCTGGCAACATCATAGCTTCAGGATATCCCCTTTGATTTCCAATGTAGTCACAGATTACTTCAACTTCTGGAGTGTCAACAAAACCACATTGCAGACGAATGAGTTCGTTTCCTGTGGAAATCAACATGTCTCCTTTTCCAATCAATTGATCTGCTCCAGATTGATCGAGAATGGTTCTTGAGTCAATCTTAGATAAAACTCGGAAAGCGATTCTTGCAGGGAAATTGGCTTTAATCATCCCCGTAATAACGTTTACAGAAGGTCGCTGTGTTGCAACAATTAAGTGAATCCCAATAGCACGAGCCAATTGTGCCAGTCGAGCAATAGGGTGTTCAACTTCTTTTCCTGCTGTCATAATTAAATCGGCAAACTCATCAATCAATACTACTATATAAGGCATATAGTGGTGACCATTTTCAGGATTTAATTTTCTAGATATGAATTTATCGTTGTATTCTTTAATGTTTCTGGTTTGTGCCAACTTCAATAAGTCGTAACGATCGTCCATTTCTATACATAATGAATTTAGTGTATTCACTACTTTTGAAGTATCGGTAATAATTGCTTCTTCTTCACCAGGTAATTTTGCGAGGAAATGACGTTCAATTTTATTGAAAAGTGTTAATTCTACTTTTTTAGGGTCTATAAGAACAAATTTTACTTGCGAAGGATGTTTTTTGTATAATAAGGAAACAAGAATAGCATTTAAACCAACAGATTTACCTTGACCAGTTGCTCCAGCTACTAGTAAGTGAGGCATTTTCACTAAATCAAAAGCAAAGGTTTCGTTAGTGATTGTTTTACCGAGTACAATAGGCAGTTCATATTTCGAATTTTGAAACTTCTCTGAAGCAATTAATGAACGCATACTCACTATTTCAGGGGAACTGTTTGGAACTTCAATACCAATAGTACCTTTTCCAGGAATTGGCGCAATAATTCTAATTCCAAGAGCAGCTAGGCTTAGTGCAATATCGTCCTCAAGGTTTTTGATTTTGGAGATTCTAACTCCAGGTGCTGGAACAATCTCATATAGCGTTACTGTTGGACCAATCGTTGCTTTAATTTTTGAGATATCAATTTTATAATTCGCTAAAGTTTCTACTATCTTATCTTTGTTTTGCTCTAATTCTTCCTTAGTAACACCACCTTGATTGCTTTCGAATTTCTTTAATAAATCTATTGTTGGCAGAGTGTAGCTCGCTAAATCAAGTTTTGGATCATAAGGGCCAAAGTCTTCCAACATTTGATTTAAATCTGTATCTGAGAGTTCTTTTTCACTCTCAGCTACCTCAATTGAGAATTCATTTTCTTCCCCTTCGTTCTCTTCGTTTTCGTTTAGTGCTCTTTCAACCTTTGGTTCCGGTTCTTCAGTTCTTGTTACAACCACGAAGTCATCATCACTTTCCGCTTCTAAATCCTCTTCGTCTTCCTCCGCATTGTCGTCCTTGAAGGTTACTTCAAACTCTTCGTCATCGTCATATTCTTCTTCTATGTTTTCATCTTCATCGTCCTCCTCCTCTTCAAGTTCTTCCTCCTCCTGAGTAAATGAATTGCTGTTTGAATCTTCCTGGGAAAGAGCTGCTCCTTCTTTTTTTTGGAAATATTTTTGGAATATTGCTTTAAAATCTGGGTTGAATAGAGCCACTACAGCTACAAAAAGTAAAACCAACACCAGTAATACAGCTCCAAAAATTCCTAAGGCTGCTGTTAACCATTCTTTCGTTGCATAGCCAAAGGAACCGCCTAAATAATTTACTCGAGATGTCATCAATCCCAAGAAGGATGAAAACCAAATAATACTAATAAATGTAACAAGATACGTTTTACGGAGCGGGAGTAAACGGATATTTAATAAAAGTCTAACTCCTGTTACTAACAGTAAAAAGCTAAAGGCGAAAGAAGCGATTCCAAACCATTTAAACATGAAAAGGTGAGCTGTCCATGCACCAAACTTTCCAAGCCAATTAGTGGCTTCAATATCTGGGCTTCCAAAAATAAATTCAAAAAAGGTAGTTGAAACAATTAAGTTTTGATCTTCTTTCCAGCTAAAGAGGTAAGAAGTAAATGCGATGAATAAATAAATTGAAAGTAAAAGTAGTATAGCACCACTAATTGATTTTGCTTTTCTGCGGTCAACTTTAGCGTAAAGAGAAGAGAAAGAACGGCCTTCTTTAGATTTGGCGGTATCTTCCTTTTTCTTTTTCTTGTCTTTTTGTTTTAATATGTTTCCTTTTGCCATTCGATTGCTGCAGATTTATTCTGCGAATATAAGGAATGAAATCGTTACTTTAAGTAAGTAGGTCAAAGCCTATTCACAATTTGCTGTTAGTCTTTGATCATCTCAATAAATTCATCCAATGTAATGATTTCATAGTCTGAAGGAATTCCAAAGAGATCTATGTTTAAAACACCTTCTTCAATTGCTATTAAGCGATAGGTAATCCACGCTCCATTTGAATAAAATGAATAGTGTACTGGTAATCCAGGCATTCCTTCTATTGCTGTGGAGTATTTTGACGGAATTTCTTCTAAATAATTCATTATTATAGTAGTGTCTAATGCTGTATCTGTTACGCTGATGTTTTTTGCTTTTCGTCCTGCAAATTTTTCTTTCCCACGAATTTGTTTGAAATGGTATCTGCTATTATTCTCTAAAGTATCTGCAATTGTTTGAATTGCTACTTTTTTCACTCCAATGTCCATTAATATATAGGCTTTGTTTTTTGGAATATGTTTGATGTAAATTTGTTTTCCTATAGGAGTAAAGTTGTCAATTCTCAACATCGAATCTTTAGCGTAAACAATTTGATAATTGATACTGTCACTAAGGTCAGGATTGCTAGTTGGGCTGGAAACCGAGTAAGTTAACTTTCCTTCAAACGAATTGACGCCAACTTTTGGAGAGGAACAAGCTGTTAGGGCGAATATTAAAATAGAAATAGAAAGTGCTTTTTTCATGAGAAATTTATGAAGTTTATTACGCTACAAAATTATAATAAATTCTCTCCTTTAAACGAATTCTGAAAATTAGAAGTTGTTCAGTACATTCTTTTTAAAGAAATAAGTATGATTTTTTTATCTTTGCAACAATTCAAATCGAAAGAAAATTTATTGCAATGACAAAATCAATAGCATATATTATAAATGATTCAGAAATATCTGCAGGAACACGTGGAGCAAGTTTAGGTCCAGGTGCAGTACGTGTTGCAGATGATAATGCAGGAAATTTTTTGTTTGCCAGATATCCTATTCATTATGTGTCAACGATGAACCATTTGTTAGATCAGCCAACAATCTACAAGTGGGGAAAAAGGGCAGATGGGCTTGCTACAATTTACAAAAATGTTGCGGAAGTAGTGAGTAGAGAAAGAAATAGAAATGATTTTATTGCAATAATTGCAGGTGATCATGGTTCTGCTGGAGGAACAATCGCCGGACTAAAAATGGCTAATCCGAAAAACAGATTGGGCGTTTTATGGGTGGATGCACACGGTGATTTGCATACTCCTTATACAACGCCTTCGGGGAATATGCATGGAATGCCATTGGCAACTGCTCTAAATGAAGATAATTTGGAGTCAAAACAAAACGACCCACACCCCGACACCATAAAGTATTGGAACGAGATGAAGAATACTGGTCAAATTGCTCCTAAAATATTAGCTGAAGACCTTGGTTTTATTGGGTTGCGAGACTTGGAGACTCCCGAAGTTGAGTTGATGGAGCGCAAAGGGATAAAGAATATTTCTGTTGATGAACTAAGAGAAGAAGGTGTTCGAAATATCTTAAAAAGATTAGACAAAAAATATGCTGACTGTGATGAGATTTATGTTTCTTTTGATGTTGACTCAATGGATCCAAAACTAGTTTCTCATGGTACGGGAACTCCTGTAGATAATGGAATTACAATTGAAGAGGCAGGCATAATTTTAAGGCATTTTGCTGCTCATCCGAAAGTAAAATGCATTGAATTTGTGGAAATTAACCCTTGTTTAGATGAGAAAACAAATCGCATGGCAGAAGTTACTTATGGCTTGTTGAAAGAAGTTATCGATGTTGTTGAAAGAAAAGTATAGCAATTCTGAAAAAAGGTTAAAGTTGTTCTTATTATAGGATAATGTTTTAAGATTTCCCTAATCTTAATAGGGAGTGTTGTTGTGATTCTGCACTTCAAATGTGGATGCAGATAATTAAGTTCGATAACTATCGAATGGCATAAAAATTAGAATGGAAAATAAAATTAAAGCGTTATTGCTTGAAAATAGTCTATCGGTTTTTGGAGTAAAAATTGACGAGAAATTGATTCAATTTCAAAAGACAAGAAAAGATGTGGATGGAGATATGACATTGGTTGTTTTTCCATTTGTAAAAATATTAAAATCTTCACCAACTATTGTTGGAGAGGATATTGGTCGATTCCTAAAAGAAGAGTTGGAAGAAATTGAAAGTTATAATGTCGTGAGTGGATTTTTAAATCTGAACTTAACGAATACATTTTGGAAGAATGAACTTTTGAAAATGACCGAAGACAAAAACTTTGGTTTTGCATCAGAACTTTCAGGTAAAATGTATATGGTTGAATATTCTTCACCAAATACAAACAAACCACTGCATTTAGGTCACATGAGAAATATCTTTTTGGGATATAGTGTTTCTGAAATTCTAAAGGCAAATGGGCACGAAGTGGTAAAAACACAAATAATCAATGACCGTGGAATTCATATTTGTAAAAGTATGGTGGCTTGGGAGCAATTCGCTACAAAAGATGCAAATGGGAATAGAGAAACACCTGAAACCACTGGAATGAAAGGCGATCATTTTGTTGGGAAATACTATATTGAATTTGATAAGCAAGTTATGCTTCAAGGGTTTGAAATGGCGACTCAATGGAAAGCAAACAACTATTCAGATGCCTTAATTTCGGAAGAAGCAAAAGAAAAACTTCCAGGATTATTTACTGCTTATGATGATGCCGCTGATGATAAAAAGAAAGAGGGGATTTATCGTAAAATAGCGGCCTTTGCAGTTCCTTATGCACAGTTAACTCTTGATGCGCAAGAAATGTTGTTGAAATGGGAAGCAAGCGAACCAGAAGCGTATAAGTTATGGTCAACCATGAACAATTGGGTATATGCTGGTTTTGACACGACCTACCAAAGAATGGGAGTTGATTTTGATAAAATTTATTATGAATCTGAAACTTTCTTAATCGGGAAAGATTTAGTGACTGATGGCTTAAAGAAAGAAGTTTTCTATAGAAAAGACGATGGCTCTGTTTGGGTTGATTTAACAGATGAAGGATTAGATGAGAAACTAGTGTTGCGTGCCGATGGAACAGCGGTTTACATGACACAAGATATAGGGACAGCAATTGATCGTTTTAAGGATTACCCTAATTTGAATGGAGTTATTTATACTGTTGGAAACGAGCAGGACTATCATTTCCAAGTGTTGTTTCTGATTTTGAAGAAATTAGGCTACGAATGGGCGAAAAACTGTTTCCATTTATCTTATGGAATGGTGGATTTGCCAGATGGGAAAATGAAATCCCGTGAAGGTAGAGTGGTGGACGCTGATGATTTGATGGAAGAAGTTGTTTCCATGGCCAAAGAAAGTACGAAAGAACGTGGACACATCGAAGGAATGACAGAGGCTGAGCGTGAAAATCTTTATGAAATGATAGGAATGGGTGGGCTGAAGTATTATTTGCTGAAAGTGGATCCTCAAAAACGCATGAAGTTTAATCCAGATGAGTCTATTGAATTAAATGGAAATACTGGCCCTTTCATTCAATATGCTTATGCTCGAATTAATTCATTAATGACGAAAGTTGAATTGGTAAATCCTGAAACAGAAATGGCGATTGATTTTGCTGAAAAGGAATTAATCAAACAATTGGGCGAATTTCCATTGGTAATTAAAGAAGCAGGCCAGAACTATAGCCCGGCATTAATTGCAAATTATACTTTTGAATTAGTAAAGAATTACAATTCATTTTATCAAGCTTTTAGTGTGATGAAAGAAGAAAATATAGCATTGAAGAATGCGCGAATTTTAATTAGTCAAAACACAGGGAAAGTAATCCATACGGCAATGCGTCTTCTAGGGATTAATGTTCCAAACAGAATGTAAAAATCCAAAACCATGAATATCATCCTACACGATTTATCGAATCATTTAACATTTGCGCCGTTAACGCTAACACGTCCAGTTGGGAATCTCCGAACAGGAATGTTTACGAATGATGAACGCTGGCAATTTTATATTCCAGAAGCTGAAATTTCGTTTCAAACACAAGCGTATTTAGCAGATAAATTTCCAATAAAACAAACGAAAGACAATTATTGGATCAACGCTTCAATAGTTCCAAATGCTCGATTGGTAGAGCTTGTTCAGGAATTGGAATTGAATCAAACTTTGTATATGAAAGGTGTCTTTATGGCACATAGAGGAGAGAAGTTTGAACCAAAGAACAGCATTTCAGTGACGATAGAGGATTTGGTGATTTTAGAAAATCGTTGGGATTTATATCAAAAAAACGATGTCATTCTTGCTTCAGATTTTAATGCTTATACTAAAGGTAAGAAAAGTGCGCCACTTTCAAAAACCAATACTTTGATTGGAGATCCAAGTCGGCTTTTTATTGAGGAGAGTGCAACTGTAGAATGTGCAATTTTGAATGTTAAAACGGGTCCGATTTACGTAGGAAAGAATGCTGAAATAATGGAAGGGAGTGTTATTCGAGGAGGATTGGCGATGGCAGAAAGCAGCGCTTTAAAACTCTCAACAAAAGTTTACGGAGCAGTTTCACTAGGCCCACACTGTAAAGTCGGAGGAGAAGTGAATAACGTAATTTTCCAAGCATATTCTAATAAAGGCCATGACGGATTTTTAGGAAATTCATTGATAGGAGAATGGTGTAATTTGGGAGCAGATACCAATAGTTCAAACCTCAAAAACAACTATGGAAATGTAAAGACCTACAGTTATTTAACAGGAGAAATGGAGCAAACTGACCTTATGTTTATGGGCGTTGCTATGGGTGACCATTCTAAAACTAGCATCAACACAATGTTGAATACGGCTACGGTAATTGGAGTTTGTGCCAATCTTTTTTCATCTGGATTCCCGCCAAAATTTGTTCCTAACTTCTCTTGGGGAGGCGAAAAAGATTCACCTGTTTATGATTTAGACAGAGCAGTGGATGCTGCGAATCAAATGATGATAAGAAGAGGAGAGAAAATAACGGAAGAGGACTTAAACATCTTGAATTTTTTATTTCCTAAGAAATAAAAAATTCAAGATGTTGAGGGAGAGGTTTTCAGGGAGAGGGAAAGTAAAAAGGGAGAGCCGTGATTAATGCTTGTTTTCTTTTGAACAAGATTTTTTTTGCTTTTACTTTGATTTATATTAAGTCACTTTTTAACTAAATTTCATTTATAAAATCTCCTCTTCTTTTTTCCTTACCCTAAAAATTTCGGCTCTATATGGATTTGTGTGGGTGCAATTGAATAATGAATTTATATCATTTACATGAAAAAGTCACGACTCATCATGAATTATAGTCATGTTCTGCATTCAAAGTTGAATTACAAAAACTTACTTCAAAATCTCAACGTGATGAAATGCGTTAACCTAGATTGTTACTTCAGGAATAATACTTATTCAATTTGTGCCGTCCTTTCAGAGACTAAAATCGACTCATCTTATCCATCCTTAGGACTTACGTCCTAGGTTGTTGCGTACCATCCCGTTGGGATTTTGAAGTGATTCTTCCAAAAAAAAGTCTGAAAGGACGGCACATACTGTACTTTTCCAGAGTAAAGCTTTTCCAGAGTAAATTCCCATTTAAAAGCAAGATGAGAGTTTAAAAAACTTTTCTTGGCAAAGTGGATATGGATCGTTTTCAGTAAATCCTACTGAAACGGATATAGTTATAAATTATATTGGGCTACCCCCTTAAGTCGCAGATTGTAACAGCAAATTTACTTCACTTCCAATTTCATAGTTTTGTATCGATAATCAGGATGACAAGCTTAATAGTGTTAGGAGGCAAAAATCAGGGTTTGGAAGTGATGGCACGCTGCGCCATCACTTCCAAACCCTGATTTTTGATTGCCCCCCCCCTATGAAACTGTCATCCTGAACCTTGGAAAAATTTTAATTTTTCTAAGGGAAGAATCTCTTATAATCTATTTATTATCAATCTTTTTCACAACAAAGACAAATAGATTTAAACGAAATTGCTTATTGCAATTTAAATGGATAACCCATAAATTATATTCGTAATCAACATATTCATCATAAAAAGAGGACTAATAAAGAA
>Ga0265293_10004903_pt1 | contig 22982 bp, 19 predicted proteins | sample Munlanlewell138R_FD_192505 | JGI IMG/M metagenome (GOLD analysis project Ga0265293, IMG submission 192505) | Leachate microbial communities from a municipal landfill in Southern Ontario, Canada - Leachate well 138R | ecosystem: Engineered > Solid waste > Landfill > Unclassified | place: Canada... | reverse complement strand
TGTATCCAAAATTCTGTAAAAAACAATATATTTGACACAAGAGCCGGCTTTTTCCTGCGCAAGTTTTTGCAAGAGTATGTGTCAAACATACAAAATATAAGAAAATGGACTGTAAAGCAACAGAAAAGAAATTGATCTTCTACATAGAAAACACCCTGCCAAAAGGAGAGTCTTCTGTTGTGCAAGACCATCTGAGCACCTGTTCCGCTTGCAGCCAAAAGTTGGCTTATTTGCAAGAAACGCTTTCCTATATAGAAACAGAAAAGGCTCTGACTCCAAAACCTTTCCTATACACGCGCACAATAGGACGTATGCAGCAACAGGTTGTACCGGAAAAACTGGGGGGCGTCAAATGGCTGAAGCCTCTAGCTGTTGCGGCTGCTCTCCTGGTAGGACTGTTCTTTGGGTTCTGGATGGGGCAGTCGTCTGTTACGCAACCGCTCCCGGATCCGGATATCGTGTACGAAGTAGCGTACATCTTCCACGAAGCACCTATGGAACAGGTAGAGGCATTGTTTTTAGAAGACATCTTTTAAGTAATCGGTATGCGTAAAATTCCCCATACGGTATGGATTGTTCTGGTAGTCTTTCTGCTGGCAACCAATGTAGCTTTTATAGTAACATCCCGGAAACAACGTATCAATACGGAGCAGGAATACGACCTGTTGACAGATTCTATTGCTGCCTCTGAACAAGCAACTCTTGAAGATTTTATTCCACGCCCGGGCACAATCGGTCTCCTAATTAGAGAATTACACCTTACTCAAGAGCAGCAAGAGCGCTTCAGGCAATTTCACAGGGCATTCAACCGCTCGGCAAACGATCTTCTAATCCAAATGGGAACGACCCGTTCCGCTATGGCTAAGGAATTGAAAGCATCCAACCCCAACAAAGAAGCTTTGGACACACTGGCCCACGATTTAGGAGAAAAACATAAAGAACTGAAATTGCTTACGTTCCAATATTATTTTCAAATGAAAGAGATATTGGATTCAGAGCAGCAAAAACTTTTTATAGACGTGTTTAGCAATATTCTTTCCGAGCCTGATATCCGCTTGCAAACACCTCGGCAAGGACCAAGGATGGGAGTTCGACCGCAACCACCAAGGTACCTTGACAGTTCTTCAACAAATACCCGCAGAGGCGGCCGAGGGCGAAACGTCAGGTAAGGCAACAACGCGCAGCTTCCGTCACATGATCCAAGAAGCAATGGAGAAGTAAATCAACACTCCGCAAATATCTGCAATAGAAGTAATCAACGGAGCACTGGCCGTAGCCGGGTCCAAACGGAATTTGGTGAACAAGAAAGGCAGCAACAATCCTATAAGACTTCCCGTCATTACAATTAGCAACATAGACAAGGCCACCACCAGAATGATTTCCGGCGCCCTAAAACTAGCTATAGCGGCTACTCCTGCCGCCATAGTGACACCTAGTAGAAACGATATTATAAATTCCTTGCCAATCAATTTGTACCAGTCAGATACCTTTACATCCCCGATGGCCAAAGCCCGAATCATTAAGGTAGCCGATTGAGAACCGGCATTGCCTCCGCTATCAATAAGTAGAGGTAAAAAGAAAACAAGTGATACTACCGTTTGAATAAGAGATTCAAATGAAGAAATAGCCGCTCCGGAAAAAATGTTCACAAATACTAAGGCCAACAACCAAACAATTCTGTTTTTATACATACCCCAAGCCCTCTCTTTCAGAGGATTGGCTATGGATTGCTGGATGGATCCAAACTTGTGAAAGTCCTCCGTAGATTCTTCCTCAGCCACGTCCATGATGTCGTCAAACGTCACAATCCCCAGCAAAACCCCTTCGCTGTTCAGGACGGGAAGCGCCACGCGGTCGTAGTCCTGAAAAGCTCCAATGGCTGTTTCCTGATCGTCCATCGCATTGAGTGCTGTAAAACGATAGTCCATCAAATCTTGAACCTTCTGCTGCGGATCGGCCAGAATCAATTCTTTAATTCGTATGTCGTCAACCAGTTTCCAATCCTTGTCGACTATATATACTACGTTTAACGTTTCCGAATCTTTTCCGTACACACGTATGTGAGCAAAAGCCTCTTCAATAGTGTGTTCCGGGTTGATGGCCACGTATTCGGGCGTCATCAAACGGCCTATACTGTCTTCCGGATACCCCAGCAGGCGGATGGTGGTGTTGCGTTCTTCAGGCGACAAGAATTGTATCAGACGCTGGCTGATGGTCCCGGGAAGTTCTTCAAAAAAAGCCGTTCTGTCGTCAGGCTCAATATCGTTGAGCAACGTTGACAACTTTTTTACGTTCCGAGCCATGCTTTCAATAATCTCTTCCTGCATGTCGTGAGAAAGCAGCTGGAACGTTTCTTTAGCCAATTTCCGATTTAACAGACGGAAAAGAAGCACGTCATCCCCATCGGGGGCGTCTTCAATCACTTCAGTAATCTGAACGGGATCTATATCGTTCAGCTCTACCTTTAGTTCTTTCCAATCTTTGTTTTCAATGAGTTGTTCGAACCTGGTTTTGATATCAACCATAATCTTGTCTCCTAACAATTAAATACTGCAAGGAGACATATTTCTCCCCTTACAGCAGCATGATACTACAACTATGATAAGGGCCTTCGTCCATTCTTCACATGAGTTTTTAATATTCAACAAATATAGAAATTCAATGCAAGAGTAACAAATACTGAATAAGAATAGTGCCATTAAGAGAATTTTAACTGTTTTACTAAGGATTCCTTATAACGATTCATTTACATTTAGGCTGAAAAACAATTCTTAGCTCAATGAAAAAAACAATTTTAAAAACCTTCTTACTCTTCTTCATTGTAGTAGCTTCCTCTAGCCATTTGCATTCACAAAGACTTAGAGATTTTGGAATCACACCGGGTATATTTAAAACGGGGAAAGAGAATGCCATTACTGATGTTAAAGGAGTTACTGTAGGGCACGTCACCTGTGTTGTAGGTGATAGTATTCGTACAGGTGTTACAGCAATTGTTCCTCATCAAGAAAATATTTTCAGAAACAAGGTTCCGGCTGCTATTTATATAGGCAATGGGTTTGGGAAACTCGCTGGATACACTCAAGTTCAAGAACTTGGAAACATTGAAACACCTGTGATTTTAACAAACACACTGAGTGTGGCAGCCGGGTTGGATGGTTTAATAACGTATACTTTGCAACAACCGGGAAATGAAAATATTCGTTCCGTAAACGGTGTCGTAGGAGAAACAAATGACAGCCAATTGAACCATATAAGCGCTCGTTATATTACTCCAGAGATAGTTCTAGAAGCCATTGCGAACGCCAAGAGCGGTCCTGTTGAAGAAGGAGCCGTAGGAGCAGGTACAGGCACTAGGGCTTTTGGATATAAAGGCGGCATTGGGACCTCCTCACGCGTTTTGCCAAAGAGTTTAGGAGGTTATACAGTAGGTGTGATAGTTCAATCAAATTACGGTGGTGTACTTGAAGTTGCCGGAGTTCCTGTGGGCCCTTTGCTTGGAAAATACAGTTATAAAAAGGATGTGCTACAAGATGTCGATGGTTCATGTATGATGGTTGTCATAACAGACGCGCCTGTAGATTCTAGAAATTTGGAGCGGATAGCAAAAAGAGCCATGTTGGGACTTGCCAAAACAGGAGGTATTGCTTCTAATGGAAGCGGTGATTATGTCATTGCCATGTCGGTGTATCCGGATAACCTCATCAATGAAAAGCAGCCATTTTATACCTCGAACGTATTGCATAACAACGCCATGTCATCGCTTTTCTTGGCCACTATAGAAGCAACGGCAGAGGCTTTATGGAATTCCTTATTTATGGCTCAGACATCAAAAGGATACAAAGGAAGAGTTGTTCCTCAAATACCTGTTGACGAAGTCGTTAAAATTTTAAAACAATCCAGATATTTTGAAAAACAGTGAATCTTACAAGATGAGACCAAAGTTAACTTTAGGTGTTTTAGGGGGTATGGGTCCGGCTGCTACTGCAGATTTTATGCTCCTTTTGTCAAAAAAAGCCCCGGCATCTTGCGATCAAGAACATCCGGAAACAATTATCTATTCTAATACAATCACACCTGATAGAACTTCTTACCTACTTGGTACAGGCCCCTCTCCTAGTGCGGAAATCAAACGGGGAATTGAAGCTTTGTACAAGTGGGGTGCAGATGTTTTGGCAGTACCCTGCAATACGGCTCACTACTTCTTAGATGAGTTGATTTCAGAAGGTTTGATGCCTCTTCATCTCATACATATCATACAAGAAACAATAAAAGCAGCTGTTCGCGTTTCTCCGAACGGTGCTTGGCTTACTGCAACAATGGGTACTATAAAAACAGGATTATACCAAAAACATGCAGAAGCGTTGGGTTATACATTCCGAATTCCTTCTCAAGAGCAAAATGAGCGTATACAACGTACAATTGATTTGGTAAAAAGCAATGATTATGAAAAATCCGGAAAGCTCTATAAAGGAATTATAGAAGAGCTTTGGTCCAATGAAAAACTACCGATTGTTTGTGCTTGCACTGAACTTCCAATAGCATATGATTACACCGGGCTAGATAAAAACCCTGCAATATCTTCTTTGCATGCGTTAGCTGATGCCTGTATTGAACATCTCTACAATCCGGAGAATAATAAATAACAAAAACGATAACATGCGAACTAAGAAATTAGCAATTCATTGGCAAATACTCATAGCCATCTTGCTTGGTGCTCTCTTTGGAGTGTTTTTATCTGAACATATAAAATACATTCAGTGGGCCGGAGATATGTTTCTTCGTGCTCTAAGAATGATCATCATACCTATAATATTTACTTCACTCACAATGGGTGTTGCAAGCATTGGAGGCTCAGCAGATCTTGGAAGAATAGCCGGAAAGACCTTTGCTTTTTATATTTCCACAACACTTATAGCAGCTACCTTGGGTTTGGTTTTTGTAAATATTTTCCAACCGGGAGTAGGTGCCGATGTTGGTCTTTCAGAAAGCGTTGAATCCATTGCAGCTACTGAATCGTCGTTTATAGATCAAATTGTAGGCATTATTCCTGCAAATATTTTTGCAGACATGGCTGATGGAAACATATTGCCTCTTATCTTCTTCTCCATCTTGTTTGGCTTCTTTATTACTAGAGTGGGAGAGAAATCTAAGAATTTCCTAGTTGACTTCTTTAGCAGCACGTACGATGTTATTATCAAAATAACGATGTTCATTATCCGTCTTGCACCCATTGGAGTCTTTGCCATTGTAGCTACGATGATAGGAAAACAGGCCGGAGATATGGACAAATTACTTAAGACACTAAGCAGTCTCGGATTATTTGTGGGAATTGTTTGGGCAGGGTGCCTTATTCAGACGTTCATTATACTACCTGCCATAGTTCGGTTTATAGGTAAATCCAACCCGTGGAAACATATGAGCAAAATGTCTACAGCAATCCTCACAGCATTTTCTACTTGTTCATCGGCAGCAGCTTTACCCATATCACTTCGCGATACGCAAGAGAAGGTTGGAGTCTCTAATAAAATTGCAAGCTTCACTTTGCCTTTGGGCGCCACTGTGAATATGAACGGAACTGCTTTATACGAAAGCGTAGCCGTACTGTTTATTGCTCAAGCGTATGGCATTGAACTAACCATTGTTCAGCAAATAATGGTAGTAGCAACCGTTCTGTTAGCTGCTATTGGTACTGCCAGCATACCGATGGCCGGTTTGGTTATGATTTCCGTAGTCCTGTCAGCCGTTGGATTGCCATTAGAAGGTATAGGCCTTGTGCTTGCTGTTGAACAGCTTTGTGATATGCCACGAACTGCTACAAATAGCTATGGTGACATGTGTGCAGCAGTCGTAATTGCAAAATCTGAAGGAGAAGTCTTAAAAATTTAATCTGTTAGCACAATATTAACAATAACATTAACAAGTCCCCTATGGCAAAGTCTTAACTTTATATGTAATATTTTAATTAATTGTATCTATTATGAAAAGGAGGTTATTCTTATTTCTCACTTATATGCTTTGCTTCACTTTATCGGCATTTGCACAGAAAACTATCACAGGAGTGGTACTTGACGGAGCTGCAAATAATGAACCGATGCTAGGTGTGGCAATTGTCATTAAAGGTACTTCTGTCAGCACTCAAACAGATTTTGACGGCAAATTTTCTATATCAGTTAAAGATGGAGATATATTAATATTTAGTTTTCTAGGTTATAGTACAAGAGAGGTAATCGTAGAGGGAGATGCTCCCCTTGCAGTTGTACTAGAACAAGATGCCACATTGCTCGATGATATTATTGTGGTTGGATATGGTGTTCAGAAAAAGAGCGATGTTACGGGTGCAGTGGCGTCTCTGAATAAAGATGTTCTTGAAAAGAGGCCGGCTCCCAATCTTGTTACAGCGTTACAAGGTTCCATTCCAGGACTGAAAATTGAATTATACGGTTCTGATGCAGAGGGTAGCAAAAGTTCCACCGTTATTAGAGGCAGCAACTCTATTAATGCAGGTAATGCCCCTCTTATTATCCTAGATGGTGCACCTTATTACTTCAGCTGGTCAGAATTGAACCCGGATGATATCGAATCTATAGAGGTATTAAAAGATGCCTCTTCTGCCGCCATTTACGGTTCCCGAGGTGCCAACGGCGTTATTCTGATTACTACTAAAAAAGGACAGAGCGACAAAGCAAGGGTGAACTACCATGGCTATATGACTGTTTTAGATGTGTATGAACTTCCAAAGATGATGGACGGAGACACCTTTTATTATTATAAAAACGAGGCAGTCGGAGACTTCACCCTTACTGAGCGCAATACATTTCTAAGCAAAAATTATGTAGACTGGGTAGGTCTTGCGTTAAGAACAGGTCTTAATCATTACCACACCATTTCTGTCAGTGGGAAAACAAAAGTCAATAATTACTTTGTTTCTTTTATTGCGTCAGACAATCAGGGAATTGCAAAGGGTAATGACTTTACAAAATATTCCGGAAGGATCAACTTTGAGCAGGATATTGGCAAATGGGTAAAATTCAGTACAAATACTCAAATCAACTTTGTGGACAGAAGCGGTCATCACGTAGACTTCCAATCTGCGTACTACATGAACCCTCTTGCTCAGGCGTACAATTCTGACGGGTCACTACGCTTGCAAACTTGGGAGGCTTCGACCGATGTAGCCAACCCCTTAGCTGAATTAAATGTTGTTAACAGCAATCTTCGCAGAACCATCATGACAAATAACTCCTTAGATGTGAAGTTCCCCATTGATGGTTTGCTATACAGGCTGAGTACTAATGTGCAGTTTGACTCAAGAGATGAAAACACGTACTACGGCAGGGACACCTATACAGGAGCAAGAAATAACGGACTGTTGGAAATTTACGATTCTTATTCATCCAAGTGGTTGGTTGAAAACATCTTAAGCTATACGAAAACATTTGGAAAACACAGCCTTTTCCTCACAGCTCTCTACTCTGCACAACATCAGACAAGAGAGACAAACACCATAGAAGGAAGCGGGTTTGGAAGTGATGTGTTGACGTATTGGCAACCTGACAAAGCAACTGCTCTTACAGCCAAAACAAGTGAGTGGACAAAAACACACGTTTCACAAATGTTAAGAGCAAACTATTCGTACGACTCCAGATATTTAATGACCTTAACGGTAAGAAATGATGGGTACTCCGGTTTTGGAGAAGACAGAAAATACGGTCTGTTTCCATCGGTAGCCCTAGGTTGGAATGTGGTTAACGAACCATTTCTTAAGGGAACAAAAATGCAAAACTTATTCAATCAATTAAAACTAAGAGTATCGTATGGAATAAACGGTAATGAAGCTATTGATCCCTATGCAACGCTACCTAGATTAAGTACTAGAAACTACTTAGGTGATGACTATTCTTCCGAGTTTGGCTACTATCCTACAAAATTGGAATCTCCACTTTTAGGATGGGAAAAAACCGCATCATTGAATGTGGGTATAGATTATGGTATGTTAGACAATAGGATATCGGGGACACTGGATGTCTACGATGCAAGAACATCCGATTTGCTTCTTGTCAAGACTATCCCGTCAATAAATGGGGCAAGTTCCATTTGGGAAAATATTGGAAAAACACATAGCTATGGAGTTGAATTTGGACTCCACTCCATCAACATCAGCAAAAAAGACTTTACATGGTCAACTAATTTTATAATATATGCAAACAGAACAAAACTTGTAGATGTTGGGCTGTATGATGAAAACGGAAATCCTGTTGACGACGTGGCCTCAGGCTATTTCTTAGGTTGGCCCACAAACTGTTATTACGACTATGTGTTTGATGGTATTTGGCAAATTGGTGAAGTAGATTCAAACACCCCTTTACATTCGCAACCGGGTTATGTAAGATACAAAGACTTGGATGGTGATGGTGATATTACACCTGAAAAAGACCAAATGGTCGTAGGTTCGCGTGAGGCCAAATTTGATGCAAGTCTAACAAACACATTTACTTATAAAAACCTGTCGCTTTCTGTCTATATGATAGGTCGATATGGTTCACTCACACCCAACTTTTTCGTAAATTCTCATACAGAGAGTTATAGAATTAACTTATACCATCGGGCATTCTGGTCAGAGACATATCCCATCAATGAGTATCCCTCAAATACCAGGGATGCTTCCAGCAACCCAAAACGAGTGCGATTCTACAGAAGTGCCGATTTTATTAAGATTAAAGATGTAACCTTATCATACAGATTGCCTAATAAGGTAATACAGCCATTGAGGTTAAGTAAATTAGAGGTGTATGCAAATATGAAAAACTTATTCACTTTTACTAATTGGGTAGGACTTGACCCTGAATTTGTGGGTTCTTCAAGCAGACAAAGATCTATACCTCAGACAAGACAGTATACACTTGGGCTAAAAGTTAGTTTTTAAAATTTTTACGTATGAAAAAAATAGTAATCATAGCAATAATATTAGCAACCTGCTTTATTTCTAATTCTTGCACTAAGGATTTCTTAAAAGAAAGGCCGGTTGATGAGATTTATGCAAACAATCTTTTGGTTAATTACAGTGGATTTTACAGCATGATCTCTGCTCAAAGAGGACTTATGAGAAATGAGCACGGACGATTCAGTGCTACTGCTATTAGTCCAAACTCCGTTTTCAATGGCGGCTCAGACCTTTATTTTGGTAACCAAAGAATATCTACTGCAACATGGTGGAATTGGCCTAAGCTTATTACTCAATTTACCGATGGTGTAGTTTTTAAAGAGATTTTCGATCAAATGTACACCATTATAAATGTGAGCAACATGATTATTAACAGAGCAGAAAATGACCCCGAAGTAGATTGGGAAGGAGGCTCTGTTGAAAGAAATGAGAAAAACAAAACATCTATTATTGCTCAAGCAAAATTTTTCAGAGCATGGGCGTACAGACATTTAACATATTGTTTTGGTGATGTTCCTTTAAGTTTAGAAGAAATTACAGGATCCAACTATAGAACAGATTGGGACAGAGATCCTATAGAGTTGGTGCGCCAAGCAATGATTGAAGATTTCCAATACTGTATAGACAATCTAGACTGGCGTGTAGATGGAAATAACACAAAACCCAATCAGGCCATTGCCAGAACTTATTTGGCAGAAACGTATCTTGCTATTGACCAAGTAGACAAAGCAATTGATGTATTAAAGCCGCTTTGTGAAGGAAATCAATTCAGTCTGATGACAACAAGATTTGGTTCAAACGCTGGCAATCCGGGCAACTCCTTTATTGATGTGTTCCGTAGTCCTCTCTACACTGATGGCAATAACGAGGTACTATATAGTTTCTTGAATGCAGAAGAAGAGTCTATCCCTTATGGAACAACAGGCAGATGTGAAGTTCGTAATATGTTTAAAAACTATTACTCCTATTTAACAGAAGTTTCTACACTCTCTCATCCCGATTATGAAGGGAAAACAATAGACCTTTTTTGGTCTTTGAACGGAGGTAAGGGCGCTACCCGATTGGCCGTGCCTATAGGAGCCTGGAGATTGTATGAGTGGGACAATCAACAAGACAATGATATCCGTTACGACGAATACACGGTCGTTAAAAAACTCTATTTTCTTGATTCCAAAAATGAGGTATTTGAAATTTTGAATAAAGATGGTGAAAGTCCAATAGCTCTAGTACCCACAGCGGCCATGTTTGCTACATCGGAAGGAACCATCAAAAACTACTTTCTGCCTTCTACTCGTAAGTGGGATAATCTCCATTCGAATTTTGAAAGAGCAAGTACTGACTATTGTTTCCAGAATGTTGCTTATATGAGACTTTCGGAACCCTACTTCTTATATGCAGAAGCGTTGCACAAATCGGGAGATAATGAAGGAGCAGCAACATGGATAAATAAGATCCGTAGCCGCGCACAAGTTTCCAATGTCACCTCATCTGATATCACAATGGATTTTATATTGGATGAACGTGCCAGAGAGCTCCTTTGTGAGGGGCAAAGAAGACACACTTTAATACGTGTAAGCCAAGCAAACGGCGGAGATGAAAGAGAGGTCGACAATTTCTTCAAACGTAGAATAAGAGAGATCAATGAGGTATGCGGGCAAGTTGAAGGAGGTACTTCTATGTTGGGAACTACAACAGTAAGCCACGGAGCAGAGCTATATGACACTCCTGTACTATTCCCCATTCCTAAGATCTTTATAGATTCTAATACAAAGATTAAAATTAAACAAAACGAGGGTTATCCTACTTATTAAAATTTTACACACAATGAATTACAATATAATTAAAGCTGCTGTTTGTGCTATTTTATGCTGTGCAATTATAGCATGCGAAAAGGATGTAAAACCCGAGCCAATCAATCCGGATGAATTAAGGGTTCTTACAATAGCTGAATTAAAAGATTTTAATGAAGGTGAATTGACGGCAAAAGTGACAATTCCTGCTGTAGTAATGAGTAAATCAGAAGTTCTTGGAACAACAATGTTTACCATTCAGGATGGGTACGAATCAAGAGATGGGATTTTAATCAATCACAAATCTACCCACAGTTATCAAGCCGGCGATAACATCTTAATAGACATAGATGGTTGCCAACTTAGTAAAGACGATAGCTTTTGTACCATAACAATTCCGAACGACAAAAGTGTCACAAAGAGCAACAGCACTACGGCTCCGTACGGTGCTGTAATCATTGATAACACAAGGTTGCAAAGCGGCAATTTCCAATCTATGTATGTAGGTCTATCCGGTTATGAAGTGATTGAAGAGCAGATTTCAGAGAGCGTGGGAAAGACACTGAAATTCATAAATAAGGACAGCGATACAATTCGTGTAATTACACCGTCTACTGCCTCTTTTGCAGGAGAAATTGTCCCGGAATTGAGTGGAACAATAAAAGGTATAGCCTTATATCAAGATGGAGAATATGTCATAGCTCCACAAAACATATCGGATTTTGCGCAATTGACGGAAAAACGCTTTAAAGTTGAAGGTGATAACCAAGCCATCCTCGTTTGGAGCGGAGGCCCGTCATTAGACAGTTTTGTTTCAGAAGCCTCTACTAATGAAGCAGAAGGTGCAATATCTCTTGATGCCGATGGAACACAACCGGCCAACTGTTTTGTAGTTGACAAACCGGGTACATACTCATTCTATGCAAAAAATCCATTAGGCGAATATCCTGCAGGAATTCCGGAAGACACACAGATTTATATTGATGTCCAAGAAGTTGGCGGCAATACAGTGGTTGGTTATGTTGACCCTGTAAGCAAGAAAATTCTTTGGACTTGGCACATTTGGACAAGCACTGTTTCTCTTGAAGACATGTCTTTAACACGCAAGACTACTGCCACCGACAACGATCAAACAGTCACAAGATCTATTGTTATGCTTGACAGATTGTTAGGAGCAGTAAACACAACACCCGGAACGGTAGGTCCTCACGGCTTATATTACCAGTGGGGCAGAAAAGACCCTATAATTGGTGTTGGAGTTATTGGTCAATTTAGCAGCACAGAGGATGAAAGTGAAACAGAAATTGGTGGAGCCGCCACTGCATCATCTTCCATAAACAAGACCTATGTTGAAGATTGGTATTTTGATGATGGTGATGAAGAAACGAAAACACATCAAGGAGCAAGCGCTTACCCAACTCGATACATTTCAAATAACAGCAACAACCCTTCCGCTGATGATATAACATGGGCAGCTGTAGCAAATCCCTGTCCTTATGGCTATCATATTCCAAACAGTGATGAAAGCAAAGCAATATGGGGAGTAAATGCTTCATTAAATTATGGCGGCATGGAATTGGTATATCATGCAGACGGAACAACGGAAGGTATGGATACAGAAACCCATTTAGGTTTTGTACTTAAAGATTTGGATATTTGGTTCCCCAATAACGGAAACAGAGCCAGAAAGGCCGGACGCATGCTGAACCTGGGAAGACAACATCACTACTGGTGCAATTATTTAAATGCTTCCGGTGCCAGCGGATATGCAGCAAGGATTAGAAGCAATCAAATCAATCCGGGAGCTGCCATCAATAGAGGTAACGCCTGCAATATCCGTTGCGTAAAAGATTATAAAGAAGAATAAATCGTCACATGAAGTACACATACATTAAGAATATACTACTTGGTGTCTTACTAATATGTACAACCGCTACGTGCTGTTGTCCATCGGAGTCAAATGATTCCAATGGATCCAATAACCATGAAACTTCCCTTTATTTCCCGGGTAAAGACTGGGAAACAACATCACCGGAGACACAAGGTTATAGTTCAGAAAAATTTGCAGCTCTAAAAGCAGAGATAGAAAAAAAATATTCTACTACTCATCTGATGATAGTAGTTGAAGGAAAAGTTGTTTTCTCTATGGGAGATCTCTCTCATAATGCAAGGATTGCTTCTTGTAGAAAAAGCTTACTGTCAATGCTTTATGGAAAGTATGTGGAAGATGGCACTATCAATTTGGATGCTACACTAAAAGATCTGAATATTGATGATAATGACGGACTCTTAGATATAGAAAAGAAGGCCAAAGTACGCCATTTAATTGCAGCAAGATCGGGTGTCTTTCATCCGGCCTCTAATACGGGAGATGATTCCAAACATGCTCCTAAAAGGGGAAGTGTAGAGCCCGGCACCTATTTTTTATACAACAACTGGGATTTTAATTGTGCCGGCGGCGTTTTTGAGCAATTGGTGGGAATGGATATCTATTCCGCATTCTATCAAGACATTGCTTCTCTTATTGGCATGCAGGACTACAAACTTGCAAATCAAAAGAAAACAGGAGACCTAACCCTCTCAAAATACCCGGCATACCATTTTTGGATTTCAACAAGAGATATGGCTAGAGTCGGATATCTTATGTTGAGAGAAGGAGAATGGAACGGAAAGCAAATTATTAGCAAAGACTGGGTAAAAGCCACAACCTCTGTTGTTACTCCTCGCTCAGAAATGAATCCCGCCTCGCGTCATACTCGTGAATTTGATTATGGATATTTGTGGTGGATTTTCAACAAAGAGTACACCGGGTATGATCCAAATGTATATAAAGACGGTTATACAGCTACAGGCTTAGGAGGTCAATATATTACAGTTCTACCGCATTTAGATATGGTAATTGCACACAAAGATGTGAATGCAAATATGGAGAAATCAACGTATTATGCGTTGATAAAAAAGATTGCTGGATGTAAACAGTAAGTCTTTCATTTTTTTAGTTTAGGTTTTTTATAGCAATAATGACAGGCTAATCAGTCTGTCATTATTTCTATAAAGGACTTGTTGAAGTCTTCATGATATAGTTCAGAGTATTCTTTTGTGAAATTGGCATACAGCTGTTTGGCTAACGTATGATTACCCATCTCTTTATAAGCTCTGCATTTATACCTTAAAGCAACTTCATCCAAAGAATCAAACAAGAAAATAGCGTTACTTGCATTTACTACAAGTTCCGGATTGTCCTTTATATTATATGTAAGCAAGAACTTTTCCAGATAGCTGACAACTGCATCGGAAACATTTGATTTGATATTATCAAGCCAGGTATACTCACATGTCTGAAGAAAGCTTCCGTTTTTGATGATCTCAAGTAGAGATTCTACGCTGTCTAATGACTTATCGTCAGAAGCAACTATATTGATAAAATCGTAATAGTCAATGTTAATTTCGTCCGACTCAAAAGAAAGAAAATCACCGTTCTTAGCAATAGAATATTCTCCTACACTCACTAAAATCTTTTTTAGTCGGGCCAAATAAACGGAGCGATTGTTTCTGGCACTATGCTTGTCTTTATCGTACCATAAAATGTTATTAAGTGCTCTTATAGAGATACCTCCTTCCTGATAATGACACAATAACAAACAGAACAATTCTCTAAGCATAGGAGAGAATTTTCTGGTAATATCGGTTCCGTATTTGTCATAAACTCTAAATTCTCCAAATAATTTGATAGAGGATTTTGTGAGTGAATGCTGACTGTCTTCATCTTCCAAGGGGTGGTCTTCCTCCAAGAGACTTTGTTCCAGCCTCTTACCTTTCAGCCTAAAATAAAAATATATGAAAAAATCAATGACAAACAGAGCTATAATTCCATAAATAACCTTTAAAGGTATATTTGATTTTTTTGCATTTACTACAGAAGCATTGATTGAGGTAATAAGTTCGTTCTCTAAAGGAAGACATACGTTATACGAAATGTCTTTATCCATTTTAACATCATGGAAAGTAACCGTCTCATCTTGTGACGAAATGGAAATGTTATCTTTCTGAAAAGAGAGAAGGAATTCTATAGAATCGTTATGAACCGGACCCCTTTTTTTTGCCTCAATAGACTTCATGAATTCAGAGGAAATGAGCGTATATCTAAATGTTGAATCGTTGGATTCTACTAAAAATGCCAGTTTCATGTAATTATGTATCTCAAATGCAATGAGAGGAAAAGAATAATTTTGAAAATACGGATTGATGTGTGTGGTAACCTTTATCCCTGTATTGGGTGTAAAATGAAACTTTATGCCACTTTTCTGCAGTTGCTGATCAAACGCAAATGTTGTATTGCATACTACGAGTACAAGAAGAAGTAAGAAACTTTTTTTTGGCATCTTTTTAAATTAAACATAAATTTAAATATTATTACGTAAAAAACATAGAATATGTTACTGATTAGTGGTATTATAGCAATACATCTTGCGGTATTGACGGGATATCTTTTGTGGAAAAATTCTCCTCCCGCCATTACTCTTTTAGGTATGGGAATAATCATGTTTACCCTTGCCTACGTATTTAATGTTAACGAATACCAACTAAGTTGTGGTGGTAACTTCTTAAAAGCCTTCTATGATTATATATACGAAGCTTTCACAAACAGGTTCTTAGAAGCCGGTTTGCTGATTATGCTCTTTGGAGGTTATATCGAATATATGAAAAAGATCAAAGCGAGTGACGCAATTATTTATCTTATGATGCGTCCCGTCTCTGTCTTTAAAAAAAATGCATATCTCTTTTCAATTATTGTCATTCCAATAGGAACGATTATCTACATGACGCTTCCTTCTGCAACGGCAATGGGACTTTTTTTTATGGCAACCATCTATCCCGTTTTATTAGGATTGGGTGTAAGCAGAGGATTTGCACTTTCAGTAATCTCTGCCTGTACAATTTTTGACGTGGGCATAGCTTCCTGGAACAGCAATATAGCAGCAGAAGCTTTACAATTAGACATTTCGCAATACTTCTCTATTCAGCTACCCATAATGATTCCTCTTATTCTTGTCTCTATGCTGTTTATCTATCTGTCTAACAAGTATTTTGACAAAAAAGAATCTCAAAGTCAAACAATAAAGCCGTATATGGTAAAGATTGAAGAGTGGGGAAAAGTCCCCCATCTTTTTTATGCATTGTTTCCGCTCTTACCCATCTTAATATTGTTTATATCACCCTATCAGATGCGTATTACATCTAGCCTTTCGATATCCATAATAATATCTTTTTTCATTGTTGGGGTAGTGGATTCCATAGTAAAGAAATCATTTGTGCAAGCATTAAAGTCCATGGACTGTTTTTGGGAAGGATTTGGTAAAATTTGTATGTCCGTGGTGGTTCTTATGATATGTGCCGATGTGTTTTCACAAGGCCTTATAAGGATGGGGTTTATTGATTTCATTATCTATATATTAACCATTTTACCTGTGAGCGATTTTATACTTATGTTCACACTCGGTATTGTGGTTTTCTTCTCTGTCCTCTTAGTTGGAAGCGGAGTTTCCTTGTTCTCTTCTATACTACCCTTAATGCCCGAACTGGCAGAAACCTTTGGAGTTTCAACTCTTGCACTGACAGTCTCTATGCAACTTATTACAGGTATTGCCCGCATAGTTTCTCCTATTGCCATTATTGTACTTACCGTAACAAAATTAGCCGGAGTTTCCCCTATGATTCTTATAAAAAGGAATCTCGTTCCTATGTTGGTTGTTTCGCTTTCGGTAATAATTATAGGCTACTTCTTCATTAATTGAAAGTTCTTATCGCAGCCTAAAACATCAACCGCAACCGAACAAAGAAATTGCGACCGGGTTCCACGCTTATGTCTCCACGGTTGGTGGACAAGTGGTTTGTGTAGCGCGTGTTGGTGATGTTATCAACACCGGCAAAGCCTTGCAGGCGCATAAAACCCAGATCAAAAGCCTTGGTGTGCAAAGCCAGATCCAACCTGTAGTAACCGGGTGTTTCTTTTTCCCCCTCGGCAATCTTATTTTGCTTAGCGGCACCCATGACAGATACTTCTGCAGCACCTACTCCGGGCCACGTATAGCGCAATCCGGCGCGTCCGTTCAACGGAGGAATCAACGGCAAATCGGCTTCTGTTTCCAAAGCATGACCGCGCACATACGCTCCGGAACCAAAGAACACAAAATCCCGGCTGAAGTTGTAAGCAAACTTGATGTCAAAACCGTACAACAACGCTTTACGAACGTTATCGTTCACTAGGGCAGGCAAGGTGTCGGGGGCCGATTCATTTGTCAGTCTGAAGACGAATTCGCCCGGTCTTTCAATGATCATATCGGTCAGGCGGTTCACAAAAGCTCCGGCTTGCAGATTGAATTTTGATTTCCAAATACGTAATCCCAAATCCACAGAGTGGGATTTCTCCGGTTTCAAAGTCGGATCACCCAGCCGGACAAAATTCCCCAAGTCTATATATTTAAAACGCTCTTCCAATGACGGAGCACGAAAAGCACGCCCGGCGTTCAATGTCAAATCTACATCGGGCATCACCTTATAAAGAAAGCCAAAGTTGGCACTCCAAGATAAATTGTACTCTTCTCCTTTTTCAAACGTCACGCGCTGTCCCGGGGGATTGTCATTCCGGTCGCCGTTCATGATAATGTAATCTACGTCAACACCTTGCTCGTTTTTAATCAAGATGCCGTCAAAGCGTCCACCTACAATCATGGTCAATTTGTTGTCCAGAAAACGCGTTTCGTTTTGGAAAAATATACCGGCGCTATTAAAACGAGAATCGGGAATGGGGGTTTCACCGCGTTCCACAATGTTTGTTCTCACAATGTCTCCCAACGGGTTCAGGATGTCTACGCGGATGTGCTTGATACGTTCCGTATGAAGCTTCCGTCCCCATACATCGGCTCCGGCAATCAATACGTTCCTGTGAGACAAATCCCATGTACCTTGCAATTGTACACCGTTTGTCAAGTGCAATCCAACAGGGAAAAACACTTGCGGAGACGTACGTTGAATATTGCCGTTGGGCATGGTTGCCTCTGTCACTTGATTAGGCTCCATGGCCACATCACGCACAATGTATTGAGTGAAATACTTCAATTCCACCGACGTCCATTTGCTCGTAATATTTGAAATTTTGTAGTTGGCGGAAAACAGGTGGCGTCCTATATCCGTATACGTTGCTTTAGCCGGACCGGGAAATGCATCGCCACCCGGGACACCTACATCTTTAGACCAATTGCGTTGGTACTGCATTCTAAATTCGTGGTTGGCAAAAGGCTTTACCCCCAGTTTTGCCGAGATGTTGCTCGTGGAAAAACTACTGTTTTCCAAAATGCCGTCCGGTGTGCGCAAATCGTCGGCTTTAGCATACGTTCCTCCCAAGTGGAGAAACCATTTTTTGGAACCGGCGCTCACGTTTGCGTAATTGGAAAACATGCGGTTTACAGAAGCAAAACCGGAAGTAACGTTACCGGACACGTACGGTTTTTCACCAAAGCGGCCTTGTTTTGTAATGATGTTCACAATGCCTCCCATAGCTCCCGTACCGTACAAAGACGATTGGGCACCCTTGATTACCTCTACACGTTCCACATCGTTCACATCTACCATACTCAAAGAAGCCGTCAGGTCTGTGGCCGTCTCTACCCTATTCCCGTCAATAAGGATAACCAAGCGGTCTTCATTAAAACCACGTACGTTGATGTTGGTAGCCCAAACACCGTCTCCACCACGCGTCACACCCGGTTCCTGTTCCAACACGTTGGACAAGGTAAAGGCGGATTGCTTTTGGTACAAAGCCGAATCAACCACCACCAGAGAAGCCGGCACGTTCCGGACCTGGCGGTCCATTTTCAGGCTTGTTACTACAATCTCTCCCAGTGTTACGGGGATGGTGTCTTTCTTTTCTACTTCTTGAGCGTGAAGCGTTGACGCAGCCAAAACGCAGGCTGCTGCAAAAACAATGGATTTTTTCTTCATTTTATTTATTCTTCAATAGTACTGACTTTACGAGTATTCCTTGCAGACGACCCAATTGGCCTGTCAAGGAACCTATCCGATCTGTAGTACCTTCAAGAATAAGGGAAATAAGATTTTTGCCATTGCTGCGCGGAAGACCTTGTCTTCCCAGGATGATTTCCGAATGATTGGAAAGGATGTCGTTCAGCTGACCGACATCTTCATTGCTGTTGATTTGAATGATTACTGTTCCTACTCTCTTTTCCATCAGAATACCTCCGGATTAGATTTTGTTAATAAATAGATTTCTTTTAGAGCCGCAAATATACGACATTTTTTCCATCTGCCTAAAAATGTTCTATTTTTGTGGCAAATTCTACATCTATGTTTGCCCTTCGTAACATGCGTATCTTTTTCCTACTACTTCCGACCTTGCTTCTCACTCTTTTTGGAGCGGCAAGATGTACCTCATGCGGCACCGGTACAGGGAAGACGGACAACGGTGTACTTACCCTCGTTACCCTCCGCGGCCCCTCTGCCATGGGCATGGTACGCGTTACCGACAGCCTTTCTCGCATACAACATGCCGATGTTCAGGTGGTGATGGTAAACGAACCGCTTCAAGCCAGAAAATTGATGTTGGAAGGCCGAGCCGATATGGTGCTGCTGCCTATGACCTTAGCAGCCAACACATACAACAGAGGCCTGGATTACACCCTGGCAGCTGTACCTGTTTGGGGTGCGTTGTACGTTTACGGACAAGACACATCCATTACCCGCCTGGAAGACCTGAAAGGGAAAACCGTATACGTAATGGCCCGCGGGATGACGCCCGATGTCTTGTTCCGTTATCTGTTGTTGGAGCACGATATAGATCCCGAAAAAGACCTTACCCTGGACTACCGCTTCCCTACCCACATGGACCTGGCGGGAGCCATGGCCATAGGAAAGGCCCCGCTGGGCGTATTGTCAGAACCGCAAGCTAGCCAGGTAATTCAAAAAAATCCCGACGTATCGCTCTTGCTGGATTTGAACCAAGAGTGGACTCTTGCCTTGCAAGCCCCCATGCCTCAAACCGCCTTTTTAGTCCATACCGCGTCTTATAAAAAACACCGCGACAAAATAGAAGCCGTTTTAGCAGCCTGTGAAGCCTCTACCCGGTGGGTGAACGACAACCAAGACAGCGCAGCTGTGCTTATGGTAAAACACCACATTTTAGAGAACAAGGAAGTAGCCGTCCGTGCCATATCCGGTTCGGGACTACATTTTGTGAGAGCCACAGATATCAAAACAGCTATACACGATTATTTACAAGTATTTTATACCTTGGACCCGGAAATCATAGGAGGGCAACTGCCGGATGAAGCGTTTTATCAATAAAAAAGAAACCCTGACCGTATTATCCATAGCCCTGCTCTTGGGCATATGGAAGTTATTGGCTGTTATTTTGAACTCTCCTTACCTTATCCCAGATCCAAAAGCAACTCTTGCAGCCGTCATCAAATTATGTATGGAAGCGGATTTTTTAATGGTAGTTGGCAGTACGCTGTTAAGAGGACTGATAGGTTTTGTCCTATCCGGAATCCTTGGTATTGCAATAGGTATTCTGGCAGGCATCAGTCCCACCTTCAACACCTTGATTACCCCGTTGCTCGTTACAATACGGTCTATACCGGTTATTTCGCTCATACTGTTGGCTTTGATTTGGTTTCAGACGGGGGCAGTTCCTGTTTTCATAGGGTTTTTAACCATGTTCCCCTTCATGTGCACCAATGTGTCGGACGGCATCCGCAGCATAGACCCGGGCTTGATAGAAATGGCCCATTTTTATAAAGTAGATAAAAAACGAATCCTTACCGGTGTATACATCCCGGCTGTGATGCCTTTTATAACAAGCGGAGCATCGAGCGCTATGGGCATCGGCTGGCGCGCCATTATCATAGGAGAGGTACTCAGCCAACCGGTGTACGGTATGGGTACGCGCATGCAAATGGCACAAACATACCTAAATGTGGAAGCCCTCATTGCCTGGACACTCATAGCCATTGTACTCAGTTTTTTATTTGAAAGACTCATCCGTTGGGGAGAGTCGTATATCATTCGTTGGAAGAACGCCTCATGAAAATCCACATCCATAACTTATACAAGAGCTACCAGAATCCCGTATTTGAGGATTTTTCCATCTCCTTCAAGGAAAACGAAATTACCTGTATTTTAGGCCCTTCCGGCTGCGGAAAAACAACGTTGCTACATATCATAGGCGGTTTAATCCGTCCCGACGGCGGTGTGTTAGAAGGATTCCAAGACAAGCAACTTTCTTACGTTTTTCAGGACCCTCGTCTGTTGCCGTGGAAGACAGTGTGTGAAAACATCGAATTTGTCTTGCCCAAACATTTGCATGCGGCAGAAAGAAAAAAACAAGCCGAACAATTGATCAAACAAGTGGAATTGGAAGGGTTTTCCTGCTACTATCCGGCACAATTGAGCGGAGGCATGCGCCAGCGCGTATCGATAGCCCGGGCTTTTGCTGTTTCTTCAGATATCATCTTAATGGACGAACCCCTAAAAGGACTGGACGCCGTCCTCAAACAAAACCTCATCCAATGGTTCCTTCCCATCTGGAAAGCAGACAGACGTACAGTTGTATTCGTCACACACGATGTAGAAGAAGCCTTGCAGTTAGGAGACACCATTGTGGTACTGAGTAAAACACCGGCGCGTATTCTGTTGCAAACAGAAAACAACAAACTTGAAAAAACCGACCGGTTAAAAGAAATGCTGATGACTGCTTTGGAAAACAAAGAGTCGGGGTGAAAGGACTCGAACCTTCGGCCTCCACGTCCCGAACGTGGCGCGCTACCAACTGCGCTACACCCCGTAGATTTGGCACGCAAAGGTAATCAAAAATTTTAATTCCTTATATTTGACGTATGAAACGTTTATTTATACTTGTTCTTACTACTTCTATCCTGATTGCTTGTCAAGAAAAAGACCCACGCAATCCGCACAATTTACCTATTGCCAACACTATGGAGGCTTACTTAGCTCAAGTAGCTGAAAATCCCGACACAGAGCTGGTGGATCTGGAGGAAATCATCCCCGACTTAGCCTTATACATTGCTTACGCTACAGAAGACAACTTTACGGGCGTTCCCATTTACACATCACCCAAAGCCTTTCTATGCCGTCCGGTAGCTATGGCGCTGGCTGATGTACAAGATTCTTTGCAAAAAATGGGGCTGGCCATCAAGGTATTTGACGCGTACAGACCGTATGCGGCAACGCTCTATTTTTACGAAGTATACCCCAATACCACTTTTGTAGCCGATCCTAGCAGAGGATCCATCCACAACCGCGGAGGAGCTGTAGACTTGACCCTCATCCATGCAGAAACGGGAGAAGAATTGGAAATGCCTACCCGATTTGACTCGTTCTCAGACACGGCCTCACATACCTTTATGGACCTGCCCGAACACGTTTTGGAAAACAGAGCTCTGCTGCGAGGCATTATGGAAACGTTTGGATTCTATATTTATGAAGCGGAGTGGTGGCATTACAATTTTACAGAAGCACGTACATTCCCGCTTAGAGATATATCTTTTGAAGACTTAGCCAAAGAGCAATCAGAATAAGAAACCTAAAGGCTTTTCCCAGAAATATATAAAAAGAAGTGCGCCAAAAAGGTGCGCGATAAAATCCCAGTCCCACCGACAGTACATCTCCTATAAAAGGGAGCCAGCAAAAGAAAGCCACCAATCGGCTCCACTTTACGATAATCTTTTGCTGCTTCTCTAAGGATTCTCTTTTGACCCGCAATCCTTTTTCTATCCATTTCCATTTTCCCAAATAACCCAGTCCATATCCCGTTAAACTACCCATACTATTGCCCACGGTCGCCAGTCCAAAACTAATCCACGGGTCACCTCCGGCCAACAGCATACCGGTCAAGAGAATTTCTGAACTCAGAGGAATGAGTGTAGAGGCCAAAAAGGATCCAATAAACAATCCTGTATATCCAAGATTTAATAAAAAATCCATCTCTTAAAAAAATCTTTGGCACGGGGTTTGCAAACTATTAAAGCAGATAGTTTTTTTCATCTATTAGGTTTTAGGTTAAATGGGTCAGGACAGACAACACTTCTAAGTTGCCTGTCCTTTCTTTTTTATCTTTGCGGTTGTAAAGATACTACAATATTAAACTTTCAACTGTGAAAATCCAACTACATTATGAAACCAGCAAAAACCTTTCTTTTTCTGGCTTTGTTAGCTTT
>Ga0265293_10004902_pt1 | contig 22983 bp, 17 predicted proteins | sample Munlanlewell138R_FD_192505 | JGI IMG/M metagenome (GOLD analysis project Ga0265293, IMG submission 192505) | Leachate microbial communities from a municipal landfill in Southern Ontario, Canada - Leachate well 138R | ecosystem: Engineered > Solid waste > Landfill > Unclassified | place: Canada... | reverse complement strand
ATTCCACCCGAAAGAAATCGGCGACCTAATCAAGCGTCAATCCACCGTAGCCGGAGCCGCCTACCAAAGCGGCGAAAAGCTGTTCAGCGAGTATGATGGCAAGACAAAAAACTACCGTTACGAAGCGCTGGAGGTGGTCTGCTCCGAGTTACTTCTTCCTCTGAACGTACCGAAAGAATATAACGACCGGCAAGCGCTCTGGAACGCCGCCGAAGGTTTCGTACTATGTTCTCATAGCTTTATGGGTCAATTCAAAAACCACTTGAGCTTTTTATTGGCCTGTCTTTGTGTTTTTGCGCGCAACTGGCCGGTAATGAAGGTCTTTTCCGTGGCACCACTCATGTTTGTAAAGGTAACCACCATGGATCCGTCTTCTGCATCGAACGTCCAATGGGTCTCCACATCCGTATAGGTTTTGCCGGAAATGTCGGCGGAGCCTATCCCCTCAGCGACAGCTTGACTGCCGCCGATGCTGGCCATATTGAACGTGGTTGTCAAAGTGCTTACCCCCTGCTTGGTTAATGACGCTAACCAGCCCACGGTGCCCGGATCGCCCAGGACCGCATTGTTGCAAATCATATATATATCGCCATAGCCTCCGGGATTCCAGGTGTAGAACTTGAGCCATATCTTGCCCTTAAAGGTACGCGCCTCAACGCCGTCTTGCAGATTCTTGGTAGCGGGCTGCTCAATAAGCTTTGCACGCAGGTGGAGCTGCAGCGGGAGGCCCGCTGCCGAGGTAGTGAACAGAATTTCGTCAAACTCGATGGTTCGGACGAATTTCTTTGCGGCACTTTGCTGCGCCCTTTCCCTCTGTATCTTTTCGGCGAGCTCTTTGGATTTTCTGATTAGCAGCTCATGAGATTCCTGGCTGATTACACCTCTCATTACGTCCAAGCCCGGGGTTGCCGAGCCGTATCCTACTGTGGAAAAATGCTCAACCGCCCCTGTAATCATGAAAACATCGCCCAGCTTTGCTACATCTGCCACTGCATATTCCATCTCGCCGTTTTCATCAAAGCTTTTAATCACAACGTCGCCGCCAGGATCGACCCTGGTCAGGAAGGTAATCACAGCGAAATCATTCAACACAACATGTGCTTCACCTTTGCGGCTGAGTGAAAAACCGCCGTTAAAGAACTCTTTTGTCAACACTGCAGTTTTTACGGGGATCACCGTAAACGTCGTATCCGCATCTACGCAGTATTCCGACATTTCGATGATAACCGTATCTTCACCGCTCGCAAACTCCATCCTGCCGCCTAACAAGGGTTGGTTGCTTTCTGCGTTCCAGTCCGGAGGCAGTTCCGGCGTCTCTTGTAAACCCGCTGAGCCCTGCTGCGCCTGTGCTTCCTGCTGGGCCTCCGCAGCTGCCAAAGCTTCCTCCATTAGCCGCTCTAATTCTTCCTCATCCATGTCCACCGGTTCTTCTTCTGGAGCGGCTTCGCTCTGCGTATCAAGGGCGTCATACTCGCCCCACGGATACTCGTAAGCTTCTTCCTCATTCGGAATTGCCGCCTTCACGGTGAACTGTATGGCGTTGGTATCGTCGTAAGTAAATAGGTCTTCCCAGCCAGAGCTGGAAGATACATCGCTTTGCTCTACTGGTGCATTAACCGACTCATCACTGTTATTAGTTTGGACAGAGCTACCTCCGTGTTTCTCGGAGCAGCCAGTCAGCGCAGTAATTAGAAATGTAAAAACAAGAATAGATACAATTACTTTCTTCACAAACGGCCTCCTTCAGAACGTTCTTATAGTATTCGGAGATGGTACAAATTTCCTTTAGTATATCATAACCCCCCCCAAATCAAGGGGATTATGCAAAAAAATGTATGAGTTTATCGTAGAATCATCCAAAAAGTCTATTAATTTCTTTGAATGCTGGCACCAAAGGTAGTGTTCTCATACTTGAGCCAACACCGCCGGATGATTACTCAATTTGAGAGGATCATCCGGCCTTTTTTATTGCCGGACGTCACGATCTCAGACATAGTTGCGCCAGCTTGCTATTGGCAAACTATGTCTCTATGAAGCAGATCCAGGAATGGCTAGGCCACAGTGATTTTTCAACAACGGCTAATATCTATGCCCATTTGGATTACAACTCAAAGCTTTCATCCGCTCAAGCCATGATAGAAGGATTGAATTTTGTCATTGAAACGCCGAAGAAGATTGAGCAGAAAAGTGACTCTGTATGACCATAATAATGAAGAAAAATAAGTCTCCTCTGCAAACAAAGAAAAAGCGGCTTCCCTCAAAAACTGAGGAAAACCGCGGGTTTTCTGGCGGAGAAGGAGGGATTTGAACCCTCGCACCGGTTTAGCCGGTCTACTGCGTTTCGAGTGCAGACCCTTCAGCCACTTGGGTACTTCTCCGTATTATATATCCACAAACATCAGATCTCAGAAACCCCTCGGAAAAGGAGAGACCCAATGGGTGTCATCCTGAGCAAAGCAAAGGATCCTATCTTTTAAAACCTGAGATTACGCAGTCTCAACAGTAACATAAAAACCCTTCTAAGATTCCCATCTAAAGTTTTCTTGACTATTCAAAATAATCCTTATATAATTTAGCTAAACTTTGAACATTACGAGGGTTAAATAATATCATGAATACTATAGAAGCAACCTATCAAATTACGCTCTCTGATTTTAGGAAAGCCACATATTACGGGTTATCCCTGCGTTATCAGAGAAATTTAAGTATTATGTTTTTTGTTTTGCTCATTGGTCTTTTTTATACCATTGCTGCTTTTTTCGGTCTTTGGGAACTTAAGATGCTGATTCCCTTTATCGTAGTTGCTTATCTTATATGGTTATTGCTGCTTTTTGCCCGAGCAGAAAGCGGTATAAAAAAGTATCTGAAGGCTCCGAAAAATACAATCGGCAAACAACACAAAACCACATTAGATGCAAAACGAGTTCATATGCAGATACCTGAGTGTAAAGTGAACACCACTTACTCCATCGACAAGCTTGCCTGCGTTTTTGAACTCAAAACCCTATTTCTTATCTATATTTCCATGCAGGATTTATATATTCTTCCGAAACGCGCCTTAGAGGATAGAGAATCCGGTTTCTTGCGCGAAAATTTTAAGGCACAGTTAGGAGAGCGATTCTATACCCGCTTTGGCAGCAAGTAAATTGCACTGAACTACAGATATAATCTCTCAGTTTTATTCCAAATCCTTGAATGTTTTAGATGCATGTTTTAGCTTTTCTACTATAGGCAGGTTATATGGACATCTTGATTCACATGTACGACAACGCACACATACATCAGGTTTAACCTCTAAGGTGTCATATTTGATCTTGCCGTATTCAGGCATATTATATCTGATAACATAATTTTCATATACAAATACATTTGGTATGTCGATTCCTTCGGGGCAGGGCTTACAATAACCGCATCGCCTGCAAAATTCAGTGCCTAAGGTTTCAACTTCTTTGTTTATTATCTCTATTTCTTCCTTTGTTAAGGGCTCTTCATCTATTCCTGCCCGAGCATTTTCAATAACCTGTTCTCTTGTGTCCATACCAGGTATTGCTACTGTTATAAGGCCAGAATTCATAATATATTTCAAGGATAACAGAGGGTAATCAAATGTACCGCCTGCTATAGGCTTCATTGCAATTGTTCCCATCCCTTTTTCCAATGCTTTTAAAAACAGCTCCGTTCCCTGCGGCTCAACAGGATTAAAAGGAAATTGAATTGTTTCAAAATCATAATTATCAATAGCTTTAATGAGGAGTTCTCTTATATGACCTGTTATTCCTATGTGTTTAATCAATCCTTTTTCCTTTGCTTCCACTAAAGCTTTCAGCGCTCCGTTTTCAGAAAAAATGGTATCAAAATCCTTTTTAGAGCCTACATTGTGAATCTGATATAAATCTATACAGTCTACCTCCATGTCATTTAAGCTTCCTTCAATTGAACTTTTCATTGAATTATAATCACGGTCCATTGACTTAGTGGCAACATAAAAGTTCTCGCGACCTGCTTCCTTAAGACCCTTCCCTATATGTTTTTCACTGATTGTATAGGCTCTTGCTGTATCTATAAAATTAATCCCTTGTTTTTTGCATTCAAATATTATGTTAGTTGCTTCTTCTTCGCTTACGTGTTGTATGGGTATTCCTCCTAATCCTATTACAGACACTTCCATACCTGTATTCCCCAATAATTTTTTTTTCATATGCCACCTCACTGTTTTAATGTATTAATTATATATTAAAAGTTTATTTGAGTCAATGAAGAATAGACGCAGGGATAGGTCGAAAAAAGAACATCCCGCAATGCTTCGCGGGATGTTTATATAATTTGGAAGAAGATAAAAAAAGTATTATCAATATAATTATTTACAGAAATTCATCAATTATACATATATTTAAAAAATTTTAATATTAATTAATAAAGTTTCTTTAGGAAGGGGGACACATCTCTAGAGTAGGGATATACTTTGGAGTAAGCTTTGTCCTCATCAGTAGGTGATAATTTGAAAAAGAATAGTTTTGTTATTTTGCCCGTTTTTATTTTTTATATTGCAGTTTTCAGGTTTATTTATTTAGAGAATGGCCTGTCACTGATAATCCAAGTATGCTTCCCCATATTTGCAGGAATACTTTTGGCTGCAGTTTTAAATCCTGTCTTAGTCTTCATTGAAAAAACATTAAGGATTGATAACAGGTATATTTCTGTTATTTTAACTTATCTATTAGTTTTTTTAATGATATCAATTGTGGTAAAAACTATTACGCCAAATATTATAAACAGTATTGTGGAATTATCCAAAGATATACCCAAACTTTATCGAAAGGCAAACAGCTTGTTGTCTCTTTTGAGTGATGAGCTAATCGTAAAAATTTATCTTGCCGAAATTGTACAAAAATTATCTTCCATATTGACAGCCATAATAAATAATGCACTCACAAAGGTAATCGATATATTTATGGCATTTGCCAATACATTGTTGTCAATAATTATTTCCATCTATATTTTAATTGATAAAGAGAGTATTGAAAATTGGAGCAAAGAGTTTTTCGGTCTCTTTGTAGGAAAAAAAACCGCAAATGATATTATTAAAATAACTCACGTCCTTTACCGCAATGTTTCAAACTACATATCCGGAAAAGCGACTGCTTCTCTTTTTATAGCATTGTTAATTTATATTGGCTCAAAATATGTAATAAAATGTCCTTATCCTGTAATTGACGGAATGGTTATCGGAATTACCAATATGATTCCTTATTTTGGCACACTCATTGGAAGTGTTCCCATTGTGTTGATAAATGTTTTATATGCTCCGCAGAAAGGTGCTCTTTTGTTTATTTTAATTTTAATATTACAGCAAGTAGAGAGTCTAATTATAGACCCTAAAATTTTAAGCAGTCAATTGTCGATAAAACCTTTATTGGTAATTATTTCGATAATAATCGGAGGAGGATTATTTGGTCCTTTAGGACTGTTTTTTGCAGTTCCTGTTGCAGCATTGATTAAATCAATTGTTGATGTTTATATGATGAAAAAGCTGAATAAAGATATGCACATTATTGATAAATCTTGAAATGATTTGCTGATTTGTGGATAAAACTGTTGACAAGTCGCAAAAAAGGCATAAAACTTGTGTATAACTATACGATAAAATATTGAAAATCTAAGGAAGTTTCAAAGTAAAAAGCATACCATTGTAATGTTAATGTAATACTAATTAAACAGATATAATGTATAATAATATTAAGGAAATACTATGTATAGTATTTTTTTAATTGTTCTCTAAGGATTGATTATATGAAAAAAACATTATTGATAATAATAATTCTAATATTTGTTGCATCTTTTGCAAATGTATATGCTGCCGGCTTTCTCGACGTTAAAAAAGATCCTTTTTTAGAAGAAGCCATAGGCGTATTGTCAGGTTATGAAGTTATCCAGGGTTATCCTGACAGCAGCTTCAAGCCGGACAGAATTGTCACTCGTGCAGAGATGGCAAAGGTTGTAACTGTTGCAGCAGGATTCCATGAATATTCTAAAAATATGACTTCTGTTTATGAAGATATGCATGGACATTGGGCTGAAAGTTATGTGGAGCTTGCGGATGTATTAGGTATTGTTAAAGGAATTTCTCCATCCGCTTACTACCCTGATAACCTGATAAAGTTTGAAGAAGCGTACACAATGATTTTGAGGCTCTTGGGATATACTGATGAGTCACTGATAGGAAGCTGGCCTTCTAATTATCATGAAAAAGCAATAGAATTGAATTTATTTGAAAATATTAATTCTAATGTTGAATTTGCTTCGCGAAGAGATATTACAATAATGTTATTTAATGCACTAAGTATGAACTTAGTTACTGTAAAGGAAAACAATACTCTGAACATAACAAATAAAGCACTTATTTCAAAATTAGGCAAAATGGAAACAAAAGAAGTGTCAATCAAAGACTTAAATATTGATAATTTTGACTACACGGATTATTTGTTCAATAAGTGGGATATTTATTATGATAACCATGGAAATACAGTTTTTGTAAACAACCCTCGATATAACGAATTTTCGGGAACGGTAACAAGCCTTCTTTCAAATAGGGTAATCTTTGTAACTGACGATTTTGGCAATGTGAGAGTTTTTCAGGTTCCTGATATTCCGATTATAATTAATGGAGAAAGAGGAAGCTTTAACAATTTAAATGAATCAAACATAAAAATTGTCTATGATGAAGATTCTTTCAATGGAGAAGTCATAGGTATTATCGCCTATAAAGCAACCGATGTTATAGTTGTGGAAAGGGATGACTTATATAAGGAAGGAAGCAGACAGTTTGCCGGTAAAAACCTGCCATTGAAGAATTCAGAAGTTAACCATAAAAAACTTCATATTAAAGGTGACGCAGAATCTCTGGATGAAATAAAATTAAATGATGTGGTTTACTTTTATGAAATGCAAGACGACAAAAACAATTCTCTGACACTGTATGTATTAAGGTCTAAGATTGAAGGCCTTATTACAAGTGCAGACGACATAAATGGTTCTACCTTTTATACCCTAAACAATATTAGCTATATGACAGGAAAGGATTACATCTTTACGGAAAAAGCAAATATAAATGATTCAGTTACATTAATACTGGATAAAAACAATAATATTATAAAGCTCTATATAAATAAATATGGCAAAAGACCTTCAACTTACGGTATCGTAATCAGCTCCTCAAACAGCACCTCCGGTAATGCCCAAGCACGAATACTTGACGAATACGGAAGACTTAGGACATATTCCTTGGCAGACAATTCAAGTGTGGTAAGAGTGCTTGAAGATGATTCAAGTATTTTAAAGCAATCATTAATAGGGAGCAATGACTTTGTTATGTTTGACCCTGTGTTAAACGAGACATTAAAAATAATAAATTTAATGCAAACCAGAAGTATTGCAAGCTCATACAATAACCAAACACAAACCTTAGAAAACGGTGGTTATAGAATTTCATCAGATACATTTATCGTGTACAAAAGCGACGGGCAATACCAGCTGTTGGTGCCTTCCCAGCTGGACGAATACTTGGAAGGAAAAGCAGTTGTTAATTATTTGGGACACATTGATGCTATTTATCTTACTAAGGGATTAAAATCAACTGCAGTAACAGTAACACCGGATATACAACAAAACTACAATGGAACTATTTACGGCATAATAAAGGGTGTTACAAAATTAGATGATACCACAAGCCATTTGCAGTTCTTTAATGACAGCAACGTATTTTCCGTTATAAATACAACTGTTGCAGGCAAAAGTATGATGAATTCCTATGTAAGAGCAGTAATTGTTAACGGTATGGTTTCAAGTATTGAGAAAGTAACTCCTGAAACATCAAGAATAAAAATATCTCAGATTTATACCAATCAAATACTGATTGATGATATAACATATATGGAATACTCTCAAGATGTAAAAGTTTATGTTTGTACCTTGGACAGTTCAGGAAATATAAGCGGTTTTAAAGAAGGTACTAAATCAGATATTAAAGCCGGCTCAACAGCCCAGCTTTATGACCTCTACGGCGGATTTGACGGAGTAATTGATGTGGTGCTTATATTTAAGTAAATTGGTGAACGAGACTGTGAGAGAGTATAGTAAGGAATGGGGACACACCTTGATAGATAATCACTCTTTGTGGAGCATGCTATCAAAGAATGTCCCCAAAATGTTTTTTGAATTATTGATTAATTGACATAGGTTTGCTATAATTTAAACAGTGATACAAGTTGAGTGACATTACTCTGAGATTACCTTCAAAGGTATAACTATAGAGGTGTGTCCCCATACCATTAAAGGAGGAACAAATATATGAACGAAAAGCTGAGACCTGCCTGGGTTGAAGTAAACAGAGAAAAGGCTATTCATAACTTTTTAGAGGTAAGAAGAGCAGTAGGACCTGACAGAAAGATATGTGCCGTTGTTAAGGCAGACAGCTATGGAATGGGATCTTTGGAATTATCAAAAATGTATTTTGAAAACGGCGTAGATATGTTTGCCGTTGCAGTAATTGGAGAGGCTTTTGAACTGAGAAAAGAAATAAAAGATAAGGACATTTTGGTACTTGGTTTTACATCAGAGGAATTTTACGATGATGCAATAGAAAATAATATTATTTTGACTATTTATGACTATAATCATGCAGTAAGATTAAATGAAGCAGCAAAAAGATTACACAAAGAAGCAAAAATTCATATAAAAGTAGAAACAGGCATGAATAGATTAGGTTTTCTGCCTACGGTTGAAAATGCAGATAAGATAGCTGATATTGCAAAATTTGAAAATATTATAATTGAAGGTGCATTTTCACATCAAGCTAAGGCTGATGAAAAAGATAAAACAACTGCTCACATGCAGGCAGACAGATTTATTAAATTTATGGAGATGCTGAAAGAAAGAAATGTGGAAATACCTATAAAACATATTGCAAACAGTGCTACTATAATAGAATTACCTGAGTATTATTTTGATATGGTAAGACCGGGCATTATTTTATCGGGATTTTATCCTTCTGACGAAGTAGATACTGAAAAATACATATTTAAAATTTGCGTTACCTTGAAAGCAAAGGTTGCAAACGTAAAAACAATTGAAGCCGGCGAAGGTGTTGGGTATGGACATTTGTACCATGCAGATAAGCAGGTGGTAGTAGGCACAATTCCATTAGGATATGCTGACGGATATTCAAGATTGTTGTCAAACAAAGGATATGTGGTTGTAAAAGGAGTAAAATGCCCTATTTTGGGAAAAGTATGCATGGACCAATTTATGGTGGATTTATCCAATGTGGAGAACCCACAGATAGACGATGTGGCAATAGTCTACGGTGATGGTACAGATGGAGCAATGACTGCTGAAGATGTAGCAAACATGAGAGGTACCATTTCTTATGAAGTACTGACAAATTTAGCTGTAAGAAGACTTCCAAAAATCTACGTATAAGGAGAGCTATATGGACTTTAGTTTAATAAAAGAAAATGATAATGAACTATATCATTTTATAATGGAGGAAAAAGAAAGACAAGGTACAAATATTGAGTTGATAGCATCTGAAAATTTTGTGTCTGAAACAGTTTTGCAGGCAATGGGAAGCCATTTAACTAATAAATATGCTGAAGGATATCCCGGTAAAAGGTATTACGGAGGATGCGAATTTGTTGATAAGGTAGAAACCCTTGCAAGAGACAGAGCTAAGAAAATATTTGGTGCAGACCATGTGAATGTTCAGCCTCATTCAGGCTCAAATGCAAATTTTGGAGTATACTTTTCAGTACTTAAACCAGGAGATAAAATACTTGGCATGGACTTAAGTCACGGAGGGCATCTGACTCATGGAAGTCCTGTTAATATGTCAGGCTCATACTTTAATGTTGTATTCTATGGAGTAAATAAGGAAACTGAAACAATTGATTATGATCAAGTAAGAGAAATCGCAAAAAAAGAAAAGCCAAAAATGATAGTTGCAGGGGCAAGCGCCTATGCCAGAATTATTGATTTTAAAGCATTCAGAGAAATTGCTGATGATGTAGGCGCTTATTTTATGGTTGATATGGCGCATATAGCAGGAATTATTGCAGCAGGTCTTCACCCTAATCCCGTGGACTATGCGGATTTCGTAACCACGACCACTCATAAAACCTTGAGAGGTCCAAGAGGCGGGATGATTTTGTGTAAGCAGGAATTTGCACAAAAAATAGACAAAGCAATATTTCCCGGAACTCAGGGAGGTCCTTTGATGCATGTAATTGCTGCTAAAGCTGCATGCTTTAAGGAAGTTTTAGAGAATGACTTCATACTTTATCAACAGCAGGTTTTAAAAAATGCAAAAAAGCTGTCTGAAGAACTGATGAAGAGAGGATTTAGAATAGTATCAGGCGGTACTGACAATCACTTGATGCTGATTGATGTGAGAAATAAGAATTTAACAGGCAAAGAAGCAGAAAAAATGCTTGATGAAATTCATATTACAACCAATAAGAATACTATTCCTTATGACCCTCAAAGCCCCTTTATTACAAGCGGATTAAGAATAGGAACTCCTGCAGTTACCACTAAGGGAATGAAAGAAGAAGAAATGATTGAGTTAGCGGATATTATGAATTCAGCTCTTTCTAAAAATGAAGATAACAGCATATTAAAAGAGCGCGTATTAAAACTAACGTCAAAATTCAATTAAGAATAAAACAGACAACCGATTAATATAATTATATTAGAAATGACAAGTTGTCTGTTTTAATATATCATAATGGCATAGTTCTAAAATTAGATACAAATTAATCCATTTGTATACAAATTGTGCAAGACTGTTTACATAACACGGAAAATTTCCTTGCAAAAAAATGTTTTCAGTGTTATAATCATAGAAATTTTATAATAATGAGGAGAGAGTATATGAAAAGAATTATATCTTTATTATTGAGCTTATTAATGGTACTTGCTTTGTTTACAGCTTGTACTCCGGCAAATAATAACGGTGATGCAAATGGAGAGCCGGATGAAGTGGTAGAACCAGGCGAAGAAGATGCAGATGTTATTAAAATCGGTGTGTTCGAACCGCTTACAGGTATGAATGGCGGTGGCGGTCTTCAGGAGCTTGGAGGCATCGAATATGCCAACAAAATGTATCCTGAAGTATTAGGTAAAAAAATTGAATTAGTTGTAGTTGACAACAAAAGTGACAAAGGCGAAGCAACTACCGCAGTAACACGTCTTATTGAAAAGGACAAGGTAGTTGCAATAATTGGTTCTTACGGCTCAGCTGTTTCTATTGCAGCCGGTGATATTATAAGAGATGCACAGGTTCCTACAGTGGCTCCTTCAGCAACAAACCCTATGGTAACGCAAGGCAATGATTTTTACTTCCGTGCATGCTTCTTAGACCCCTTCCAAGGCGAAGTTATGGCTACATATGCAATAGAGCAAGGAGCAAAGACAGCAGCTGTTATCATGCAAAACGGAGATGACTACTCAGTAGGTCTTGCAAACTTCTTTATAAATGCATTTAAAAAATTAACCGGAGATGATGCCAGTGTAGTTGATGTTTCTGAATTCCAGTTAAATGAAGCTGACTTTAATGCAATTCTTACAAATATCAAGGCAAAGAATCCTGATGTAATATTTGCACCAAGCGCAGCAACTACTGCTCCATTAATAATTAAACAAGCAAGAGATCTTGGAATCGAAAGCTTAATAATGGGCGGAGACACTTGGGAGAATCCTGCTGTTATCGATGTTGCAGGAGAAGATGCCGAGGGTATAGTTCTTTCAACATTCTTTGATGAAAATGACCCTGCTACTGAAGAAGCAAATGTATTTGTTGAAGGCTACAAGAAAGAATTAGCAGGTAAGGAACCTATTATACCTGCAGTTGCAGCATTAGGATATGATGCATATATATTAGTAAGAGATGCAATCGAAAGAGCAGGCTCAACCGATGGCGTTGCCATAAGAGATGCATTAAAAGAAACAAAAGATTTTGAAGGCGTAACCGGAATTATTAACTTTACAGAAGAGGGAGATGCCGACAAAAATGTTGCTGTTATCAAGAGCGTTCAAGATGGACAATTTGTGTTCATCGATTCAGTAGAAGTAAAATAACTAATATAAACAATCAGGGCGAACTGTTCGTTCGCCCTTTTGCAGTTAACTGATTTGGAGGAAAAAATATGACTAGTGAACTTCTCTTGCAGCAGCTTGCCAACGGCATTTCCTTAGGAAGTTTGTATGCCCTCTTGGCAATAGGTTATACTATGGTTTATGGAATTTTAAGACTTATTAATTTTGCCCATGGGGATATTTTTATGATGGCAGCTTATTTCATGGTATTCAGCATTGTTACTTTTAGATTGCCCTGGTACATTGCCATAGTAGTTGTTATAATAGTAACGATTGCCCTTGGAGTTTTACTTGAAAAAACAGCTTATAAACCATTAAGAAATGCTCCCCGTATGTCCATCATGATTTCTGCCATAGGAGCATCATTTTTGTTGGAAAACTTAGCAACTTATTTGTTTACCGGTGTTCCAAGAGGATTCCCGGACATTAGAATTTTAACCACAACAGTAGAATTAGGAAGTCTTTCATTAACTGTTGCCACATTGATTACACCTTTTGTTACGCTTATACTTTTGTATGTTGTACTGTTCATAACGAATAAAACAAAAATCGGTATGGCCATGAGAGCCGTTTCAAAGGATTTTGAAACAGCCAAACTGATGGGAATAAATATAAATCAAGTAATATCCACAACTTTTGTAATAGGCTCCGCTTTAGCGGCGGTTGGAGCAATTCTCTGGGGCTCCAGGTATCCTTCCGTAATGCCCCTCATGGGTGTTATGCCGGGACTTAAGTGCTTTATAGCTGCAGTATTGGGCGGTATCGGGAATGCCACAGGTGCAGTCTTAGGAGGATTTATACTAGGTATGGCTGAAATTATGCTTATCACATTTCTTCCATCACTTACCGGTTACAGAGATGCAATGGCATTTGTTATATTAATAGTTGTATTGTTGGTTAAACCGACAGGACTTCTTGGAGAGAAGGTGACAGATAAGGTATGATGGATAAACTTAATGATAAAAAGAGTAAATTATTTTTGAATCTATTGCTTATAGCTGTGTTTGCAGCAATATTGATACTTTTAGATACAAAAACAATCGGTGATGCCTATGTAAGACGTATTTTAAATTTATCTGCAATATATGCAATAGTTAGTGTTTCAATGAACTTGGTCAACGGTTTTACGGGATTATTTTCTTTGGGGCAGGCAGGTTTTATGGCAATCGGCGCTTACACAGTTGCAATATTTACTGTTCCCTTAGAAGCAAGGGCTAAAATATTCTATATTATCCCTCAGAATCCTGTTTTGGCACAAATTGAACTGCCCTTTGTTATTGCACTTATATTGGGAGGCCTTTTGGCGGCCTTAGTGGCAGTTTTAATCGGCATGCCGGTTCTCAGATTAAAAAGTGACTATTTAGCAATAGCAACCTTAGGATTTTCAGAAATAATTCGTATTGTTTTTACAAATATAAAATCAATTACAAATGGCGCGCTTGGGATTAAGAATATCCCCATAATGCCTACCATGTGGGTTTTCTTTGGTGTAGCTATTATTTCCATCGGCTTGATGTGGCTGTTAATAAACTCCAGCTACGGCAGAGCCTTTAAAGCAATAAGAGAGGATGAGGTAGCAGCAGAAGCTATGGGCATAAATTTATTTAAGCATAAGGTTATGTCCTTTAGCATAGGAGCTTTTTTTGCTGGAATCGGAGGGGGACTTTTAGCTACCTTATTTGCTACTGTAGACCCTAATCAATTTTATTTTCCGGTTACCTACAACTTTCTTCTGATTATCGTATTAGGAGGTATGGGAAGTATATCCGGTACTATCATAGCATCCTTTGTTGTTACGATAGGTCTTGAGATACTGAGATTCTTCGATGAACCTCTGGCATTGTTTGGAGTAAATATTCCATTATTCCGTCCCGGATTAAGAATGGTAGTATTCTCAATCCTATTGATGGTGTTGGTGCTTTTCTTCAGAAACGGTCTTTTGGGACAAAAGGAATTGTCCTGGAAGTTGGTTTTTGACTGGCTTTCCGGAAAAAAACCAATAAAAAAGACCGATGAGGGAGGTGCCGCATAATGAGCATTTTAAAAATAAACAATGTAACAATGCAATTTGGAGGAGTTACTGCTGTCAACAACCTTAATATTGAAGTTCAGGAAGGAAAAATTGAAGCCTTGATAGGTCCAAACGGTGCTGGAAAAACAACTGCCTTCAATGTTATTACAGGCGTATACTCTCCTACTAAAGGAAATGTATATTATAAAGATGAAAATATAACCGGTATTACACCTGACAAAATAACCAAAAAAGGTATTGCTCGTACTTTTCAAAATATAAGATTATTTAAAAATTTAACTGTGTTTGACAATATACTTATTGCCAATCATTTAAGAATAAACTCGAATTTTGTGTCAAGTACACTCAGAATGCCTTGGTCTAACAAAGAAGAAAGACTAATGCGTGAAAAATCGGAGATGCTTTTAGATAAGTTGGATTTGTTAAGATTGAAAAATGAAATAGCTCATTCGCTACCTTATGGTGAGCAGCGAAAATTAGAAATAGCCAGAGCCCTTGCAACTGATGCCGACCTTCTGCTTTTAGATGAGCCGGCTGCAGGTATGAACCCCTCGGAAACAATGGAGTTGTCATCATTTATTCATAATATAAGAGATGAATTTAAGCTTACTATTTTTATGATTGAGCATCATATGGACTTAGTAATGGAAATATCTGAAAAAATTTACGTTTTAGACTTTGGACAGCTTATAGCAGAGGGAACGGCAAATGAAGTTAAAAATGACCAAAGAGTTATAGAGGCTTACCTGGGGGTGGAAGAAGATGCTTAAAATTAATGATTTATTTGTAAATTACGGAGGAATCTCCGCAGTTAAGGGTTTAAGTATCTCTGTTCCGGAAAAATCAATCGTAACCTTAATAGGAGCCAACGGCGCAGGAAAAAGCACCACCCTTAAAGCAATATCAGGACTTGTTAAAGCAAAAAGTGGTGAAATATTATTCCAAAATGAAAATATACTTGGAAAAGATACTATAGATATAGTAGCAAAGGGTATTACCATGGTTCCCGAAGGAAGAAGAGTTTTTGTGAATCTTTCGGTTTTAGAAAACCTAAAAGTCGGCGCCTATCTTAGAAGTGATGGAATTGAAGACGATATAAAAAGAGTTTATGAATTGTTTCCAATACTGAAAGATAGAGCATGGCAATTAGCAGGTACCTTATCTGGAGGAGAACAACAGATGTTAGCAGTAGGAAGAGCTTTAATGGCTCGACCTAAGCTGATAATGATGGATGAGCCTTCCCTTGGATTAGCTCCCTTAATAGTCAATTCTATATTTGAAATTATTAAGGAAATAAACAATCAAGGAACTACGATTTTGTTAATAGAGCAAAATGCCAACAAGGCACTAAAGGTTGCAGATTACGGTTATGTTTTGGAAACGGGAAATATAACTATGGAAGGAAAAGGAATGGAGCTTCTAAAAAACGAAAAAATTATAGAAGCATATTTGGGAACATCGAAGAAATAGGGGACAGTGGGGACGTACGTCCCTGTCCCGCTACATTATTATTTGTATCAAAAAACCTGCCAATACTGAAATGATATATATGTACAATATAATCTTAATATTTTCCTTAATGTTGCGATTCATCCTGAATAAGACCAACAACCCTACTCCTGCACTCGTGGAAAGCCCGGCAATTACTGAGCCAAAGCTTATGCTTCCTCCGATAAAGAGCTGAGTGAGTATTACAGATGCAGCACAATTTGGTATAAATCCTATTATAGCTGCCAATGCAGGCTGGAAAATACTGTCGTTCAATAAAACCTCTGACAAATTATCCTCACCCACAAATTCTATAAAAAAGTTTAAAAATATATTAGTAATCACCAAGAATATAAATATATTGATTGTATGTTTTAATGCGGGTTTTAATATACCCGTTTCATCGTGGCATCCGCAGTTGGTACAAACATGGCGATGGATAGAACTTGCAATTCTTTCATTATCTTTCTTGTTGAAAAACCTTTTGAATGTGAAATCTGCCATAAGTCCGGCTATAACTGCAATAACCATTTTTATCACTATAAGAGATAAAATTAGTTTTAAATTACCACTACTTGATAATAAAATAGGTATTGCTTCGTCGGATGTGGATATGAATACTGCTATCAATGTTCCTGCAGTAATAATTCTTCCTGCAAATAAATTTGATGCAGCTACAGAAAATCCGCACTGAGGAACACATCCAAGCACAGCTCCCCCTACAACTCCAAATTTCCGAAGGGCGTTAACCAACTTGCCTGATGATTTGTGCTCAATATATTCAATTATTAAATATGCTGCAAATAAAAACGGCAGCATCTTTAATGAGTCCATAATAGCATCTTCAACTAATTCCCACATAATTCCCTCCTGCTGAAACAATAATATAATAATATACATTACTAATATTTGTCAATATATTCATTTTTACTTATGTGAAAATTAGTTTTGATTAACAAGCAATAAAGAAAAAGTAGCAGAATTTTAGGCATGCATAAGGGGATATCATATAAATGATATCCCCTTGACTTGTGTCTATTTATTAACTGCTTCTTTTAACGATTTTCCTGCTTTGAACACCGGTGCTTTTGATGCGGGAATATCTATTGTTTCGCCAGGATTTCTTGGATTTCTTCCTTGTCTTTCTTTTCTGTCTCTTACTTCAAATGTTCCAAACCCAACTAATTGTACTTTTCCGCCTGCTACCAGTTCTTCTTTTATTGTTTCCATAAATCCGTTTAATGCCTTTTCTGCATCCTTCTTAGTGAAACCAGTTTTTTCAGCAACACTAGCAATTAATTCAGCTTTATTCATAAAACCCTCCTTAATAAAAATGTAGTTTATTTTATTTTACTTTATCTAAATTCCTATCGGAACTTTGATTCTTCCCACAACTTATCCATTTCTTTCAAAGTCATTTGTTTTAAATCTTTGGTTGAATTTTTCTCTATGTACTCAAAACGACTAATAAACTTATTAATTGTTTTATTCAGAGCAATATCAGGATTAATTTTCTCAAACCTTGCAAAATTCACAAGTGCAAACAACAGGTCTCCGAACTCTTCTTCCATATTTTCAATGTTGTGATTATTGTATTCATCAATGAATTCTAAGAGTTCTTCTTTAATTTTCAATACTGCTCCCTGTGCATCAGACCAATCAAATCCAACTTCCGCAGCTCTCTTTTGAATTTTGTAACTTCTGCTTAAGGTTGATAATGCTTTGGGAACATTCTTCAAATTATCAGTATATGTTGTTAAATTCTTCTCTTTCAGCTTTGAATTCTCCCAGCTTGTTAATGCTTCTTCAGCATTACAGGCTTTTACATCTCCAAATACATGGGGATGTCTAAAATACATCTTTTTGCACAAATTGGTTATGACATCACTAAAGTTAAAATAACCCTTTTCACTACCTAGTTCAGCATGAAATACAACCTGGAACAATAGATCTCCAAGTTCCTCAACTAAATTGTCTACATCATAATTATCAATTGCATCCACTACTTCATAAGCTTCTTCAATAACATTCTGTCTTATTGAATGATGTGTTTGCTTTTTGTCCCATGGGCACCCATCAGGTCCTCTGAGTAATTTTACAATTCTTAGTAGATTATCTACATTATATACTCTATTATTAGAAATTTCAATAGGCAGAATGCAAAAATATGTTGAAAATCCGTAATTTTTTTCTTGATCAAGCAAAAAAAGCGGTATTTTTTTTACATTTTCTCCCAAAACGTCAATAATGAGAGAATTCACATCTTCAGGATAGATTTCCATGAGTTTGATTTTAAGCCGAGATGCAGCTTCTAAATCATAAACCTGAGTAATAATATTAAAAGAATTAACATCAAATGAAAATTCATCAGCTTCAAGACAATCCAATACTTTGATATTATTATAATCCGCATATCCTGAAAGTTTTAAACATTTATCAAGAAAACTAATTCCATCAATTATTATTGTATTTATTTGATTTTTATATTCATTAATCAGCTTTTTTGTTACTATATCACCATAATAAGGGCTTCCTGCAGTGCAATAATTAATTTTACCATATTGCTTTGACTTCTCTATAAGTGTATTGACTATGTTCTCGTAAACTTCATCAAAGGTCTCATATTTCAAGAAATAATCATCAAAGCTAATAATATCTATATTTTTTCTTAATTCATTTACTATTGGGTGGCGGTCTGTTCTTGCAAATGTAGGTATTCTTTTTAGTAGTGCCTTTTGGGCTCTTACTGTTAAGTCATCTTCACCACCTGCTCCTAATCCGATTATCTGAATTGTGCTCATTTTATTTCCTCACAAACTTACTTAATCTTTCTCCCTTTGGTATCAGTTCAAGGTCTTCCTTTGTAATTGCTCCAGTAATAAATAAACAAATTACATATACTGTTCCTGCTATTGCTATGGAGCCTAATGTTGCTAAGTTTTGACTTCCTGCAGCTTTTAATATAAAACTGAAGGATACCCATACGATAACTGCCATTACCGCAGTGGATAAAAGTGTTCTGGAAGATACCTTGATTAAATTTATTTTGATTTTAGTTTTATTTATATCGCGCCAGTTAAAAAGAGCTACAAATAAATATGCAACTGTTGTACTTATTGCTGCTCCCTTAATATTAATATTTGGTATGCCAATAAGTATGTAGGATAATATAACCTTAACAACCAAGCCTAAAGCTAAGTTTTTTACAGGCTGAAATTGTTTGTTTACAGACTGAAGTATGGCTGTAAAGGCTTGAACAAGTGTTAAGAAAATTACTCCTATTGACAGTATTTCCAAAAGTGCCCCGGAACTTGCATGTTGTGCCGGACCAATAGATGGATAAAGCAGCGCAATTATTGGCTCCGCTAACATAAATAAGCCAATACCGCATGGAAGCCCTATGATTAATGACATCTTTACGCCTGCATTAGCAGTTTCATTTAACCTTTTAACTTGTTTTTTCGTAAATGCTTCGGTAATTGAAGGAACTAAACTCATAGCCACAGCTGTTGAAAAAACCTGAGGGAAATTTATTAAGGTTTGAGCTGTTCCGCTTAATTCGCCAAACATTTTTGTATATTCTTCAACAGTATATCCAATAGCCGCAAGTCGATTTGAAACTATAAATGAGTCCATGTTTCCCATAAGCGGTGCGATTGAGGCTCCTATGGTTATGGGAACAGCAATATATAAAAGACTTTTAATTACATATTGCACCGGCTCTGTTTTATTATTTTTAGATAAAGTAATTTCTTGTTTTATATTTTTATTGTTAATGAAAAACATTATATAAATCAATATAAGGGCTGCAATACCTCCTGCGGATGCACCGAAAGTAGCCCCTGCAGCAGCTTCTTCAAGTCCTGTCCCTACCAATGCATATGCTAAATACAAACCAACCGCAACTCTAAAAATTTGCTCAATAAGCTGCGATAAGGCAATGGGAGTCATGTTCTGCATTCCTTGGAAGAATCCTCTGTAGGCAGATAGCAAAGGTACTGCAAACAATGCCGGAACCAATGCCAACATGGAATAGTATGAGCCGGGAAACCCAAGAAATGAAACAAGATTACGGGCAAATATAAGCACAAAAATAGATGAAACAAGTCCTATTAAAAATAAACCCCATCTTGCTATTTTGTAAACCTGATATGCTCCTTCAAAATTGTTAAGAGCTCTTCTTTCCGAAACCATCTTAGCAATTGCTGTTGGGAATCCTGACAGTGAAACTACAAGCAAAAGATTATATATGTTATAAGCCGGCTGATAGTGACCTATTCCTTCCGTACCTATTAAATTTGTCAGAGGTATTCTGTATACTGCTCCCAATATTTTAACAAATAATCCTGCTACACTTAGTATAGCAGCACCTTTAATAAAACTTTCCTTAGACATGTTTCTTCCTTTCAATTTGGTGACATTCCTTAATGTTTACTCCAAAGACTTTCCCTACATTGAGGTGTGTCCCATACCAATTTACTGAAATTTAGTTTATCACAGTTTATTCTTATTTAAAAGAGAAATTTGCGAATTTCAAAATAAATGATATATTCTATACTTATATATGTGGTATAATTTTGTAAAGCGGTAGGGAGACATACCTATAATAAGGAGTTATTAATGGAAAGTTTAAAAGGCACAATTGTTGAAACTATTTTTAGGAATAATGAAAATGGATACACTGTTGCTTTGTTGGAAGCAGAAAATGAATTAGTAACCGTAACAGGGATTTTTGGCACTGATGTATCCGGCGAAAATATTGAAGTGTTTGGAAAAAGAGTTAATCATCCAAAATACGGCGAGCAATTTCAAGTTGACATATATAATTCCATACTTCCCACAGGTTTGGAACAAATAGAAAGTTATCTTTCTTCAGGGTTAATAAAAGGTATCGGTAAGTATACTGCAAAAAAAATAGTAGAAGCATTTAAAGAAGGCACCTTTGACATTATTCAGAACGCTCCGGAGAAACTAACTGAAATAGAAGGAATTGGTGAGAAAAAGGCTGACATGATTGCAAAGAGCTTTCAGGAACAAGCAGATGTAAAAGAAATTATGATGTTCTTACAAAACCACAATATTAGCACTAACTACAGCGTTAAAATTTATAAGGAATACGGTAAAAATACAATAAATGCAATAAAAGATAATCCATACAGATTAGCTGAAGATATATATGGGATAGGCTTTAAATTAGCCGATAAAATAGCTGCATCTTTAGGAGTCGAGAAAGACTCACCCTACAGAATAACATCGGGAGTGAAATACATGTTGGCGGAATATGCGGCAAGAGGTCATACTTTTGTTCCTTACAATTTATTGGTAAAAGGCTCTGCTAATCTTCTTGAAACCTCAATTGAAAATACAGAAGATGAATTAAGGAACATGGCTTTTACGGGTAAAATACATATAGAAACAATTGACTCGGAATCCGTAGTATATTATCTTCCCTATCATACTGCAGAAGTAAATGTATGCAAACATTTAATAAATTTAGCCAACTTTGAGCCAAGCATTTCAGAAGAAGATGTGCTTAAGTATTTGGAATCTGATGAAGATGATTCAATTTATCTGACTGAGATGCAGAGGGAAGCTGTTGTTCAATCCATATTAAACGGTGTTACGGTAATAACCGGGGGACCCGGAACAGGAAAAACAACAATAATATTATCAATCATTAAAATATTTGAAGCTATGAATAAAAAAGTGCTCCTATGCGCTCCGACCGGAAGAGCCGCTAAACGCATAACGGAATCAACGGGAAGAGACGCAAAAACCATTCATCGCCTTTTGGAGTACGCTTATGGCGAAGATGACAGCAATTTAACCTTTAATAAAAATGAAAATTCACCCCTAGACTGCCATGCAATTATTGTTGATGAAATGTCCATGGTTGACATCTTGCTGATGAACAACTTGTTAAAGGCACTTAAAAGAGGCACAAAGCTAATAATGGTGGGAGATGTGGACCAATTACCTTCCGTGGGAGCAGGTAATGTTTTAGCTGATATAATTAAAAGCAATACTATTAAAACAATAAGGCTTGATATGATTTTCCGGCAATCTCAAGGAAGTATGATTGTTCAGAACGCACATGCTGTAAACAAGGGAATAATGCCTTTATTAAATAAAAAAGATTCGGATTTTTATTTTATGAGAGAAAACAATATAAATGGCATTGTGGAGATGATAGTTGGATTGTATAAAGACCGTCTGCCTTCCAAGTATGGTTTAAATGCGATAAAAGATATACAGGTGCTTTCTCCAATGAAAAAAGGCGATGCAGGTGTTATAGAATTAAATAAAAAAATTCAAGCAGCAGTTAATCCTCCTTCCAAGTTAAAAAAGGAAAAAGTATTCGGCAGATACACATTCCGAACAGGTGATAAGGTAATGCAGATAAAAAACAACTATCAGACAGAATGGAAGCTGACAGATAATAATCTTGTCACGGGAGAAGGTATATATAACGGTGATATAGGAAATATTTTATTTATTGATGAAACAGAGCAAGAAATGCATGTTCAATTTGATGAAGAAAAAGAAGTGGTGTATTCTTTCAACCAATTAGATGAATTAATACTTGCCTATGCCACAACGGTACATAAAAGTCAAGGAAGCGAATTTCCGGTTATAATCATGCCAATGGTATGGGGACCTCCCATGCTTCTTACGAGAAATTTATTCTATACTGCCATAACAAGAGCAAAACAATTGGTAGTTCTTGTAGGTCAGGAAAAATACATGGAAGAAATGATTGAAAATACTAAAATAGATAAGCGTTTCTCAGCTCTTGATTACAGGCTGAAGTCAGTGGTAGAGGGAATTTGGAAAATGAAATGAAAGGGTTTGTTGAATCGTTTTTAGAACTTTTATATCCGGAAAAAAACACTTGCTTTGTATGTAGCGATTATGATAGCTCCATCAATGACAAATATATTTGTAGTGACTGCGAAAAAAAGCTAGTAAAAATTATACCCCCTCTATGCATTAAATGTTCCAAACCCATTGACTATGCATCTGATTGTCTTTGTCCCGACTGCAGTGTATATAATAAGAGCTTTGAAGTTGCCAAGTCTTCCTTCTCATATGAAGGTATTATAAAAGACAGCATCTATAGCTTTAAATATTACAATAAGCCCTATTTTTATAAGTTTTTCGGCAGCTGCCTTTTAGATTATATAAAAGAAATTGATTACACTAACTTTGATTATATAACATCGGTACCCCTGCATAAGTCTAAAATGCGCACACGAGGCTACAATCAGTCAGAGCTGCTTGCAAAATACCTGAGTGATGAATTATCCATTCCT